>Ga0049105_1001536_pt1 | contig 10413 bp, 3 predicted proteins | sample WorMetvaBAHAMAS1_FD_61260 | JGI IMG/M metagenome (GOLD analysis project Ga0049105, IMG submission 61260) | Worm MetaG Olavius vacuus BAHAMAS.1 | ecosystem: Host-associated > Annelida > Digestive system > Unclassified | place: Germany: Marburg | collected 2013-04-09 | reverse complement strand
CAACAAAATCCACGCATAGTTTCTGAGCAACAGCTGTTTTAAAAATGGAGCTCAAAAACAGAAGTTTCCAGTATGGAAAATACCGATTCAGAATGATCGCGTGTATGCCCCACTTCGAAGCCGGAAGAGGCAGGTATCAGCCGAGCGTCTCCTGCGTACTTGGTCCACTTTCTCAAAATCTGTCATGCTCTTGGTCGCTGTGTCGATACTTGGAACTACCGAACTGATGTTCATTGAGCCTGGTGTAAAAACTAATGGCGCTAATACCGTGACATCTTGCTTGGTCAGCACCTTCTGCCGGCGATTCGTTCTGTAGCAGGAGACTTCTTCATTTTCCAACAGGACAGTGCTCCAGCTCGCCGAGGTGGTGACACCATGGAGTTTTTGTCTCGCAGTACACCAGATTTCATATCACCGTTGCTGTGGCCACCCAATAGCCCTGACCGTGGACTATGAAGTGTAGGGCGTGCTCCAGCAATACATCTACTGTAGCAGGATTCGTGACATCGACCACTTGAAACAGCATCTCATCGAGGAGTGGCGTTGCTTTGACCAGAACATCATTGACCAAGCAGTTCGACTATGCGCGCGTGTCTGTGCAAACGGCGGCCACTTTGAGCACAAACTGTAACTGATGTTTTTGTGTACCAACTGCCAAGGCGACTTTTCCATATTGGAAACTTCTGTTTTTGAGTTCCATTTTTGAAACAGCTGTTGCTCAGAAACTGTGCGGTGGATTTTGTTGAAATTTGCAACGTTTACGTCGGAAAAATGATAATTAAAGCCGCTAAGAGGATACTTAATTCTGATCAGATATGCCGTAGTTATAGTAATTTGAATTTTGGCGTCACTTTTTTTGGAACACAGTGTATATTGGTGCTACTGTTGTTTAATTGCCTGCATTAATTGTGTGTGTTATATAGCTGTCCCGTAAGAGTGTGTCACTTTCACTGCTAATACAAGTGACTGCTATCAGCCTAGGACCAGGCTGTGGCTATGTTATCTTGTTCTGTCTATCATATGTTTTTGCATTATGTGCATTTTGTTACTTACTTTCTTAAACGTTACATATGTGATCACATAGCTGGTAGTATGCTGTCTGAAGAAGGGAACCTTGGATGAAAGTGTGCTGATGTTGATTTTTTACCAAAAGTAAATGGAAGAAAAGACTAGATTAATGTTGCTAGTGATTTCTGCAAAACTTAGTGTAGTTTCTTAGTGATTGATGAACACACCATCACTATGATGCTACTAGCTATTAATAGTCTTAATGTGCCTCTACATACAATGTGATATAGCCTTGTTGGTAAAAGGGAAACATCTTATTTCTTGTTGCTGCAGAACCATTATTTGTAGCATAAATGTTTAACCATTTTTTCAAGAGATGTCTAGCATTTTTATTCGATGTCACCTACACACAACTAGGATTGCTTAATTAGTGGACGTGGATTGCGCATTGTTTTTATTGTAGGGGGCTCACTACATGTGTATTTGTTAACTGCTACTCTCTGAGTTGTTAAATGCCTTGTTTGCTGCAGATGTACTTGAATTATGGCGTTTATGGCGTTCAAACTGTGGACAGCCCGTGACATGACCGCTGTGACGAGATTATCGAACAACGATGAAAGCCTAATTTGCTGCTTTGCGGCCGACATCTGCGCAAGTCCGGGCGGTGCAGTGCACGCCATCTATATTTGGTGCCGCTTTTGCGTTTAATTGCCCGCATTAATCATGCCTATTATTTAGCTGTCGCTTCTGTGTTGCTTGCTGGCTTTGCTGACTTTCACGTGTATTTGCGTGCTCGCTGTGCTTTGCATCATGTTAGTAGCGTAGAGAGAGAGAGAGGGCCGTTTTTTGCACAGTTATAATGGTTAGCGTAGTTGCTTTTAATGTTTCCGCTGGCGTTTGCATACGTGGGATTGTTTGTCGGCATTATTACCATATTGCTGTTTTTTTTGTTGTTGTCACATTGTTACTATATGTTGTTTTAAACAAATGGATGTTGGTTGTAATTTAATAATTAGTTGCGCCGCATGGCCTCCGAATGGGTAAATATATGCACTGTGTTCGAAAAACAACAACCCCTTACATTTTGCTCTACATCTGCTACAAAAATTGACTAATTTGAAAGAACATTTCAGTCACTGTACATAGAAATAGGAATGCTGATTCTTAAGTATTTGAGAGTTATTTTTTAAATGGTAAGTATACTTTGCTAGCAGAAGTGTAAAGAGGACATCTGTAAAGAGTGCTGTTGCAGCAAAGTGTTAACTGTTGAAGATGAACATGTACTGAAATACCTGTGAATGAGCAAAAATTATAGAGGAGCCAGTTTGTTTAAGATGTTCCCTCGCAGAACGTGGAGTTTTGTTGAAGTAGAAGTGCTGATTGGCAAATGACGGCAATTATTTGATATGATTGCTGCAAAGATGTCTTGTAAAGAGTCGATTTTCTTTTACCATCAAGATGTCGTCTTCTGTCAAGATACATCTTGAGCAAGTCTTTCACTGCATTAACCATTTAATGTTGTTGTTATCTTCAGTGGTAAATCCTGTTGCTGCAACACACTTAGTGACACTTTTTTCATATTGCTGCTGACAAGTCGGATTTAAACAAAAGACATGTAGACATTGCATTCTATCAGCCAACTATATTGTCCAAAATTTTCGTTTGTGTTAGCTAATTCTTACACAAATTGTGCAAGAAAACAGAAGGGGTGTTTTTTTTCATAACACACTGTTGGTGGTTGATCGTGAACTGATGCGAAGTGCATGCAGTTGTGTACAGGTAGAAGATTATTGATCGAATTCCTGCAGGTGACTTTGATTATTGTTATCACGATTTGGATGCATAGCATCGAGTTGTTTTTCTGACACAGCAAGTAGATAGTAGGTGAAGGTTCTGCGCTTTTTGACCACTGTTGATAGCGTGTTGTTTGAATTGACTTTTGTGTTGGGAGAGAGACATACCGGCATATGTCTTCCAGCTAGCTCAGTCGTTCAGTGCACCGTGTTGAAATGTGTGCTTCGCCGATAACTTTGCTGTCATTAACGGAAGCGTACGTAGCACAAGAACGGCACTCGTTTGAATGCCTGCATTGTGGCAATTATACCAGTGATAAGTTTTGGTGCCTAAGCTTGCGGTGTTAGATTCGTCAGCTGAATGTCGTCATTTTAGCTGCTTGTTCATCGCTGTGGCTTGTTCAGAAATACAAATTTCTGAAGCTCTTGAGTGTTGGATTATGTTAAGTAGCATCTGTCACTTGACCTATAGTGTGTTTGGTGGGACGTTAAACCTTACTCAACCCAACCCAGATAAAAAGTGGACATCAAAATAAATTGATTTAATTTTTAAAAAATGGTGTGTTTTTTTCTGAAATTTTAGATATGCGAACTTTAAAACAAGTGAACATGAAGTGACATTTCTTTATAAAACACACGACAACATCAATTATATTAACATTGAAAATACGTCAATGAAAATGTACCGTGTCTGGATAAAAAGTGGACCATAGAACTTCACTGCGTAAAACTAAGAGCTTTATTTCCAACATTTTCTGTAACTGTAAAGAAATACACAAAATTTGCCGCAAAACTGTTGAACAATAAAAGTTGCTGAAGTGGATCGATTGTGCTATGAACAAAGCTTTGTGTTAGAAAACTTACAGTAATGTACTTTATACGCTAGTGAAATTGATGTCTTGCCAGTCCTTGTTGATTTGTTTATAGTTTGCAAATCTAAAATTTCAGACAAAATTGACAAGTTTTGTTAAATTATGGCAATTTAATTTGGGGTCCACTTTTTATCCAGACACAGTGCAGTCTTGAGTCAACTTTTCGTTAACAATAAAGAAAACTGGTCTGGTCTTGATAAAAACGTGATATTTTTCCGAAAAACACATTTTTATCAACTAGACTAAACTAAGACTAAAATTTCGACGGTAAATAAAAATAAATTATGCAGTTTTTGGTCTGCTGGGCAGAGAAAAAAAAGAACGGCAAAAAATACTGATCTGTATCTTGCCATAAAGTTCGTGTGGATTCTGAGCAAAGGTACATCATTGTTCACTGTGTTATGATGTTTATTGTATGTTAAGGAATTCAGCACATTTGGTTGCCTTAGCTTCTTTTAATGCGCTTTTCTGTAAGCAAGTGTCGTGACACATGTAGCTGTAGTCTTGATGGCATTCTTGAAGCATTTCATAAGCGACGTGTTAGTGGCGTTCAATATTTTGAATGATCATACTGTGATCTTGGCAGACTGTAACAGTTCATGGCTGTTGTTAGTTAGAGTGTGGTGTAAGCCAGTAGAATGCGATGGTTTTCTGTTAGGATTCGAGCCGTCGATGTCCGCTTATCATTGCTGACGTTGTTGTATTTTGCCGTCTGTTTGACATCATTTTTTTGTTGAATCGAGACAACTTTGTTATTATTTTAAGCGATGCTAACTTAATTCGTCGTGACGACTGTCTTGTTCGCTGAACGTAGAAGACGACGTTGTTGAGTGTAGTTGTTATTCGATGTCAACAGTTCTCGAAGTCTGCTATGGCCATGTTACATGCAGTGGTGGTAAGTTTTAACTGATGGCGGCGTGCAGTTCACATTCGTTGATAACACTAATACGTAGTATGCTAACACTGAATTGATCTCTCTTCTCACATCTTTTGCATGATTGAGTACTGAGTAATAAAATGCTGAGCCATACTTCTATGTACAGTAGCCATCAGTTGATTAAGGTTTAAACACTTTACCATCAGTGCTTTGGCACTGTTGGTTTGGTGGCTAAAGAGCATCTGGCTTGTATAAATCTCATTTTAGCTGTTTCCAGTGTTTTTTTGTGAGAGAACTCTAAGGAAAATAAGAGAGTTGAATGAAAAATCTCAAACGGTAGTAGATTGTTATTTAGAAATGTCGTTTGACCTGGCTTTCCTTATTTTCTGATCGTTCTTATAATCCTGATGAATGCCAGTATGTTACCCTTATGAAGTGTTACTGTAAGAAAGTTTCTGAGGTTTAGACTTTTCAACTCGGATTTTTTTTTACTCACATGTGTACTGGAATGTAGTCATTACTCTGTGGATTGAATGTCACCTGATGTTTCTAAAAGTTTGTTGACACGATATCTTATAAAGCGCTTGCGGGAATGTCACCAAATTTACAACTTTGGTGCAGTTGAGAACAAAGATGAACTGATTCTATTTTTTGGAGGTCAAAGATCGAAGTCACAGTGAGACAACGTAGAGTCAATAGGCACTTTGGGTGCCATTTTCTCACTTATCTCCAGAATGCATATATTCTAAGGAAAGCTAATACAATCACAAATTATCAGATTGACATGACACTGATGACATTTTCAAGGTGATGGGTTCGAAGGTCAAGGTCACAGACAGCATTTTACAAAAATGCTCTTCTCTAATGTAAGCATAACAGTCGACAGTTTGCGGTTGAAGGCCATCTTGTTACATATGTGTTAACTGAAGCTATGAAAATTCTGATTCTTTACCTTTGAAAAGGCTGCTGAAAAAAGATACAACTAAGAAATCACATAGTATTCCGCTTTTGAATCCATATAAATTTTCAGTCACAATGCGATATTCACTGAAATCCATTCCATCAGGTGCGGTATACTGGCAGGTGCCAGAATTGCATGGAAGAATGGCCAGTTCCTTGTTTTTGACATGTTGCAGAACAGTAAGCATTCAGTGATTATTCAGTGGCAATTCTGTGCACTGGAGCACTTGTAATAATGAGACTGATTTCTAGTTTTTTTTAGTATCTGTATGCTTATTTTTTTATTTTGCAAGTTTATGCACATGTAGGATCAGGAAATTTGAGTCGTACGTAGCACTGACTAATAGTTCTCTACCATTGCAGTGAAAATTGCATATGTAGGAACTTTAACTTTTGGACTTGTCTTTTTTTGTTTAACTGTAATGTTATTCATTGATAGCTTATATCGAAGTCCATCTCTATGAGATAATGTTTTGCAGTGTCGGCTGTGATGCAGTTATTAATATTCTGTATGATATTTGGGCATTAGCAAACTTAACTGGTCAGTTTTGCTTTGTACCATTAAGCAAGTCACTCTGAACACAGTAACCTCCCATTATGAGGAGTTTTGTCAATGTCTTAAGGCATACAGATTCTTATTATGATCGTGTATCTACTACGATGGTAGATTGAATAGCAGAGCAACAACAGTATGTATTTTTGGGACAACTGGTACCATACTAGTTTTAAAAGCATAAAATCCTACCTGGCATAGGTGGATATTGGCTCTAATAGTTGTGCACGTGTTAAAACTGCCCTCGGTGCTTTAACTGCCACTGTTAGATTGATGTCGGAAAGAGCATTCAGCTTGTGAAATAGAACTGCTTTAACCTTTTAATGGGCAACTGGCTGCTTCCCATGTGAACCGCAATAATGGCAGATAACACGTTTGTGAGTTTGTGATCACCTGAAACACTTGACAGATCATTTGTACGGTTGACCAACTTTGCTGACTATTTCCATGTTTTTTTACGCATGTACTGCAATTAATTACTCATAAACTAAGTATGGAAATGTTTTTTGCAAGATATTTATTCTTAACGAGGAAAACTGGAATGGCACATTGCAGATTGTGGGGTGTTAGTTGAGCAGAGAGTCCAGAATGAAGTCAGATTATCAGCAGGACCAGTGAAGATGGGACTGTCAAGCAGAGATGACTACTGGTAATATAGTTTGGACGTGAACTCTACAGTGATGACAGAAGAAGTCTCAGACAAGCCTTATATTCGGAAGAGCATTAAGGAAGCCACAATGAATGAGAAAACGGGATCTATACCGTATGACGGAATTTGACAGGTTTAGGCAACAGATGACAGTGATGTCAACATGTAGCCCAGCGTATCTTTGCTTCAGGATGAACTTTGGCTGTGGGGCAGTTTTACAACTGTCCGCTTTCACTTATACAACATGCTCTCAAAACCTTGCATTTTGCCATGTGGTGACTTCTGGTTAAGTTAAAGTAGGTGGGGAAATGGTATATTCAGGTTTTTGCCCCCTGTGTGTGGTCGGGTGCCTTTCCCTAGCATTGTAACAATCTGAGGTGGAGGAACGCTTTGAGGGCGTTCCCTTGCGTCCTATTACACTTCAACCATTGCTTCTGGTTCTGCTGCATTGTGTACAAATTCTCTTGCTTACGTACGCTAATCGGTGGCTGCAAAAGATTCTAGTGTTATATTTTTGTAATTTAACTGAGGTAACACGTTTGCACCGTTGCTAGCACGGAGTGCAGTTGTTGAGAGATGCCGTTTGTACTGGTTAATCGCTGGTCTTTGAGACTTACAGTCACTGGTGCTTGTCGTGCTCGATTGGCGAGTAGCAACGACGAATCGTTATTTTAACTGCGTTTTGTTCCGTCTGCTGTTTTTGTTAGCGTCATGTTATGTGATGCCATATGTTTCATATCAGTAGCGGCTTGCACTACGTTAGCGTTGTTGATTAAGTCTTTGGCTTGATGTATGCTGCCACTGTTTAAAATACCAACTATTTTATGCACAATGTGGGCATTAAAAGCATTGATGTTCTACAGAAATTGAATTTGCAATGAGTATGTAAAGTTGCTGATCATGAGTAACAGCATTTGCAGTAATTGCCCGCAGGCATCAGTAGCTTTATAGAAGAGTTTCTAGCAGTCCTTGTCGTTTCTTTTGCAAGTTACAATTACTTTATGACAAACTTTATATTTTTAAGACTTATTAATTATTAAGGCATTATTAGTAGCTGTAAAATGCTTGGTGATAGTCGTATTTTTCATTGAATATTGTGTCCATAATATGCCGTTAGAGTGGTAGAGTTGCATACGACTGTTTATATGAACGTATGATCTAATCTGTTATTAATCTGTTCCGTTTGCAAGTCGTTTTCCTTATATCTGCAGCATTCATATAATTACGAGAAAAAATTATTTAAGTGCTTTAGACTAATTGATTCTACGTTTGAAGCGATCAGTCATTTGTTTTGCACAACTGCTTCACAATACATGTTTAACTACAGTCACGTGGATAATTTATTAGGTTTTGTTCAAGGTGTTCAAAGTTCATAGTAACACTGTTGTACATTAGGTCAGTTTAACTTACTCACCAATGTCTTCACTTTGTCTCCTCGAAATTGACCTGTTAGATATCAAACGTGACGTTAATTTCTGCTCGCTTTCTAACGTTGATTTGTTTCCGTTACCGGTGCTTTACTGGGCCAGGCAGCTTGTGGTGCTTATCAAATAGTGCTAATTATTCCTGCAGTGTAAACCTCTCTGTTACCTCCGCCAATGAGGTTGTGCTTTTGCCTCAGTTTGTTGTTTGGTCTGTCTGTCTGCAAACAGGTGTGCTGAAAAAGTTACGAATTATTGCGAGATTTTTGGAACTGATAGGCCTTAGGATATCCTGATAATTGGGATTATTCGAAAAGAATGTAAAAACTGCAACACTGGCGACACCTGGCGAATATAAATAACATTAAATATTGCTCGTTCTGTATTGTATTATTTTGCTAACATGACGTGTACCAGAAAGCCAGTCGGTGCTGGGATAAAGATGTTTTCCGACTTTTTCAGGTTTATTACCCGAAAGTACCAATACACGAATTTTGCGGCGTAGATTTTTGCAAGGTCAAATCACATCTGTTTGGATGGCGATAAAATTTTTGAGCTTTGGCGGAGGTTTGTGCCCTCTGAGTGCTTTCTAGTTTGCTAGGTTTTTTGGCTACAGTGTCCGGTTGCATGTCAATAGTGCCGTTAACCTGATGTTTTGTTTATCATTTGTTAATTTTAGATGTAAAGCTGTGCTAATGAGCGTGCGTCTGTCTGTCTGTGAATCTTTGTTGGACATAACCGTATGCAGCGTCGGAAAATATGCAAGATACATAATGTACGGAGGAATGCTGACATCGACTGACGAGTCATAACCGCTTTATATGAATAAATAAAGAAATAAAAAAAAACTTCGGTCGTGTGTCGCCGAGTTATTCGAGCCTCGTTTTATGGGCGTAAGTTGAATCAGGGCATTGCAACATTGTCGTCGGCTATTTCGATGTATTATTATTGGTATTACACAATCATGATTAAGCACTGAGGCTCGCTAACTGTTTCCGTTTAGTTTGTATCTCTTGCAGAGTAGCTCAGCGCAGCCTCCTGCAGACCAGCTTCTATCTGCTGTACCATGAACCCACTCTGTGCGTATGTGGCCGTCAGAGGGTACGTTATTATTGTCGTCCGTAATACCAAACTGACAACTTGATCCAAAGACCTTGCTATTTTTAGATCCAAGGTATTTGACTTGATCTTTCTGCTGTCGTTCACTGTACATATATGTAGGACCGCCCAGCGCAGCAATGTTTCTACGCCATTTGCTACCTTGGCCATCGCTCACCTTTCGGTAAAAATGTTACGGAGATCATCCCAGGGGAACCCCTCCGTCGGTGAAGTTAAACACAAGAGGGGTAGCCGAATATAGCGATTTTCGACCTATCGAACGCTATATCTCGGAAACGGTGCAAGATAGGAGCTACGTTAGTACTAATCACTAATAGGAAGCTTTTGATTTGTACCAAACTCGGTGACCTTGGATGACCTTGAACGGCGTAATAGCCCTAACCGCAGCGTAATTTCACCGAATTCAGTAGATTTGTGGACGGATTATGTAAAAGTGGTTGAAGATACACCAATACTTTCTGCAACGATATGTAGGCCAAAGAATCTAGTTTTTAGCGATATATCATTTATGGCGATATTGGCAGGAGATCACCCCATCTAGAGCGTTAAAGTGAGGCACTTCCCTCTCGCTAGTGAAAATTTGACCAATAATCAGCCATAACTTGGAAACGGTGCAAGATACGAGGTAAGTTAGTATTAATCACTAATAGGAAGTCGTATATGAGCTTTCGATTGGTACCACACTCGGTGACCTTGAATGACCTTGAACGGCGTAATGGCCGTTGCATTGCGTTATTTCACTGAATTTGGTAAACCTGCGTTCTAACACAACCGCGTCGATCTGTGGCGGAATTTATGCACCAGTCTATTGTATTTTGTAGTGCGTGTACGATGTCGTCGTAAAGAAAGTTCACGTTCGCTATCTCGACTCCTGATGAGTTTCTTGTATGTTATCAGGGCATCAGAACACGATTTCGGCCTCGTCAGCTAACAGTGGCGACAAATTAACTGCCTGCCTGTCGGCGCTACAGCCGTATCTGAGCTGCTGAGATAATTAAATCGACCACGTCTGCAACGTCGTATTGTATTTCGCGCATAGTGTATGCAGAGGATGATTGTCGTAGCGGTGGTCTTTGCAGTCGTATTGTAGGCCTAACTGCGGTCATTCGCCGACATCTGCGTATAGAAACGTTGACAGACTATCTATACTGCCAGTCACCC
>Ga0049105_1001535_pt1 | contig 10413 bp, 5 predicted proteins | sample WorMetvaBAHAMAS1_FD_61260 | JGI IMG/M metagenome (GOLD analysis project Ga0049105, IMG submission 61260) | Worm MetaG Olavius vacuus BAHAMAS.1 | ecosystem: Host-associated > Annelida > Digestive system > Unclassified | place: Germany: Marburg | collected 2013-04-09 | reverse complement strand
GGGGCATTGCTTCGGCCAGAACATCACTGACCGAGCAGTTCGATAGTGGCGTGTTCGACTATACGCGCATGTGTCCGTGCAAACGCCGGCCACAAACGCCGGCCACTTTGAGCACAAACTGTAACTGATGTTTTTGTGTGCGAACTGCTAAGGCGACTTTTCCATATTGGAAACTTCTGTTTTTGAGTTTCATTTTTAAAACAGCTGTTGCTCAGAAACTGTGCGGTGGATTTTGTTGAAATTTGCATGGTTTACGTCGGAAAGATGATAATTAAAGCCGCTAAGAGGATATTTAATTCTGATAAGATATGCCGTAGTTATAGTGATTTGAATTTTGGCGTCACTTTTTTGGAACACAGTGTATATGATAAATTTCAACAGCTATATGCCTCGCTATTTTGAACGCCATAGGTATCAAAATCAAGGAACTTGGTGGCAGTTAAAAATGAGACGTTTTTGAGTGACATGTTCAATGTAATAGAAGAGCACAATCCTTGCGCGATGCTATCTAGCTCTTAGGGTCAACGGTCAAGGTCAAATTTCAAGTGATTATATTATTTTCATCCAAATGTAATCAGCTGTCGTCGTCGTCGTCGTTTTTACCGCGCTGCATGCAATGCAGACGCGGTCTAGCGATGAGAATTCTGTCCGTCCGTCCGTCTGTCTGTCTGTCTGTCCGTCCGTCACACACGTGGATTGTGACAAAACGGTAGAAAGATCTGTCCAGATTTATATACCATGCGAAAGATCATTTAGCCTAGTTTTCTGAAAAGAAGAGTGGTTGGTGGGGGGGGGGGCGACCCCTTTTACGTGAAATTTTGGGTCAACCGACCCCCGTTAGAGCGAAATCGCAGATTTTTAACCGATATTCGCCCGTAGCTCCTCAGCCGTAACATCTAGCGAAAAAAGTTCAATTAACACTAATCGGAAGTCCACTACGCGCTTTCCAATGAGCCCAAGATGATCGTCGTACGTTGCCGCTAAGCCCCCAAAGGGGTCTCAAAAACGCAAAACGGCCGATTTTCGTGTAAAATCGCACATTAGAGATGTACATGGGCCGAAAATTTTCGGCCCTGCCTGGCCTGCAGTCCTGCAACAACGGCCCAGAGTAACAAAGTCGTGTACGAAGCCTGGCTGGTCTGTATAAGTTGTCTACTGGCGGATAGTGAAACGTGGTAATGGATTTCACGAAAATTTCGACTTGCCTTGATAAATTGCTGTATGACCCGTGTCTGTACAGTACTCTGTCTCTTTAATCATGTTGGACGACGACAGAAGTGCCTTTATCGAATCGTAGCTCTCAGACACTACCACACCATAGGTTTGTCAGTGTAACAGCAGAAACTCTGCGGTGTTGTCCCGAAACAAAACTTCCGCATCTTAGTTGTGATGTTTGACTTCTTAACTGAATATGAATTTCGTTAGTGGAAGGCTGACTGAAAATATATTTATTGTGCCAGGCGCGTCCGTACTTAGCAGATACTGGACATGAACGACATTGGTTGTAAAACTTGTGTTTCTATCTGTTCAGTGTTTTGAGAGTCGTATGCCAAGTTACTGTTGTAAACACTAAAACACAGTTGTTATGTTGTAGCCTACTTACATGAAGTTGTTCTCATTTCATGTATCAGACTTTTATTGGCAAACTATTTGTTATTGTTGCAAAATTTTCAAAAGTGCGGGCCGCCAAACGATGGCCCAGCCCGCGGGCCGCCCGGCCCGTGCTCATCTCTAACGGACATTGAGGTGTTTATCACCTGCGTCCGTTGAAGCTCGTTGAGTTGAGTTGAGTTGATAGTCCACATATTTGTCAGTAAGCCCTTCCTGTTGAATAGGGCCTATATGCTTGAGACATTGAGAACAGTTTGCAGTAGCTGAAATTACTTGTTGTTTTGAAGTAAATAAATGTGTGTTGAATTGGCACAGAGCTTTTAAAACTCGTGTTATAAAAATCCTAGCCTGTCGCATACAAATATGGTAACGCTGCAGTGGCCGACCCCGGAGGTCCAAAAACCCGAATACACAGCTAGCAATTTTGTAGCATATGTGAGCCTAAATGTAGGAGAGCTTTATTATTAGTGTTAAATTCTAACATGTTAATATTATGGTATTCCGTTCAAAAATATGCATTTACTTCATTTTATTTTAGCACTTCGTCGCCTCAAAAGCGATACAAAATTTCGCGGTTTATCAGTATCGTGAAAGTTTAGATTTTTTCTGAGCTTTTCGACATTGTTTAGGCATTTCTGAACTTCATCCTAAACTGTTAATAAATTATCACAAGTCAACGGCACTTGGCATTATGTGTTCAGCAATATGACTGAGTTTGAGTACTGATTCAGTTATTTTAAAATGCATTGCTTTTTGTATTTAATCAACCACGTACGCCAACTCAGCCTGGCCATCCTCCGTGTGTAGGCGAAGTGATGTCCATTACATTCTTGAACTGCAGTTCGTCCAAAAGCGACAGGCAAGAGGCATCTTTCAGTAACGTTAAAATAATCCGTTGGCCTAACGACTTAAACATTTCAACTAATCGCCCGGGTATATAGAATCCGACAGGCAGTAGGCCTATATGATTTTTTTCGGTCTTCGTAATTTGTGTCATTTTCGGGATAATTAATATCAACCATACGTGATTTTGTTTTTATATCATCGTAAGTCAACGTCGGGATACCCTGTGAGCTACTCCTGCTAGAGGTCAATATAGTTAGCATCTTGTTAGCATGGCTTTGATCAGTCTCGTTTTCTGAAAACTTGTCTGTTGACAGCACAAATGCAATAGGCGTTTCATTGTTTTCTACTGCTGCTTGGAGAACAAATCGCCTAATGAGGTTTGTGTCGTAGGCCTATTAGGAATTCGGAATCCAGGAATTGCACTTTGTAGCTCACTGTTGCACATCATCATCATCATCATCAGCAGCAGCAGCAGCAGCAGCATTGAATTTCTTTTACACTAAGACCATAGGTGCATTACAGTGTCATCGAAGTCTGCTGGCTAAAAAACTAACAGGTGGAAAAGGCTACGTTAAAAAGTGATTTTTGTTATAGTTTCTTAAACATGACAGGGCTGGCTAACTATAGCCTATAAAAAGTTAGTAGAATTTCTCCGTTGATTTGCTACAAGCAGAAGAAAACACTATAGATGCCAGTTGATTCAAACTGATTATAATGTATTATTCATCAACACAATCATTAATCACTAATCATTAATAATTTATCATCAGTGGTTATCATTTAATACAACTAAACTAACAATACAACGCAAGCCGCAGACGCCGACGTTAGAATCATCCGTCATAATCGTACGATTATATCATTTGCAAGAGTAACATAGCAAGCTACAACATAGGCGTAAGTATATAGGAGGGGCACGGGTGCAGGTGAGCAAAAATACCGAACAAATCTACTCAGTTTGCTGAATTAGGATTCTGTTATTGCACACATTTCGCATTAAAGCCACTAGAATAGACCTATGCCATTTCTAGAATAAATAACTTTTTTCTGGGGAGAGGGCTTAGCCCCTCAGCAATCTCACCCTTTTAGTACACCAAACCAGAGTGCAGCGCGCCAGCAAAAATCCTGGCTACGCCTATGCAAACGAAATCGTTTATAATATATCTATCAGTATAATTGCCTGCAAATTATCTGCAAATAGTTGGTTTATCGACGACGATGATGATACACTGCAAGACACGTAGGTAAATCTGTGTTTCTGTTATGCCTACGTTTATCAAATAAACTGTAGGCCTATATCGCAAAACAGTGTTTCAGTTGCCGAGAGTCAGACCGTAACGTTAAATCCCCAGCATGTAGTCTGTCAACCCATAGCGAATTATTGTTATACTGGGTGATTGGGATCAGATAAAAATCCCCAGCTCCTCGTTTGAGATGTTTCATACTGCACAGTGCACAGTGCCCACGTAATATAGTTTGATAGCTTACACAAAATAAACTAACTATTACCCCGCAATGCGGGTGTCGCTGTACCAACCTTTTTGCGAATCAAGAACTAATGGCAACATTTTATTTTTTTATCAATTCAAACACTGTGTAAAGTGCAAACGTTAGCACTTACAAAACATTGAAAGTTATTATCGTTTAGGTCCAAGAGTATGTAAGCCTACGTACTTGAAATTTAAAAACAATTCTACGTACTACGTAGAATTGTTTTTGAATTTCATACAGGCTAAAAGATAATACCAGCATATACAAAATGAACTGGAAATCGACACGGTAGACGCAGAAGTTAAAAGTTCACAGAATTTAGCAGGTGTAGGGGCATAATTTCATAACAGTTACACAGTTCATTTTTCCGTTTACACACTGACGAAGCTATAGCGTTTGCAGGTGAAAGCGATAAATAAAGTGAACTGTAACTATGAACGTCGACAATCTGCAGCCGTTAAGTGATGCTGATCGGCGGCATTAACACCGGTAGTAGCAGGGGTATACATAGCATACGCGTCTCCAGCGCACGTAAATGCGGCCGCCGATTCTAACGATGTAGCGTCTGTAATAGCATCTATAACAGCGAGCACGGCAAATTGCGCGCTTCTCTCTCCCGTTAGTACTTTCAACTGTAACAAACAACAACAGTTAATGTCAGTGATTTCGTTGGACGTATGTTACCCAGGGGGGAGGGGCGGGGGGAGCAAAAACCGGACCATTTTAGTAGGTTGTAACTCGTGTACATAATGACACACAGCTGCAGAAAGGCGATCCATATATCAAAATATTGGTGTCTTAAATTTTATTACAGTTACATATTCTTTGCACTTGTGCAATAGAACTAAATAGTAAACTAAAATTAACGATTCACCGTTCATGTACGTGTCCACTTATATGTTCTCCAATCTACTGGACATCATCCAAGCGGATTGATCCGTACATCAAAACGTTCAGTATACCTTATCAAGAGTAAGACTGTTCTTTTGAGTTTCACCACAGTTAAATATTCTTTGCACAAGTGTAGTGAAACGATACTATGCTGAATTTACCGTTCACGTGTCAGCTGAGTACCGGAATTCATACAAAACAGAAAACTTCCCACATATAGTACTTCGAATTTGTCTGGTTAATTTTCTGATCTGAAAAGCTCTGGGACAATACCGTATGTAGGCCTATCATAAGAAGATCCAAGATCCGAAGCGCGTCTTGTTACACTGTTGGGTCCAATAAGCCACGAAGCAGGGCATAATCAGCGTTCATTGTGAATTTCGAGGGAAATATATACACTGATTGAACGTGATGCTTAAAATAATTTGTAATAAAGCGCATTGTGGTTTCACTGCGAAAAAAAGTTAAATATTGAAATATTCGACATCGTATTCCTGATAAATGTAAAAAAGACCGTCGTTCTGTAACTGTGTGTAAGGCCCATCGTTCAGTTCAGAATACAAGAATTCCTATTAGAGCTTAAACGAGATGATACGAGGACACTGTGAACACTTACGGTCATTGGAATCATCAGCGCAGCTCGGAGTCATCCAGTGAACATCGATGTTGTCACAGAGCTTCTGACCGTGAGCTCCCAGCATTGACTTGTCTTTGATCGACGACTCCGACACCTTGTAGTTCACATTCTCCGTCTCGATCCTCTCATGCTGAAATCAACAGTGCGATGTACATAAGGGGGTAACCAAAAATTTATTTCGAAGGGGGGGGGGTTCTTTCACCCCTTCCGTCCGTTTATTTCCTTCCCTTTCCCCATCTCTTTCCCCTTTAGTGCGGTCTTTCAAATCCAACTAATTTTGGGAGAGGGTTGTTAGCTCTCCAGCAGGGGAGAACGACATTTGCAGCCACCAGACACGTTTCATGGGCTCTTACACCAAAGATGCGTTTGCGGCCGGAAGTCCTATTTCTATTAGCGAAATCTAAAAGAGCAAAGCGAATATTGTGGTTTCACTGCGAAGAAAAGTTAAATATTGAAATATTCGACATCTTATTCCTGATAAATGAAAAGAAGACGCGCTTGGTTGTTTCTGAATTTACGCGTATACCGTATTTATACATGATTATTTTTTACGTTTCATATAGTTTGTGGGGTTGTAATTTAGCAACCGCAACACTCCGCTAATTAAGCGGCCCGCGCAACTGCAATAAAACTAAAATAAAAGTAAAATAAAACAGTTTTACGTCCGTGGAATGGATATGAATGCCTATGTAGAACCTGTCAGACATTCACTCATACAGACTCTCAGCAGTTTGAAAGATATCATTTAAATGTACACAAGTCGTACCAACAAATTTACACAGAATATGTCGCAGACTTAGGCATATACTTTATATCGACTGACAAAATCAACCAAATTCCACTGGCAGGGTGCAAACCTGACGATAGAAAGCAAAATACATTTATTCTTCCTAAATAATGTATATAAATACTACTAAAAGAAACAAAGCTGAAACAATCTTTAGCTGTAGCAGTATTCAACGAAGCTGCTCTCAGAACCAAACATACGAAATGCTTACAGGCGCCGTTGCGTTAAGAACCTCTCTAGGCAGAGCACTGTCAGAGCTGTTCAGAGTTAGGACAAGGCAGTTGGTTCCTGCAGCTTCTCTCACTTTCATCAGTTGTAGTTCCTGCATTCGCACACATTCGCACACGCAGCACACATCCACATCATGTTCGTGTATACATGATCTATTTTTTAATAACAAATATATAAATAAACAGTTTATTCAGATGTTTTAACTTTTATTTCTGACCCGTGCAATGAGGATGGTATTCTCCCGGGTCTCTGAAATGAAAGCTTTGTTATTTACGGGCTTGCTGTTGCTAGCAAATATAGAAGCTTATCCATCGGAGTAAGTCAAAATCGATGAAGCACTGCGGTAAAAATAAAGGACAAAGAAGCAAGGTACGAACTTGGGTAAAATTCAGTGGATTACAAGATGTTCCAGTGGGGTGCGAATATGCTATTCGTTCCGCAGATTTGTAAAAAAAATCCCAACTTATACCTTACACCTTAAAAACGCATTTTTTCATCGTTTATTATACTTAATTTATCCTCTATATTTATTCTCTAAATTTCTCCTCTAAATTCTCCTCTAAATTTAGCATGTTATCATCTCTATCATCATCTGTATCGTCATGTAGCATCATCTTATTTTACCATCTCATTCCCTTTCTTATTTCGCCCATTTGGAAACTTTTTTATTAATTAAAAATTTTTATGAGTCAGAACGACTCAGTAGATGATTTTGAGGAGGTCAAAGACCCAGAAAATTTAACAAAAAAATTTGACTGCAGATTTCACGTTTCACGTTTAACGCAAAATAAATTTTTGACCCCAACCCCATTTAATTTTTGCGAACAAATTAATCGGATAGGCAGAATTTAATTCGGGGAAATAAAATAGGCCGCGACTAATAATAGCAGAGATTAATTAAATAGTTATAAATATATAAACAAATTAGGGGAAGTAGGCTTTAGTTATTTGTTGGGTTTATACTTGTTATTATTTTCTTTCAGTTTGAAGGTCATTTAAGGTCATCTCGTCTCTTTCTTTCGCTTATTTTTCATGTATAATTTTCGCGCTCGAGCGCGGGCCGTCCCTCCCGGTTCCATCCAGGCGCAGGGGATGGGAGCCCGTGTCTCTCCGACAGCTGCTAGCCAGGTCACATCATCTAGCCAAGCGTTGGAAATCCTGGAACGTGAAGTTAACACTGTGCTGGAGACCGAAATGTCGGTCAGTAATGATGAAATAAACGTGGAAAACACCATGCTGAGTGCTGAAAATGCATCGCAAAACACTGAAATAGAAATTCACCGTAAATCCTAGGCCGCAACTCAGCCTCCTCACCACGCCGCAGCGGACATTTCGGATTTTACAATAGCTATAGGCCTACTTTCAACATTTGTAATTCAGTTACTAATTTAGCGCTGTCAAAAGACAAAACACAAACTTAGAATTGCTTATATCAAGTTAATTGAAAATAAATTAATTGTAAATTAGAATTGACGGGTACATTATTTTACACTATGTGACGGAGTAGTATAAAATAAATGGTCGCTTGTGTTGGCATTAATGTGTTAAGTAGCATAAATAGTTAAATAACGAAAAGCTTTTTTGCGACGTTACAGTTCGTTCAGTGGATTGGGGCATTCAAGCGTGCACTGAAGACGGAACTGTTCCGCAGATCATACAGCAACGCAAACTATCGGCCACAGCAGCATTGACATTACAGCTGACACATAGCGACCCTGAAGTTTTGTTTCAAGACTTGCGTCGCGATGAAATTCGTGGATGATGATGATAATGATGATGATGATGATGATGATGATGATAAGTCTGTAGGCTTACTCACTCGATTGAAGTCGTCGATGACCCATATTTCACTGTCGTCGTCCTTCAAGTGATACTGGACGTAGTTCTGTTGCATGCTGACACTCACGTCTTCCTTGACGCTCTTACCGTCGTCTTTCTTGAACTCGAACGTGTTCTGCAGCAGGACATTGCAGAATGCGGCGTTCATACTGTAAACCACTTGAAGCTTCTGTTGTCTTTTGAAAATGTGCCTGGAAATTGCACTGCCTGGAAGACCGATGTTAATTTTGTACGTGACATTATATACGTTGGTTAAAAACGCATGGTGAGCTCATGCATGCTATTTCTCATCTGTCAGCTGGTTAGCTGTGCGTTGCTTTTATGTACCTTGTATACAGTTTTCAGTAATAAATGAATAAATATATCACTTTTGAGAAAAGCAATTATTGGACAAAAATGATCCAGCTGTACACTCAGCCGTACAGGCAATAACGTCAAATTTTATAGCTCATTGGGCTCAAGTGCAGCGTAAGAGGAGAGAGAACCTATAGACTATCTTAGCATATAATATTACACTAATTGTGTATCACTGAAATATTAATCTGTGCATCTTTAAATGTCAAACTGCATGTGTATCTTTAAAAACCATTTCACGAGCCAGAAACCGTCACGTCGTTGACCGACTTGACCTAACGACGTTTATGATCAACGACTCAAGTGCAAGGAATATATTTGTTGCTCACAATTCATAGGACATAGAGTGTTATAACGCTTCCCAAGACCCCTATCGGCTGGGAGGGGATAAATATAAAATTGACGAAAATATAAAATTGTTGCCACCGCATGTTAGATTTTAAGGCTGAAATCCACCAAAATCGATTTCGACTGCGACTCTAGCTGCCCCAGACTCCGCTAGAGGAGGTTACAGCTATCCCCATAGCTGGAATAAAAGAGACCTACTTCTAACGGAAGAATAGGGAAGGGCGCAGAGAGGAGAAGAGGAGGAGAGTGAGGGGAAGGTAAAGGATGGAAGAGAGGGGAAGGGAGGGGATGGACTGGATGAAACCCACGTGTGTATCTTTAAATTTTCTTTAGAATAGCCTAGGGAGAGGACTACAAAGGACAAAAAGATCTGTGTTGCGGATGATCCGTGGCTCTGCAATCACCGAATGCATAAGAGGACGCATGGGAGTAAATGCATGTTTTTACTTTTTACCTCCCTCCCCCTGAAATGAAATACTTTCTGACAAAACGCCCATCTTGTGCTCTTAGTGTGAAATGCGTTGACGCCTGCTTCGGCCCCGCTGAATGAACGTATCGCTATACGCATAGGCCTACCGCATACCACTGCAGCATCTACGCATACGCTGCATACCGCAGGTGCTTTGTATTTGGGCTTCGTATCAGCTTGGCGCCTACAACATTATACGCTCCTGATTTTACAAGACATGTTTTCCATGAATATGCAACAGCGATAATACTTATTTATTTATTATAAATTCATATACGAGGTCCACATGGAAATAAGATAAAGGAAAAAAACAATAACAAAAAAACACAGAAAAACACAAAATGCACATACACCGCCTATTACTCAGTTAAGTACAGACCTCAAAAATAAACTCAGACAGATCACTGCAGCTGAAATCGCTACCATATACCTTGACGATTTCAGCGGTGGTGTCCAAGGAAAACTTGACAGCGAGTAGAACTCCCGTGATAACCATGGCAGTGACGACTGCGCATGTCACGCCGATGATCACGTGTTTCCGGCTGAAACGCGACTTCTTGCCGTCTCCAGAGTGGCCACTGGGATCCGCCTGGAATGAGCAATCAATACAGCAATATAATAATAATAATAATAATAATAATAATAACACGCTGACTTCTAAGGCGCCATAACATGGAGTCCAATTCAAGGGCGCCCGCGCTGGAGGTGATTAGAGCCAGAAATACTATGTCTTAAGCTGAGACTTGAAACTCTGCAGCGAGTCGTTTGCCCGGATTTCTGGAGGAAGTCTGTTCCAGAACATGGGCCCGGCGACAGCGAATGCACGGCTTCCAAAGTTCGTCTTGCTGCGTGGAACTTGAAGATCGCCGCGTGCTGCAGAGGGAAGTCGAGAACGAGCAGTGTCTTCGG
>Ga0049105_1001534_pt1 | contig 10414 bp, 7 predicted proteins | sample WorMetvaBAHAMAS1_FD_61260 | JGI IMG/M metagenome (GOLD analysis project Ga0049105, IMG submission 61260) | Worm MetaG Olavius vacuus BAHAMAS.1 | ecosystem: Host-associated > Annelida > Digestive system > Unclassified | place: Germany: Marburg | collected 2013-04-09 | reverse complement strand
ATGCAGCATTCTGCTGAACATGGCTGTTTGGTTTGACAAGCGTGTGAAAAACTCCACCAGTCTGCCGACAACGAAATATTTCTGGCGTCATTCATGTTGTTACTAACAGTAGCGTATTTTAAAAAACTCGTATATATAAGATAAATCTCCATTTATCATTTTCGTTGTCGTCATATTCGTTCAGAAACGCAAAATATTCGAAATTTGCCCCCAAAATGGACTCGGAAAAAAAATAAAAACTGCATTTTATACACATTAAAATGTCAATATACTGCTGATTAATAACTTTTTGTGATTCTGCGTTTTTGTTGTAATAAAATAGACTTGTTTTACACTTTATATTCGACACAGTACACAATCAGAGTATTTAACAGATCTGCGGCTTAAAACTGATCTATGCGGGTTTTTCGTATCGTTTGCAGTGCGGCAACAAGACCACGTGGTCGCAGTCGCCGATGACGTCATCGGTGACGTCATCGCAGTCACGTGACGTGACCAGAAATAGCGGCGGAGGTCCATCGCTACACGGCAGCGTCACCGTCAGCATTATCCACAACATCGACGCCGCCGGACTCTACAACGAGGTTTCTCTGATTCGATGTTATACGTTACAAAATCGTTAAAACAAACAACCAACCAGCTGAACGCTATAAATCAGGGGCGTCTACAAAGGGGGAGCAGATGCAAACTGCCTTCGTTTTGCGCCAGGGGCAACTTTACGACACAATGGGGCAATATTTTCACATTATTTTTCAAGGTTTATTAAAGTTGGATACGGCCGCGGGTCAGTTAATAAAATGCCACCAGCATCATTAGCAGCTGAAGCTACGATAAATGCGACAATTTAGAAATAAAATGAACAAAATGCTTTTGTCGGTCTGGCTCCGCCAGGACCAGCTGCATGGATATCTTTAGCGCTCCCGTAGACTTCTAGCAGCAGTAAAACGGGACGTTGAAAGAAGGGGATAGGGGGAAAAGAAAAGAGGAGGGAGAGAGTAACAGAAGTATAAAGGGGGATTTTCCTCTGTTAACTAAAAGGGGATGGACGCCCCTGCTACAAATATAATTATTTACAGCAGTAATGCGCTGTAACGTGACGTTTCGGTGTCGTGTTTGTGAAGGCAAAAGGCGAGATCAAATTGACGTTCAGTTCAACGCTCGGTGCCGGCGGCGGCGGCAGAACGTCGAACGGCGTGGAACGGTTGTCGAAAGTCGAGTCTGAGGAGACGTCGAACAGTGCTACTGTACCGACCACATCACACAGCGACCTCGACGACCCGGACGACATCGTCTCCGAGTTCCTCGGTCAGATCAACCACGCTGCCGTGGCCGCAGACGGACCGTCGCTCGTCGCTGACGTGCCCGAGTTCGACCACGGACAATGTCAACAACAACGTCGACCGCCGAGCGATGTTCACGATGGAACGAACGCGATGTCGGAACGCTATGTCAACGGCGCTGGGCAGCCAGCGTCATTCATGCACGAACCGGACCCCAAGTTGCACAGCTATGGCGGCGGCGGTGGAGTCGATGGCGAGCTACTTCCGGTAGGACTGAGCGGCAGCGGCGACACAGGAGGCGGACCGGCGGCGGAAACACTAAAGAAAATGGCGGCGCTGCATAGGCGACTTGAGCAGAAAACCGGAAGTGGTGCGCAAAGTCAGTTCTTGGCCACGTCCGACTATGATCGCGGTTACGGAGGACGTCGGCATTCTCTGCATACTGCTTCGTATCGATTTCCGGCTTCGTACTGCACTGGAAACAGTCAGTGCGGGGCGACGTACGGCGTCGGAGCGTCCAAACCGCTGTCGCACTATCCGGCGACAGCGCCTGCCACTACTCTTGCAGTGACTTTCCCGCAGTACGGGTACCAGACGCAAGAACCGGATGCGGCAGGCAGTACCGGAAGTTCATTCTACATGACGCAGTCGCAGTGCATCGATTTCCGTCTGTCTCACCCGGGCGTTCAGGCGCGGGCCATGATGTCGCAGTCGGCTGCCGTACGGTCTGCCTCGCCGTACCGCACCCAGACTCCGTCGTCGGCAGCCGCCTGGAACCGATTCCAATATCCCTACCCGCAGCCGCGTTACCCTACCGCTAACGACCGGAGAGGCTGGATTTCGTCGTCTTACGGTCGACCGGAACCGTGCAATCAGTCCATACCGATCCCCGGAAACGGAAGTGAGCATCAAAGCAGAGTTTTCCACGAGTACCGCGGCAACCAAGACCAATCGTTCGGCGGCGAAGGTAGGCTGCAGCCGCCGCCGTATTCCGACTTCTTGCGCCGGAAACAACGACTCCAGTTCGACCGGAAGTGGAATCTACCGACCGCCGAAGCGCGCTGGAGGCGGCGGCCGTGGACGCGCCATCACGACTTCGTTCGTACCAGTAACCCGGGCGTCACTGTGACGCCAGCGCCGACACCCGCTTCCGGTCACATGACCTCAGCCGACGTCAAATTTCCGGTGAGCGACGAACCGCTTAGCCAGGAATTCTTCTTTGACACGTACAGTAGCAGCAACGTGGCGATCGACAACACCGACTTAAGTTTCATCGACGACATATTTAACGCGCAGTAACTTACAAAGATCGATTAAACAGAAACTTGTACCATCTTACTGTTGTTTGCCATCAATACAAAATCCATTACTTTGCTGATATAAAGTTACCGTAATCGTCTACTGAAAGTGCGACAATAAGTAACTGCTTTTGTACACTGTACTTGGTGATAACGAATCAGCAGTGTTGGTTGAAATGGGCCTTTTTATGTATAGCAAACTCTTTATACATACAGATTCTACCAGGTGGAAACCGCAATTAAGCCTACGTTGTGAGAACTTCTAGTTACAAGCCTACAGTCGAAGAATTACCTTCTTACTTGCACTTAATACTTATAACAAATCGACCTTCTTCTGTGTCTGGTCTAGTTCTGTTTCTTGGATACTTTGAGATGGCGTCTGAAAACTCTACATTTCCACAGTCTTTCCATACTTCACCAACGCCACCTAGCGAATGCTGGATTCTGTGATTCCATCCGACTGCTCCTAATATTAGTAATGCTGTCACTGAAGCCGATTTCAGCCAGCCACGCCGCCACAAACTACCGGCGGCGACTATAAGCAACTACTTTTGTATGCCTAAACTGTACTTAGCGATCAAGAATCAGTAGCGTTGGTTGAAATAGGCCTACGGTGAACTTTTAGACCTACAGATTGACAAAAGTTGAAATCCCAAGCGGAGTAGGCCTATCGTCGTCTTAAAACCAGTGACAGGCCAATACAAAGAAGTTAAAAATAGACCTATACGTCAATTTCTAACCGTCAACAAAATGTAGGCCCGTGTTAACTTCTCGAATTTTGCTCCTCGCGGTGGACTTAAGATTTCCTACCTAATATAATAACAGACACGAGCCATAATTATAGAACTTGCGTAGCCTACTTGACAGTCAGTTATGGCATAGCGTTCGGCGTATCAATCTAGCTTTATACATCACGACTAATAAGCAGGCCCGTCGTTTTATGCCGAGGATCACAGTAGCGGAGGTCAAGGACGCGAGGTCAAAGGTCAAATGACCTAGCTGGAAGATTCACCGCCCTGCCTATTGCTTTGTTTCGGTAATAATGTGAACAGAAAATTTTACTATATCTGACTGCGGACAACTTTTTTGTTGGAAATAAAGTGCATCCGGGTGACCTGGCTCGAGGATGTTCTGACCTCAAAATGACCTGGCTCGTTTGTTGCGCTGGCGCCGCCACTGGAGGATCAAGTTCTGGTAGAGAGCATTTCGTGTCGTTAGAAGCCTCAGCACCAAAGCTTGACCGCTGTGCGTACAGCAGCTTTCAAGCACTGTCTTAAATAGCACTCGTATAAGGTCTATTTTATCTCCAGTTACTCCTTCACTTTTCACCGTGTTTTGATGACTTCCTAAATTGCAACGTACGGCTCGACGTCGGTCAGACACTTATTGGATGACCGAGTCTTCAAAGAAACTAAAAGCAGACTCACCACTGAGCGATGGGTGGCAGTTCACAGCAGATTTTAACTTAATTACTGGACAGTAGCTGACGTGGAATTATACTCAGGCCGTCTATAACTTATGATAAACTTGCTGACGCTTAGCAGGAAAGAAAATCACAGCGAGATTAAGTGCCATAACATCCCACGACATACAAACGTGGCTCTGTCATTGCAAGGTGCGTAATTTTAGACACCAGACTATTCACACCAGTGAACTTTAATTCATCGAACTAGTTAACAAAGCAGTCTGTTAGGTCAACCATATGAACATTCACTTCGACATTCAGTGTCTACCAATTCTCAAAAAAATATAAAAATATCAGTAATATCATTAGCAGAAACAACAGCACAGCTTAATGCCAATTACCCAATAAAATGCAGTTAAATTCCACGTTTCTATACGTGCACTGTCGAAAAGTGCACCTAACTTACACAGACAGACAGTAGGGGTGAGTGAGTGAGTGAGTAGTTTCTTAACGGCACATCAGCACATAATAGTAAGTGATCCTGTTTACCCCCCAGACAGTAGGGGAAGTGGGTTGGATATACACTGTAACAATGTCCAGAAAAAAGTGGACCCCCAAAAATTGCTATAATTCAACAAAAACTTGTCAGATTGGTCTGAAATTTTACACATGCTAACTTTGTAACATACCAATCCAATAACAATGTACATATTATTTTTAAAAACACAGGACATCAATTTTACTAACACTTAAACATACATCACTGAAAATGTACTGCAACTGGATAAAAAAAGGAACACATAGAAAGGCATTAGTAACTGCAATTAATATAGCTTTATTATGGTCAACATTTTTCAGTACAAGTGTTCAACAGTAATAAATACTTAGTTATTTTCTTACTTGTCCACTTACTTCAGTGGCTGTGGCACCCGGCTATTGACGTCGTCAACATCGCACTGTCATGGTTGTTGTGCAAACGATAAACAAACCATGGTTTTCACTAAAGAGGATAAGGTTTTAATTAAAGTTTTGGGACAGGAATAGAGCTATTTTCCAGACAGACACTGGTCCGTGTCATTTTTACAGCGTGTCCGCATTGCTTGCAATGCAGATCGATGTACTAGCTAGAGGGATTCTGTCCGTCCTTCCGACACATTCCGGTGTTTTGTCCAGACAAATAAAGATACGATCCTGCAGTTTTCAGCATCAGGTAGACAATCATTCCAGTTTCTACAGAGGTAAAGTTTATCCAGATATTCATAGGGGATCACCCCCAGTGAGGGCGTTAAAGTGAGGCACTCCCGTCGCTAGCGAAAATTTGACCAATAATCGGCCATAACTTGGAAACAATGCAAATTAGGAGGTAAGTTATTAATCACTAGTAAGAAGTCGCATATGGGCTTTCGACTGGTACCAAAATTGAAGAAACACTGGCAGCGGGTTTCAAGTATTGTCTGCATTTCTTTCTCCAGACGTTCTCTGGTTGCTCTTCCTGTTGCATTGCAGTATCCACTGTGCAGCATGCTTTACAAGGTTTCTTACACAGAGATGAAGATACAAGGTACAGCAGAAGACAGAGTTGAATGGAGAGATTTTACTCCATCTGCAACTAAGTCATTAAAGCTTTCTTTGACTATTGTAAAGCACGATAATTCATCTTCATCATCCAAAGCATGCGCCAACATTCACAGATCAACCAATTCAACTGTTGTAACTCCTCACCCAACCACTGCAAGATGTCATCAATCCACTGTCCTTCAGGCTTCTCTTGATATTGTTTGCCCTTCACAGTGTCCTCCCATACAGTCACAATTTCACGTACTACATACTCAACTTCAAGAAAAATGCAACTTCTGCCATTAGTTAACTAATCAGTAGGTTACAGAACTTACAGAGTCACTGGTCCAAGTACCACAATGACCAGTGACTAAACTTGCAGACGTCCTACCAATTCTCGTCACTTTCGGAACTTTCCTGACTGGTTAAATGGACTGTAGACTTCCCAGTTTGTGGCTAGACCACTTTATCACTTTCGGGATTTGCTGCTACTACCACTGGGGTATCCTAACTGGACTGTGCAATTTCGTCCGACGCCGGAGACTTGGTCTTTTTCCGACGACCTTTTTTCTTAACTTCAGTGACCGGTGGTTCGGGTACAGTGCTACTGGGGTCATCAGGAGATACAGAGTCAACACGCAGATCTGATACATCAGCCGTCGTCATCTTTATTTCCTTGTCACTTGTAACAGATGAAGACATCTTGGAGTCTGCACTGCTGGCTCCTGCAACAGTGGCGAAGTCAACCTGCACTTCCAATGACTTGGTCTTTTTATTTCGTGTCCTCTTCTTTGTTTCTTTCGTACTTGGATCTGGAACAGATGATATGGAGGTGCCATCACTGAATTCTGAACTCCCCTCTGAGATTTTCTGCTCATCTGATGAAAAGAAAGAATCGCTCTTCAGTAACCGTCGCACAAAATCACCCACTCTCTCATGTGACGCTGGTACTGAGGACACGGAAGTATCCACTTTGCTCTCAGTACTTATCACAACTGTCTCGGGTACAGCTTCTGGCTTTGTTGTCTCAGAAGTACCGGAGTCTTGAGCTACGATGCTGCGGACTTTTCGCACAAGACACTGCACCCTCTTCACGACGGGCAACATAACGTCAAACTCGTTGTATGCAACCTTAACAACAAACACGAAACAACACAAAAGTGAACTATCAGGATCGAAGACACCAGCATCAAAATATAGCTAAGTTAATGCACATACGTGTACTACTGGCACGGTATCCGAGATCAAAAGTGATTCTACGCAGAAGCAACAGCATTTCTTAAGCCACAGTAATGTATCAGTGCTTGTATCAAACTTGGTATACATGAGTACACTCGGACAGCGAAGACCTCCACCAAGGTGAAAAACTGTGGAAATATGCCCTATCTTACACTGTCGAAGAATCCTTTTAAGAACTGGATTCAGAGCAGTGGCGGTGCGAGGGTGTTTGCCACCAGGGGCAAACGTCTTTGTTGCTGCCCCCACCCCCGCAATCAGATGTCCAACTGATATTCTTATGGTTACAACGATGGCATTAGTGTGGACTGTGAACAAGTTGGGGGTGTAAAATTTCAAATTCCATATTTTTGTCCCTCCAAATGTCGCCCCCTGCACAGTGCCACCCAGGGTGGATGCCCCCCTTCCTGCCGCCACTGATTCAGAGGCAAATAACTTCCGAACTATAATTGCTTCTTTCTTGTCCACAGATATATAAATCTCTGGTAAAATTTTCACGCAGATATGAGTGGTAGTTTTTACTTGAAATGCCAACAGACAGACAGACAAACAAATGCCAGGTCAAAGATAACCTGCTTGGCAAAGGTGAACATATAATGCAGTATTTGCCTGTCAAATTCTCGGCCTTTTGTAGCAGGCTGCCATTACTTCTAACCAGGCCAACCGTTAGCTTCCCAGCCACAGGCATCACTGCCCGCAGGCCAGTACCAATATACTGCTTGGTAACGGAGCCACACAGGTGTGACTGAGCTGCCCAAAGTTACTGCACAGTGGCAATTGGCTGGGAGCTGAAATCTCTATCTCTTGACTGCACATCTGATGTTCTACCAACTACACCATCGTATCACCTACGGGCAATACTTCACCACGTCGGTCAAGTCTGAATAAAAATAAATAATTTTTCGCCCCAGTCAATATTGCACCATACCACTTCCAGAAGTGCAGCAATCAGTTTTCAATATCTCTATGGTCATTGGTCAACAAATCTGATCTAAGTAATATTGACTAGCACAGAAAAAAATTATTTTTATTTTATTTTTATTCAAACCTGACCGACATTACTTCACCGCACTCACCTGAACTACCTTATACCCGGCCATCATGAAGCACCGTGACGCCAGCATACTTGGCCCAGTCGGCACCACAGTCTCCCCACCAGACACCATGTCAGTGAATTCCAGTGCTTGAAAGGCAATTCTGCACAGCACACACCACGCAAAATTTAATGCTGCTTGTCAGTATAACACAGTAAACTAAACTAATAATAATAATAATAATCGCCTTTGCTAATCCAGCCTGACAATCGCACACTGGTTACATACATAGGATAATACATACATACAAGCTGCCATGCAGGACAGCACAACAAATACCGGCACGCAGGCCAGGTATAACAACAGGGTTTAGCACAGGCAAGAAGCTGCCACACGTGGCGCTAAGCGACTGGAAACAACCCCATAGGCATTCACCAGATGGCGCCGCCTGAGCACACATCGATAAACAGGCCTACTACTCATTTATTGACCCCGGAAGGATGAAAGGCTGAGTTGGCCTAGCTGGCTGACCTGTAGCAGATGGTTTACCCACATAGTGGTCACCCGTAGGGTGCAGGCCAAGCGTAGCACAGGGTCAGTTTGCCGGCCAAAGACCCGGCATTCCGTCAACTGTGCTACGCAACCAACCACACTGTCCACACATACTACATACTATGTGATATGCTAGCTTCACTGGGTTTAAAGGGGAACTAAACCTCGACTAAAAGTGGCAGTCAGATGATTTGGAAAGGAAGGAAATTCACCCTCGTTTCAACCAGTTTTGAGTAATTTTGAAGATATTGTACTTTATTTAAAAAATTTACTTACTTTTAAATATTGCCAAATTAGCATGATATCTTAATTTCTTTATCTACGGTGGTGGGTGTGTCTGTAAACAACAACAATCTGTCAATAAGAATAGCCGATTTCTTTATGCGGTTACAATTAAATACCTTTGTCGATCATGTGGAAAAAGGAAGAACGGAACTGAAAAATGAGTTGCTAAAATGGCACAAAAAATAGCTGGTTATAACAAAGGGGTACTGAACAGGAGAAGTGAATTAAAGAAAAACCTGTGAATGCAATGGTCGGTGGCGACTTTAGCAGCAGGGTCGGTGCTGTTATCAGCAAACGGCTGTGGTTCACCACGATCGTCCACCAACATCAACACATCTGCATCATCATCATCAACATCATCATCATCCAAGGACGGCTCGGGAATTTCAGAAAGGGAATTTACTGCATGCTCTGGCAGCTGGGACCCACGAGCCAAGCTAGAACTTGCGGCCAAAATTGAGATCATTTCGCCTACTTTCACCAAAAGCGTAAAAGTGCGCAGACGTTAAACAAAATTGGAACTGATTAATAATTTATTACTCAAATACCAGCTGCTACGGGTGTGACTGGCTGGAACACCACACAACATCCTGGTGTTAATTGTACAGCATCGACACAAGGAGGTGTACATCATCTATGCATCTTCAGGTCTGCCCCGTCATCATAGCCTTTTATGACATCCAGCCAGGAAATGGAGTGGGCCTATGAGGGGCGTTCAAAAAGTTCATAGCCTGACACAGTTAACTACTAGATACGCATTTCTCCTAAGCTCTGATCCCGTTGTTGTTCTTGTTGTTCAAATTGGAACTGATAATGCCACATGCCGTGTAGGTAACGTCCTCGTCGTCAGACAATTTTGTGTCTTTTCATGAATTCTTTCAGATTAGGAAAACACAGAAGTCACTTGGAGCCAGGACAACGCACCTGATCACATGTCAGCTCAAGCACTGGCTGCCATCCAAAATGCCAGCTTTGAACTACTCCGTCACCCACCGTATTTGCCATTCGTGTTCGTATTGCACGGCAAATGGCTGGCTGGAAGACCAGGAACAACAATTCTTCTACAATGGTATCAGAGCGATGGAGAAATGCTGGACCAAATGCATTTCAGTTGCAGGGGTCTATGTTGAAAAGTGACAAAATATGATGTGCACATCTCATAGTTAACTGCGTCAGGCTACGAACTTTTTGAATGCCCCTCGTATTCTTACAACCATAGAACCCTGCATGTCAACAAAAAACCACTATACAGAATACATACTGTCATAGTAAATAAACAGCAAGATGTCGAGAGACAAACAGTTCACCTATGAGATGTCCAGATGGGACTGTAACATTAGTGCGGAGATAGTGCTCAGCTGGCGCAATTTCTGACAGGGCTTCAACGACCGAGTTGAACATATCATTGCGGGAAGTCACCGACTCCAGCTGCACACAGAATGCCACCGTTTAACTCATGATGCAATTGATAATAAAAATGATATGTAACTAAACAGATATGTTAAACAAGTGAGTGAATAAGTGCATTAAGAAAGCAATAATAGAGAAGCCGCAGTCTGAAATAAGTAGGTTAGCAAGTTCGAGTATTCACAGTCACTCCATTCTGTTCAGTCACTAATCAGCTCTTTAAATTAACATATTTCACACCAAAAATAACTCATGCATTCACTCACGACAATGTGAGTCACTGGCATGGTAGCCTGTTATGTCTTCAATAATAATTATCGTAAAACTTCTAATAAATGCCGGGTCTCAAATAAACGCCGG
>Ga0049105_1001533_pt1 | contig 10416 bp, 8 predicted proteins | sample WorMetvaBAHAMAS1_FD_61260 | JGI IMG/M metagenome (GOLD analysis project Ga0049105, IMG submission 61260) | Worm MetaG Olavius vacuus BAHAMAS.1 | ecosystem: Host-associated > Annelida > Digestive system > Unclassified | place: Germany: Marburg | collected 2013-04-09 | reverse complement strand
GATTATATCACAGTGGTTGAAGATAGACCTATACTGTCCGTAAAATATTGTCTCCCAGTTCCAGTCTTCTACTTTTGGCGAAAACTATAACGCACCCTGCAGCGCGGCCTCTCTGCGATAGCTGAGCATCTTGTTACCTTTCGTTGGCAATTTATTTCGCTAAATAGTGATTTAATGAGGCTAGTGGTGTGAGTCAAGTTATTATTATTCACTATATCCAGAAAAAAAGAGATCAAAATGTTTTTGCAATATCTCCTATAAAACTCGGGCGATCATGATGAAATTTGGTATTCCTGAATAAACGTTTTCCACCTCATTTGAATGATGTCTCTACACTACCTTGTGAAACTTGAAATGCTCATTGGACACGTGCTACCATTGAGTTGCTTGTTGTAGAAAAAACTGCATAAGTTATCGCAGCTAAACTGAGAGTAACTGTGACCTCCAAATTCGCCAGCAGAATGTGCGAAATATTGCAAAAGAAGGTGTACAAAACACGCAACACTAATCTGGAGCTATTAATAACGCCACTGACGAATGGCTGCCGCCTTCAAAGTGAAAATCAAGCCTGTTTTCAGGCGGGGGCAATTTTGTCCGGTCTAGTTCTCCGAGTAACTTTGTCAAACCAAGATCTATTTTGATAATCTTTAGCAGGCATATACTTCAGTAAATTTCCTATTACAAGTATACTAAGCATATTTCATATTCTTCATTTGTCAAGTTTGGACCATACAATCGAAAGCAGAGAACAGGCTTAAGTTTCAACAGCAGAGCATGTTCAAGCAACCCTCAAGCTGCTTCGTCACGAGATGCCAGATTTCAGCATAACATCAGTGGCTTCTTACCATAACCGACTTCAGTCCTATTGATTAGGCTACAGAATCTTGGCAATGCTACACGGGTGGGTATGTCAACATCCTATGCGAGATGTTGATAAGCTGGGGCAACGTCTGATTGACAGACAGGCGATCATTGATCAAGCGATTGATCTGTGGTGATTTAGGCTGAGGGAATGAGTTATGACCAGAGGTGGACATTTGTAACATTTGACATACTCCAATTTTTTTTCTGTTGTACTGCATTGTTGGTCCATACGTTTTAATACTTTATATGATGTTTCATTTAAATGTTGGAGACGATAATGATGATGTTTAATGTTTAAACTTACGTGACGTAACTGACGTTGGTTATGACACGTGTACACATGCTGCGTTTCACAAGGCATTATAAAGATACTATTCAAAAGAGATTAATGATTTTGATATCCTTTTGTTCCAAATTTACTGGAGTACAAGTGTGCCAAAAATTATCAAAACAAAGCCATTGTGGAAAATAAAAATCTTCTTCTTCTAAAGCTTAACTTTAAGCTTGACAGAGTTATTGCAAAATAAAATGGTGCATGCAGTTTTTTGACTCACGGTGTAGCCTACACCAAATTTGGGAAGGATATTGGACTTTCATTGATCCTTCTAAAGTATTATTAGTGTTGCAGCATGTTGTTCCGTTTCGAAACCACACTGCTTTAAAGTCGACTAAGGTCGAAAAACGAGGCCAAATTTTGCACTTTTTGATTGCCTGTGAAAAGTAGTGGAGCGTGGGTAAAATGTCTGAATTATTTTATCATGCAACACCTTCTACCACCCAACCACTGATATACTTTTGACGGGGAACCACTGGACCATCTCCGAGATTAGAGACTGGATGATAAAAAAAGTTCAGCAGCAAAACATATAAGGCCTTCCTACCAGACATGGTCGTGGGTTGGGTTGGGTTGGGTTGGGTCACACAGTGATTTTGCCTACGTTTGAAATGTAAATAAATGGTTGCAAATTATACTAGTTACAAACACTTACGCTGAAATTTAATAAGAAGAACTCAGCCACATAACTGTGTGATTCCACTTTATCTGGTCCTGTACATGTAATGTGCATGGTAGCTCCGCCTGCTGCAGGTCTGGGCATCCAGACATTTTCCTCTGGATTTCCTACACCTACACCCCAGACAGACTCCATCAGCCTACTTCAACGTATTAGCGCTTGCTGCTGAAGACCTCATGTTGTGCAGCTATGACGTGGGCCTACAGTCGCGGCCTCCTATGATGTCACTCACTATCACAGCCGCTGTGGCGGAATTCTTCGCAGTCGTGGCCTCCTTTGTGGTACATTATCGACCGACTAGCTATGTCATGTATTAACATTTATCAGAACAACTGTACCTAACTTCAGTTAAAAAGCTGTACGTACTGCATGAAATCGTCTGCATCTTCAGTTAGTGTTGGATGTTTCTCGCTTTAACGTGTGTCATCGGGTGGTCTGTGGTCAAACCTAAACCCTCCTGGGTTAAAGCACAGGATTTGTATATTATCGTTTATAAGGATATGTTACGTACTCAGTTCAATGCTATGCCACCGTCTGATGCTTTGTTGTGTAAGGATGTTTTTTGTTGTGCATAAGAACACATTGACAATCTTAATGAATATGTTAGTCAGATTACTTGTGCTGTATGAGCTCTGCTGTCACCACAATACCTCCTACAAGGACGGAATTCCTGGCTGGCAGAGTTCGTAGCACCTTTTAGGACCAACTCAATTTTTGGGACGATATCTGGAAGGACCGTAATGCGAAAAATTGGGCCCAGTACCATGCTGCTCTCCGGCAGGCTCGGCGTAGTGAAGCTAATATTGTGAATGCACGCTTTGCTATTGCTCTTGCAAACTAACAGGAGCCACGACTTTTGGTCCGAGGCCAAAAAACTCAAGCGTAGTAATCATAATATTAGTAGTGTCGTTGATGGACAGTGAGAGGCGTCTGACATTGTTTGTCCGCAAGTATCGCGAGCTGTATACATGTGTATCATATAACGTCGCTGGAAAAGGTAAAGGTAAAGGTAAAGGTGGATTTGTATAGCACCTTGTCATGATCACACCTGTAAGGCGCTCAGGTAAGGCACGCGTTCTCAAGTTCACAGTTTTACCTGCACACCCCACGCTCATCCACTAATTGAATGAACCATACCTACCTTTGCCTTCCCAGCCGAAGCTGGTACTCATTTACCGACCCCGGGGGGTGGAAGGCTGAGTTGGCCTTGTACCAAATTTCATTAAAATTGTCCGAGTGTTATAGAAGATTACAAAAAATATTTTGGTCTCTTGTTTCCGGGCTCACAGTGACCTCGGCCTCGGTCTAATGTTTTTTGGCCTCGGCCTCACAAGAGTTCCTTGGCCTCGGCCTTGGCTTCAGCCTCGTTATTATCTAGCCTCATTAAAAGCCAGTCTCTGTTTTGGCCTTAAGGTTTGAATCCTTGGTGTTGGCTTTGTCCTTGAGCCTTATGTCCTCATTAACATCACTGCTATTTACGTTTGGAAAGTTATGTCTCGTTTGTGGACGTTTCTGTGAAAACAAAACCTATCAAACCATCTCAGTAACGTAAGTTATTTAGTACGCACCTGATTTGACACTGACTGTTACACATGCGACGTTTCATGTGATAAAGGTCTCTGTAGCTGTTCTATAGAAGCAATCAGAATTGAGTTTTGACCAGCATTCGACTGATAAGTAGCAAATAGTGTAACTCACCATATATGGCATAGAAGACTACTATACGTAGCAACACATCGTTGTTCATCGTTCGTAGTTTATAGACCGTCATCACCGACACTCAACACTTGATCGCCACGTTTCTTTCACTCACTGTACACACGCATAGCAAAAACACCGCTAGTACATTGTGAAGTTAATAACTTAATAACAATAGGTCATTAAATTTGAGTCGAACTTTACTCACTCGACAACCTTCACATTTTGTAAAGATTTTTAAGTAGTACTTAATTCTAAACATTTTGAAAAACTTTATTCACCATAAATCTGGTAGTAATGAATACAAACATAACAAAACTAACACTATCAAGTACGTATATCAACAGAAACATAATGGTCAACCATGTATCAGAATATGTCTACAAACTGAGTTATCAACAGAACTGTATGAGCCTAATAATCTCGTTTTTAATCTGCTTAACCGAACACATGGTAATTCAAAACTAAATATATTTTTGCAATACTTTACAATCTCAATATCAGTAGTTTTAAACAGTTTCATAAAAAATCGATTTCTAACGAAGTCTAACGATCGTGGGTCTGAAGCATTTAATGGACAGGCTTCAAGGCCAAAAAACTCATCGGCAGATGAGATAGCGAACGTAAGCTTTTTACGACGACATCGTACATGTACTACAGCCCACAATAAAGTTCACTTCGCTTATGGAAAGCACACATGCCCACAACTGCCAAATACGACTCTTACAATTATAGACTCGCGCATAGGCCTAAATAGCGCCACAGGTTCGTCACAGTGTGACTACAGATAAAATGGAAAACTGCGGTATACCATAACCCTACAGCAACATACATGTAGCAGTGATTTAAAGTGCGTTCAAAAACCGACTAGGGGTCGGCTTAGTCTAGCCTGAAACCTAGCACTAACGTGTTTTAGTGTGTATATTTTCCGTTCTACAGTCTCGCAGACAATCGCCTACATCAACGCGTGATTTCGCAGTTGCTATAAGCCACTTACGCAGTTTACGTAAACGAGGCTCTCTGAAACAGTAAGTAAATATTGCCCTACATAATTTGGCCTCGATTTTCCATAACGCACTCGTTCTCGAATATCGCAATAAATAATATATCGCTAAAAAACTACATTCTTTGACCTACATTTTCGCTGCAGCAAGTGTTGGTGTATCTTCAACTACTTTTACGTAATCCGTCCCGAAAGATACCAAATTCGGTGAAATAACGCTGCGGTTAGGGCTAGTTAGGGCGATTACGCTGTTCAGTGTCATCCAAGGTCACCGAGTTTGGTACCAATCGAAAGTTCATATGCGACTTCCTATTAGTGATTAATTGTAACTTAGCCTACCTCCTGTCTTCCACCGTTTCCGAGATATAGCCCTGGAAAGGTCCAAAATAGCTATATTTGGCTACCCCTCTTCGGTTTAACCCCCTTTACCCCGGCGGAGGGGTTCCCCTGGGACGATCTCCGTAATATTATTATCGAAAGGTCACTGGTGGCCAAGGTACCAATGGCGTAAAAACATTGCCGAAAATTTCAATCGCCTGAGTAGGGTACACGAACGTCACAGACGACAGACGACAGACGACAGACAGACGGACGACGACATATAGCGAACGTGGACGTGAGTTGGGAGCACTATACAAAATCTGCAAAATTAGATCAAATTTGGCATGCAGATGGATCACCGGGAGTAGAACAGATAAAATGCAAAATTAGGTCAAAGGGGGTCGTGAAGGGGTCACGTGAGCCAAATATGAAATTTTGTGATGTCCCCTTATATCTCGGAACGGTTGAAGCTAGAAACTTCAAATTTGGTACGGAGATTAATCAAAACTTTCACTATTTCTGACCTACGTTGGAGATTTCAGATTTCATATTTTTGCATCTCAAACCGAGCCGTTCACGACACAGGTCACATCCTCTTGCCTGCCGAGTTTGGGACGGTTGTCATCCCTGTGTAGCAGTAGAGCAGTTGCAGTTGTCACATTTAGTGTAACATTCATTGGAAAATTCCCTAGCTCATATGAGTTGACTACTACAAAAGCAAGTACTTCCAACCACTTAGTAACACTAGTTATGGCATTGTGGTGCAAATAATTTGGAACTAGGCCTATATCTTCACAAAAGGTGGCTACAACAGTAGAGTGACCACTATCCAGCGAAATGTTGGTAGACGTCTTAATAAACTGCGTCACAAAATTGATAATCATAACGTGACTTAACGTCCACGTTGTACACAAATGACATTGACTACATGTTCACTGTCCATCATCATCGTCTGTAGACACAATAGTCTTCTGGCTATCGGTACCTCTGCCGTAAACCGTAAGCCGCTTTCTATACAGATATGATCGCGGGAGTGGAAAACGTGAGAGTAGAAATCGCGGGAGAAGGAAAAGTATGGAAAACGAAGTTTTTAAAAACGTGTTTCTGACTATATTGACTGAAAATTTGAAAATTTGTAGCTATTCACCAGTATGATTAAGAAACAATGCAGTTGAGTAGGAAATCCCCCTGCATGTAGCAAGTTCAGCAACAGCAGGTCAGATGTCTATTCTGTCGTATGCAGGTTCAGATGATATTGCGGAGGTTCTCAATGTTCGCCTACATGGCTGACATTTGACTGTTTATAATTACTGATGTATTGTGCTAAGACTTTTCATTAGTAACTACTTAGCATACATAGGCCTATTTGGGCATTTCATAAAGTGAAGTTGAGTAAACATTGAACCTACTTTAAATGTTGGATTGTTCTTCCTGTCTATAGTCTGCGAGTAATTAACAAACCGTACGTTGAACGTTTAAGGGGACGTCCCCAATCCATCATTTTCGCACGGATAGTTTGGTCAATAAATGCTCCACAACTGTGTCGCATACAGTTTTCACACAAAGAAACTTTGTGGCAGACTTTCTTCAAGCGAAGTGCGATTTTAGACGGAAATCGGCCGTTTTGCGTTTTTGAGCCCCCTTTCGGGTGGGGCTTAGGGACAAAGTACGATGTTCATCTTGGGCTCATTGGAAAGCGCTTAGTGGACTTCCTATTAGTGTTAATTGAACTTTTTTCGCTAGTTGTTAACTTGTTAGGGCAGAGCCGCTACAAGCGAAAAGAGATCGAAAATCGGCGATTTCGCTCCAATGCGGTCAGTTTGATCCAAAATTTCAGGTAGAAGGGGACGTCCCCCACCAATCATTTTCGCACGGATAGTTTGGTCAATGAATGCCCTGCAACTTTGTCGGATACAGTTTTTACACAAAGAAACTTTGTAGCAGACTTTCTTCAAGCAATGTACGATTTTTGACGGAAATCGGCCGTTTTGCGTCTTTCGGCCCCCCTTGGGGGCTTAGAGGCAGCGTACGATGATCATCTTAGGCTCATTGGAAAGCGCGTGGTGGTGGACTTCTTATTAGTGTTAATTGAACTTTTTTCGCTATGTGTTACGGCTGAGGCGCTACGAGCGAATATCGGTTTTAAATCGGCGATTTCGCTCCAATGGGGGCCTGTTGACCCAAAATTTCAGGAAGAAGGGGTCGCCCCCATTCTTCGTCTCAGAAAACTAGGCTAAATAATCTTTCGTGTGGTATAAAAATAGATTTTTCTTCCGTTTTGTCACAGTTCGCGCGGTTGACGAACAGACGGACAGCTTTCTCATCAGTCCACGCTGGCATTCCATGCAGCGCGGAAATAGAACGGAGGAGGCCAAGGAGGCCGCATACCGTGTCAGCCATCGGAAACTTACGTCTTCTCGTTAGAGTGTAGAGACTAGAGTGGAGCAGTTGTGTCGCATTGGTGAGAGACTTTTTTGCGTATTAATATCACGGTGTCTGTTTCCGTTTGTCTTGATGTATGCTTTGAGACTTTGCAGTGTAGTAGATGTCATGACTAGGCCTACTACATGTAGGTCGCAGTGACGAACGCGTCTACGTGACGGTGACGTGATACACAGGCTAAAGCCTAATAGTTGACTGTGGTTGATGAACGATGATGTAGTGCCATGCTTCACGCAGCTCTGCTGCTATTTATCCGATGATGATACGGACGCTGATACCAATGTACATAAAATCCACCGACCACTGCGCCTAAAACGTGTCTGCAGCCTACGATGTTAGGGTTGGTGCGAGATGCAACTCATCCTTCCTCTATAGCAACTCGTTTGTCGGCATACAAAAATGGTTAAAGCAACGATGCGTTACATACAACAACTACGCTTGTGATGCCAAGCTGACATGTATAACATACGCAATGGCCATGAGTCAAATCATCAGTTAAATGTAGCACCATTTCGACTGCTGTAATTAAATCACGGGTCACAACTTGTAGTCCACTGACCCGCCAGCCAGAAACATGTATATTTTTTACGTTATAACGTAAAAAACAATAAAATCAAATCAAATGAAACTAGAAAAGGTGCCAATTGTGATACATTGCAACTTGAAGGCCGCCCGACGTCGTACAAGGCCAGTGATAATCTTTATTCACCACAAGATGGCAGCAGCAAAAGCAAATAATAAATGTAACTAATAATCTAAATAAATAGATAACAAATTAGTACAGCTAATACCGACTGTCAAATCATCAGGGTAACAAGTCTTTAAAATGACGACATATCGTTATAATTATTTACAAATTTATTTCTTTTTCTTTCTATGAGTTCATTAGGGAGGGAAATCCAAAATAACGCTGTCATTCAGCTATTATTTCCGTGTTGGACGTTCTGAATAATTTCATAAGAGTGACAGTACAGTCCAACGATTTCAAGTCACTTTTTGGTAATGAAAAGCATTCCAAGCCATACGTCAACACAGGAATACATTTCGACCTGAGTAGCTCCAAGGTAACTTCTTCAGAAGTAGTCCTGCCGACTTTAGCAAATATTGAATTGGCATTGATCCAGGTCGGTCACCCCAACTCTGAGAATTAAGCATTGTAATATTGCCCCCCCCCCCATGAAAAAATGCCGGTAAATTGTGTTTAATCTCCCATCACACTCAGCGGCCCTGCACCAAAAGTATATCAAGAGGTTGTCCTCGGCTAAATTTGAAACCGTAACTCGGACATTTTGTCCACCTTTCCCTACTTTTTACAATGGTAAAAATGCAAAATTTGGCCTCAATTTACGACCCCAGTCGCCTTTGACGAGTTCTCATTCGGAAGCAATGCAGCATATGTGAAATGACACATATAAAACGGCAAAAATAATTTCATTTCTATTAGTGACACGTGTCTAAGAAGCCGGATTTCCAGTCCACGGCTGAGATAAAACTAATATACTTCCGGTTTGAAAATCCGACGGCCGTCATATTGGTATTCTACTTCCGGTTTTGATGTTGACCTATGAGTAGTCATCGACGGCGGCGGAGTTATGACGTCATATCGGGTTTTCAAGAGGCGCTGCCGTGATCATATCATATGCCAATCACAGGCAGCGCAGTACGTTGACTTTTTGAGTGTCCTGTCTTTGCCTTTTTTCTCGTCCCTGCGCCCAAGTCGAACTGGTGGACCGATTTTCACGCTTTATGGCTCAAACGACGTGTTTCCGTGCAAGTATGGTCCTTTTGGGGATTAGAACGATGGATAACCACATTTGGAGGAAATATGACCCCAAGAACCCAAAAATGGGCGTGAATTAGCAATTTCAATCCAAAAGGGCAAATATAAAAATCGCAGTATCTCCAAAACTATAAATCGGATCAACACTAAATTTGGGGATCAAGCTGGGACCAACAACTGCACTTCGAGGGTGGTCTAACATTGCCCAGATCAAATCCAATATGGCTGCCGACCGCCATCTTCAGAAATGGATGTGACGTCATAACTCCGCCGACGATCGTCCGATTACTACGAAATTCGGCAGGCAGATCAAAATGACATGCCGATGACTATAAACACGTCGAAATCGAAACCGTAAATAGAATTCCAATATGGCGGCCGTCCGTTTTCCGAAACCGGAAGTAGTATTATCTCAGCCGTGGATTGAGATATCTCATCGACATATGACATGCAAATAGATTTCCACAGTTTAAACAGATGCGTCACTAAACCTGAAGCCGGAAGTAGGTTTCCGACTCAATGGCCGCTATCTTGAAAAATCGATATGACGTCATAACTCTGCCGACGATCGTCCGATTACTACTAAATACGGCATGTGGATGCAAAATGACATGCCAATGACTACACATATATCAAAATCGAAACCGGAAGTAGAATTACAATATGGCAACGGTCCGCTTTACGGAAGTAGATTTATCTCAGCCGTGGACTGAGATATCTGATCGAAATTTGACATGCAAATGAATTTCCGCCTGGTTAAACAGATGCCGTCACTAAACCTGAACCTGAAAGTAGATCTCTGACTCAATGGCCGCCGTCTTGAAATATCGATATGACGTCATAACATCGCCGCCCGATCGTCCGATTACTGGAAAATTTGGCAGGAAGATGCAAAATGATATGCCGATTACTACGTAAAAATCAAAACCGGAAATAGAATTCCAATATGGCCGCACTCCGTTTTCTGAAACCGGAAGTAGTTTTACCTCGATGAATATACACCGTGTTTCAAAAAAAACATCCACTCATATTGTTGGCTATAAGTTGAGGAATAGTTGTCCGATTTTAATAATTTTTGACACCAAAATTCCTTACATAATTTGACATCACATGACAGCTTGGTTGTCCACCTCACCTAACTAGTGTGTCTACACTACCTTGTAAAACTTATCGCACGAGTTTTGTCACCGTACATTACATACTTTTCCATAGGCTACAGGTTGTGGACTTTTCGCATCAAATTTTCACTAACTGTTGAAACAACAGTTTTCAACAGTCAACAACTGTTTCTGTCG
>Ga0049105_1001532_pt1 | contig 10418 bp, 5 predicted proteins | sample WorMetvaBAHAMAS1_FD_61260 | JGI IMG/M metagenome (GOLD analysis project Ga0049105, IMG submission 61260) | Worm MetaG Olavius vacuus BAHAMAS.1 | ecosystem: Host-associated > Annelida > Digestive system > Unclassified | place: Germany: Marburg | collected 2013-04-09 | reverse complement strand
TTGAAAATCGGCGATTTCGTTCCAATGGGGGTCGGTTGACCCAAAATTTCAGGTAGAAGGGGTCGCCCCCCACCAACCATTCTATCTTCTCAGAAAACTAGGATAAATGTTCTTTCGTATCGTATATAAATCTGGACAGATCTTTCTACCGTTTTGTCACAATTCACGCGTGTGACGGACAGACGGACAGACGGACAGACGGACGGACGGACGGACAGAAATCTCATCACAATGCCGCGTCTGCATTACATGCAGCGCGGTAAAAAACGACGTTTATAAAAACGGTTATAGGCGACGTAGTTGCACATATAAAACCGCAGAAATTCACCGTTTTGTCAATTTGTAATTGTACTGTTTCATCACTACAGTGCCAGTAGCATTCTACTGTGCACGTAGTGACAAAACGGTGAATTTTTGCGGTTTTAGATGTGCAACTACGTTACCTATAACCGTTTTTATAAACGTCGTTTTCACATTTATATTTGCTGTCTTTTATTTTCGAGAAATTTTGGAAATTGGACCACGATTTCATGTATTTTAGCCAATTTTCTGCTGCATTCGCAGAAACGGCCAGAATTCTACTTCCGGTCAATTTTTTAACCCCAAATTTGAAATTTCCATGGGATTCGAATACGAATTTTGGTGGCGCTTCGGCCAGATTTATACGTGTTTTGAGCGAAAAACGGCTTTTGTAATGCAAAATTTTCAGAATTTTGGGGCTCGCCGACGTAATCGATCATACCAAGTTTGGTAATGATCGGCCCAGGGAGTACAAAGTTATGGAGGGTCGAATTTTGGCTTGCTTCATGGGAATGGCTTGTCGCCTATAACACTGTAGCACGACTATGTGCTACATGTGATTTTGTCCTGATGTGCGTATGTAACAGTGAACCGATTCTTCGTAGTGTGGGCTGGTATTTGTTTCCGAAAGTGAACCCGGTCAGTGACTCGGTTAATGACTGTAGGCCGGGCTGAACGGATTCGACAACGTGGAATGGACGTAAATGAAGCATCGATGCTCACTGAAGCTTGCTTCCACTTCAGTCGCCCGCTAAGAGCAGCAGTTCGCTGATCCATTAGTAGTAGGCCTAACACTCTGGCGTTGACTCTATAAAGCTATTATACCTACATATTGCCGTACTAAGCCTCCCGTCACTGCAACAGTGTTTTAACCTGTTTGCCACGCTATGTGTATATGATCCATCCAGAGGCGAAGCCGAGTGTTTCAGAGTGACGGGCTTGCATCATGTTTACTGAACGGACGCCCTTTTGAAAATTCAGTTTTTAATTAACTCTTAGACTTTTTAATACGCTAGTGTACTATTTTCCATAATTAGCGTACAGTAAATCGCATCACATCATACACCTGCAGAATGGAAAAGAAAAAAATTGTGCTGTTTCTGCACGTAGGCCTACATACTGTAGGTAACTGGGCGATAAATTCCTTCTTTCGTCTGTCACGGGATTAAGACAATGCTCTTATAGCTTCAAAGAGAAAGCAGCTTCAGACGGCTCAAGTCGTTGATGCTGTCGTCTTCTGCGTGATTGCTCTCAGAGTCCACTGCCGGGTTAGTGACGTCACCAGGGTCCACGTAGCTCTGTGATACGTCACGGCGACGCTTCTCAGCATCCGCAGCAGTCAGTGACGCATCTTCCTCGTCTGTAAACACCAGCGTTCAACGGAGTGAATGAATGCGTTGTTTCTTAACCCATTCAGCGGGTGTCGCTAATGTAGTTGTCAGGACTGTCGCAGTGACAATGAGAGTTATCGTTCTTTCATTGGCAGCAGCATACTCTTTGAACATATCGTTGACATATTCGGTTAAATTGCCTCAGACTTTAGTAACAGGCAATGATAAATTATTTGTTACGTTTGCTACAACGAAGACAACGCTGGCTCTTCACGCTGCGATTTGGAACACAACAAGGCACGTTTCTGTCATTGCATAACGAGCCACGGTACTTTGCAGTGAAATGTTCTGAGACTTCGGTCTTATGACAAGACAGATCTCCAACTAATCGGTCTTGGTCTTGGCCTTGGTGTTGTAGTCGAATTCTTGGTCTTAATGGTCTCGGTTTTAAGGACGTTGTCTTAAATTTAAACTTGTTACTGATACCTTATTAAATGCCACGACAAAATTAAAAATCTGCACTGTAGTTGTTTTAATTCTGTTTTTACTTGTATCTACTGCAAATTATTATTAAACAAGATTGCCTTCTAATCTAATGCAGACCACCAGCGAATACGTGTATTAGTTAGGCGTGGTCACTGCCGGTCACGTGACAACGATGGCGTCACACCTTCGATCCGCCATAGCCAAACACAATGCTGCACGCAAACTTCACGGCTCTATCTTCTACAGAACCCGAGTTATTGCCGATTGAAGTTCTATATTGCGGGAATAGGGAATTTCGCGCTTTTTTGCTGCTGTGACCTTGATCTTGACCCGCAGACCTTCATATACGAACTTTACCCGTATCCATTGAAGATATCCACGCAGACCAAAATGATCTTTCTACGTAAAGGTTTTCGAAAGTTATCGCATTACATACATACATACAGACGTACATGTACATACATGAATACTGTGTATTAAGGATGTTCAGCGGCAAATTGGTGCTATAGAAGGCTGTTAAGAGTTTCACGGACACTAACTAAAACATATGAATAGGTGCGGCATGAACTAAATGAGAAAAAAAGCATAAGTGACGCAAAAATTGTTAATATAGGTAAGTTATGAAAAAGACGGTTTTCTGTGGAGAGACATTATACAGCGATATGTTAGTAAAAGGAGATCCGTCGAAAGAAAAATAAGAAGATGGATTGAAGATATTCGGTCAATATATTTGAAAATTATAACACATTAAACAGTCATGCGGCAGAGTGAATGAATCAAAGTGCATTGATTTTAAGTGCGTTCGAAAATCGACTAAGAGCCGGCTTAGTCTAGCACACAATGCAAACAAATCCAGCCGCTGAGCAGAATACAAACATTAAATGGTCCGAGAGTCGGTGGAATCAGTCCGGCAGGTGTAGGTGGTAATCAGTTACCTTGTTCATCGAGCATGTCTCTCAGGATCTGCTTGAGAAAGTCGATACGTCTGTCCGACGCCGTGCGACGTCGAGAAAAATCACGCTTCTTGCCAGTGCGTGCCCACGAACCACCTGCATTACATTAGCGGTAGGCCTACATACAACAGATTAACGTGCACGGTAAGTAAGTAAGTAAGTACGTAAGACAATTTATAGGGCGCTAATCTAACGGTCTAAACAGGCACGAAAGCGCCTAGTCATTTGTAGGCCATATATGGGACTCATCTGGGAAGATAATAAGACAGCAGCCCTCAAGTTTAACAGACAACCATGGCGTGTGGAGTGTTGTCTAATACGTCCACAGGGACGCAGGCTGAATCAGGGATAAAAGATCATGGGAATGGACTTTTGTGTGATAACGTGCCGTTAAGAAACTACTCACTGTAATATTCGACTGCTGAAAATGCCAAGTAAACTAAAAATTTTGGATCGTACACATACACATACACTGTGTCCGTGTTCGAGAGCAGTATGCGTAGATTTCATGTCTTCTTACGCACACTGAAAACATTCCGAGTAAACACGAAAATGTAATTAACAGCTGGTTATTGTTATGGCCGTCTATGCGCATATGCATGGCAAGTCATTATATTTTACTCGTGCAGTTCTTTCTTTCCTTTTTTCGAACGCCGCCCTCGGAGGCTACCGAAAGGAACTCAACTAAACTTTGCCACATGTTTGGATGTAAGAAAGATTTGAACGGGACGCCAAAAATCTCGAAGTTCCCTCCCCCAAAAAGTAGGGCCCAAAAACTGCCTATTTCGGGATGGTTTTACAACGACATCGCCGTCACGACTTAAGCGACAATATCTTCTGAAAGAATGAGGTTTAGATAAACGGAGAAAGATTTTTAAAACTACGACATATATTGCACTAATGTCGAAAATAAGTATATCGTACTCGAAGAGATAATACTCGACCTTTGCATGCAGTTACTTCGGAATCCAACACGTACTAATGCGTTCAAACCGCGCGTGAATGCAGTAGTACTAACCAGAAGTATGTGCAAAGAAAGGATGGAATCTCGAAACTGTCTGATGAACACGAATTTCCGAAGGCGGCTTGCTCTCCGGTAGTTCCGGTTCCTTTACTACTTCCACTTCTTGTCCGAACGTTTTCGATTGTTGATTGGTCGTCTGGGAGGCGGGAGGTTCCGACGGTTGTCTGCGGATATACGAAGGACTGTTGTAACAGCCAGGACCCCAGCCGTAACAGCGGAATATGCCCATCAGACGTCTAGGTCGTCTCGGAATCCAGTTCACCCGTCGTCCTTCGCGTTGCTCACTTTCTGGCTCTCGCTGAAATCTGCTGTGACAAACACCAGCCGTGTACCAGTACGGGGGCGAAATAAAACGCTGAATGTAAATTACTAGCTAGCGTCGTTAAAATGATTGTAACTTTATTCAGGGGAGCGTCTGGTCTCCTTAGGTGGTATTATGTAATCTTCAAATCTTCTCTCTGCTCCTTTTCCCTTTCGTATACCAACCAAAACTGTGGACCAGCGTGCTGCGGCACCGCTAGCACGTTTTTTAATGCGATAAAATTGGTTATAACACTATGATACTCTATAGCTCAGTCAAAAAGAGGTTGAATAAATTGCGCGAAACTTTAGGCTTATAATATCAAACAGTCTGTGCTTAAACTGAAATTAACTAATGACTGATAGTTAAATAATAAACAAATTACATGTATAACTAGTGAAACTTTTCTTTGAAACGTTTTCGTTGTCACAACCATACATATCGGAAAATTATGTAGGTCTACTGTGTGTTAACTTTGGCAGTAGGCCTAATATCGCGCGGGAAAATGATTGTTTAAAGGACGACTCACAGCACATCCAGAAAGCGGCGCACGTGCTATTATGCGAGAAATCTGTGACGACCTACTCGACTGGGTGTTTGCCGACCAAGTTTTCAGCCCAAATTCGACGAGGCGTGCTGTCACGGTCGCGTTCCGACGATGATGTCACTGCCGCGGTGGTTGCGCATGCGCACAGCAGCAGCACGGCGGTCCACATGACGTCACGATGACGTAAGTGCGCTGTCGCCTCCGCAACGGGCGGCGCAGACAGGACGAGAAACGGTACGGCTGGAATTAGCAAGTGGAGCGTGAACGCTGAGCGCTCAGCCGTTGACGGCGCTACCTCGTACAGAATTGCTGTAGGTCGGAGCACCACCAGATGGCGACTAACAAACGACCAGTAGCCGCCCCCGCACACATACACACGTCCATACACAGACCAGTGTACAATAAAACGTGCTCAGATTACTTTCGACGATTACTCTATGCCGGTGTGATAAAAATAAGTTTTGAACTCTTCAACCGGGAATGGATAGGCCTACAGAATTTTAAAATTACTGAAATACGAGTAATAATTGAAATACATATTTCGATTAAGGTCACATCACTAAGGAAACTTTATCAAGTGAACGACTCTTCAACTGAGGTTTTGTCAACAGACAACATCTATCGTCTCTTTCTTTAGAAACTGTCAATATTTTAGTTTAAGAGTCTAGATGAAGAATACGTACTACTTGTGTCTGGTTGCAAGATCTGTTAACCGTTTTCTTGGTTGATTTGTAATGCTTGGTTTTAATCATAGTGAAAGAAAAAATATTTTTCTTTCACTATGGGTTTTAATCGAAATTAACGACAAATTAATCGTTATTTTTGTCAAGTTAATATTAAATTTGCAGCTGAAACTTATTTTGTATTACAATTAGCCTACATTGCGTGAATTATTGAGTATTTTGTAGTTTGTACCACAACAGAATATAATGTTGCAAAATGTAATTAAACAATGTCTCAGGGAAGCATAAATCTGCGCGCTGCCATTAACTTTAGCTCTCACAGTCAGAGTCAAAGATCAAGGTCAGTTGTCACCAACATATAATCACTTCTACGTTTTACGATAAGCCATTCCTACCAGGATACATCAATTATTTCTGATTATACAGTGTGTCTCAAAAAACATCCCCGACATTTTTGGCTGTAACTCGAGAAAGCATTGTCGGATTTCCATAATGTTTGGCACACGTGTTATCGAGAAACTAAGCAATCAGTAGATGCTATGGTTTCCCACCGCACCTAGCTAGTGCTTCTGCACTACCTGAGAAAATGCAGTAGTTCAGAAATGGCATCATTTCATTCAAATGCTGTATCACTGCTTTGCCAGTTTTAAGCAGTCGCCGCTAGATTTCTTCAAACTTACTGACTCGCGACTCATACTCACGCTATTGTATGACTCTCTAAATCTTATAATCAGTAGGATTCACCAATCACATCTGGGCTGTTGGGCCATAGGTCAGAAAAAGTGAAGTTGAGAGGTTTGGACTATGTTGCACACAAGATGTGCCAGTACGCTGTCTTACTGAACGACAAAATTATTATCCGCAATGTGTTTGGTAGCTACTAACATTCTGTTGAGATGGTAGAACACCTCATAATGCTATCCATTGACATGCAATTCATGCTTACTAAAGAAAAACTTCAATTCTTGACTTGGCACCCAAGCGGCCTGACACCATGGCAGATACGGTGATCACTGAGAGTGTTCAAAACAGGTAGCTGTATAGGTTCCCTTGTTCCATTTCTTGGTCTTGTTTGGTGCACACATCCTATCGTTTTATGAATGAAAAATAGTCTAACAGTGATTAGGTGATAATTCCGATGTGACGTGTGTCTATTGGCAAATTAACATGAAACATTTACGTGAAAAGATACAATTTCCGTGTTTTCAGTTTCGCAAGGTAGTGCAGGAGCATTAATTAGGTGAGGTGAAAAAATATAGCATCTTTTGATTGCTGACTTTCTCAGTAATATTTCTGCCAAATATTATGCAAATCCGAGAATGCTTTCGCGAGTTATAGCTAAAAATATCGGGGATTTTTTTGAGACACAGTGTAGTTCTTCTGTGTGGGCGAGGAGCGATAGACGCAATCAAACAATTATACCTGTTTCGTGCATCAGAAAGCTGGCGCGCAGATAATTATAGTACAATTTTCGAAAAAATTTGTATTTTAATAAAATTCTTTTACAAGTAATTTATACAAACTGGTAAATTCACACGCATCCGTGATTGCATAAGCAGGCCAACTTGTAAGCGTAGAGTTTGCGCGATGGCCTTCACGTTACTTTACTTATGTCAGAGAAGAATGCTACCTAGTTTTATACCTTTATCTACTTTATACAGAATACAACTAGGTAAAGCACTTGGTAAATACTGGATTCAAATTGCGACTCACCACAGTGATGCATTAATGCCTAATATATCAGCCTGCAACAGAGCAACTTTTTACATACAAACTAGGTTGTCGAAAACCCACCTACTCAGCACAGTTGCCCACCACGTTATGTGTGAAGAAATACTGTAGTCCTTATCGATGACCATTTTGCCCGACAGTTTAAATATTCCTAGAGATCATACCAGTTGACATTACGTCGATTAGAGATGAGATTATATTATATTGAGAATTCCCACGAGTCCAGGCTTTCCACCCACCGGACTGACTTCACGGATTCTAGCTGTTTTTCGTTTTTCTCTGGCATGTCGGTTTTAACTTTGGCACTGTGTGCTAGGCTAAGCTAACTTCCAGTCAGCTTTTAAGTGCACATTATCATCATCATTTAATACCAGAGATTTAGAGTTCAGCAAACTGAGTTGCCTGGTGATTAACACTAGGGGCTGGAAATTGTAAAAGAGCGCAGATGTAAATCGGATGTTGCTAAATGGTAATAAATAAATATATTTCACTGTTATCGCAAATGTAAATGCGGATGTTGCTAAATGGTTATAAATAAATACATTTCACTGTTATTTCATTACAAAGGTAATTTTAAAGCATTTTTATATTTTCTGAATTATTCCATTTTGATAGAGTAGGCGTATAGCGAGTGCAAATAGTTCTACAGGATTACATGGGAAACCACCGGTCTCTAGTCGCCGGAAGGTACGGGCCGACGGGGGAACAATGGGATACAGCTTGCTTCCGGGCGAATTTCTGACATAGTTATGCCACTGGCTCTGACAGTGACATACTGATTAGGCCAAATAGTGACCGATATAGACCTGCCGCCTACGATGCTTACGTTTACGTTACTGTGCAGGTATAATAGGAGAAAATTGCACATGTAAGCTTAGCCATACTGGAGCAGCAAGTCGATCGGCGAGGATCGTCCACCCACTATTTTTGAGTTAAAAGTTGCATTGGCCTGTCATCAGGTAATAATGAATGAATGGAAAACATTTATTTCAGTAGTGAGCCCGTAACATTAAATAATAATAAATCTGTAAAAAAAACTGCGATGTGTTGTGGTTCTGACAGTTAAATACAAAAAAACTATTATTATACAATATACACTGGCTAGCTGGCCTACAATGCTATAGGCCTACTTTTAAAGGTGATTTCAAGGTAAGCATTATCTGTTTCGATTTTTCGGATGATACTGTGGTAAAAATATTAATCGGCCTATTACATCGTATGGTCTAACTACTGTGATGGAGCGCGGCCCGCATCTGCCGAAGACAGAAACTCCTGCTAAATATTACAGAACTTGCATAGACACCTTACATAACTGCATTAAAACTATAATTTTGTTTTCATTCCATTAATAACACTTTTGTATATAGATATGTACGGTATGCCTATATACTTAGTGAACACTCTGTTTCAAATTGTTTTGCCTCTATGCAGGCACAATGCACAGAATATAAGTTGTTGCTAGATACTACAGACCGAATCGTTTTAATAAGACTTACACTTGTAACACTTATTTTTGTCTGATAAAGTACATTTTACTTTACTTTATCTATAGTTTCTAGGAAAATATAAGTTGCCAGCACGTCCTAATCGCCGATTTCAAAAGGCATTTATATTAATCACGCTGCCAGTTTATGTTTTACAAATATTCACCATTAAAATATAGGCATATAATCTAAATATAAGTATATGCCGCTTAATTCTTTGTATACGTGAACAGGCAACGTGTTTTGTCGCTAAGTTTGTTGTGTGTAAAGTCAAAAAATGCCACGCTAGAATTTAGACTTAATCTTATTTGGCTTTCTCATATAGATACAGTTATCTAAATGATCGTAATAGGCCCTTGATGCTTTGATTCTACACTGTAAGCCATAAAAACGTAACTCTATATTTGACATTAATTCTGGCTAATTTTAACTGATTTTCATAATTTTTGTACACTTTCAATCGTCATTAAATGTACATGAATAAATGCTACAAACAGACATAGTAAAATCTCTCAGATCATCTCAAGATGTGTACATACTACTTGGTTAAATGAAAAAAAAACACTAACAGTTCTTAAACGTTGTCAGCAAACAATGACGCTTTGATAATATTGGTAATAAGGTGCGAGAAATTCATTGAGAAACTTGCAATGTACCTCTCTTATGGTTGTTTAGTTAAGTTGTTCTGGTTTTCTGTACTGTTATTATGTTTTCTTGTTAACATTATGGTGAATAAAGATGAATATATTAGCAAGATGCTGTTAAAATAATAAGTAAGCAAATGTATGCCTAATTTTTACAATCATTTCCGGTTACAGCAGTGTATAGAGTATTGAAATCGACCACGATTTGACGTAGTTTCAGTCAAACATATACTGCCCATTTTTGTTGACCACAGTCAAAGTGTAGCTTTTTTCCTGTTTGGCCAAGTAGTATTCATTCGGGATTAAAATGACACCAAAACGTTACAGAAGTCGGTTGCGACTTGAGAGAGCTACTGTCAGGTATAGTGTCACGATTTTTGGCCCAGAGTGTACATTCGTAAATCGTTAATTTTTATAAACACGACACGTACGACTAAACTTCGTCGTATTATTAACGTGTAATTTCTGTATTCTTTTACATTCTCGCACAAACAGCATTGTCGTTGTACTCCGCAGTATCACTGTGGAAGTCACCAGCAAAAGTTCGCGGCGATCGGTTTTGCGTGATGAGTAACAACAGATGAACATCGCTCAGTCTATACAGCTAACTCTTGATTAATATGTCGTGTTATATGCATTGTGACTGTCATGCAGTAAACTAAGCCTTTGTGGTAAGTAGGCCAACAACAGCGAGTAACTGTTTGCTATACAGTGAATAAATTTAGTTACTCTGTTGTCCTATTGTTGTGTATTTTACACGTAGCCTGAACCATTTTTTTATTTTACGTCCCACCGCTTGCAAAACGCCGATTTTCAATCTATTTACGCTCGTAACGCCTCAACCGTAACAGCTGGCAAAAAAGTTCAATTAACACTATTACGAAGTCCACTACCCGCTTTCCAATGAGGTTAAGATGAATAGTAGGCCTATACG
>Ga0049105_1001531_pt1 | contig 10418 bp, 5 predicted proteins | sample WorMetvaBAHAMAS1_FD_61260 | JGI IMG/M metagenome (GOLD analysis project Ga0049105, IMG submission 61260) | Worm MetaG Olavius vacuus BAHAMAS.1 | ecosystem: Host-associated > Annelida > Digestive system > Unclassified | place: Germany: Marburg | collected 2013-04-09 | reverse complement strand
TAAATATGTCCTGCGGTGTAGGCTAACAGTACTAGGCCTACAAGGTCAGTTATGTAAACGAGCGACTGAAAAGCATGGTCTTCAGTCGCCGTTTGAAGACTGGCAGTGACGGCGCTGCAGAAAGTTATTTTGTTATGTTGTATGTACAGTACAGTGTTTCGATTGTATGGCCATCTAAACATAAATAAGCATGTAGCTGGTCTATCAAAAGTAACTGAAAAGTAACAAGTTACTTTTTTCAGTAACTTTTAACTGTAACAAGTTACATTAGTAAAAAAGTAACAAAGTAACTGTACGAGTTCCTTTTTTCAGCATGTAACTTGTAACTGTAACAGATTACTTTTAAAAAGTAACTTCTCCAACACTGAGCAAAACACATGCGATATATTCATGCATATACACACTTAAAACGCACATGAAAAAGGAAGAAAAGTTTTTTAAAGTTAAAAGGTTATAAACCACATACTACTTGACTGGGCTGATGGCTGACGTGCTAGATTTAGTCACCACAAGGTAAGTAGGTTTATTAGTCTCCACGTGATTCAAATACATTCGCTGCAATAAAACTTCAGTGGAAACAATTTAACGGCTGATATAGTAAACACTTGCATTCGGAGGTGTGGCGATTGGCGGGTTCTCGTTACTTATTTAGCACTTAGCACTTAGTTGCTGCGGTCCGGTCGTCTGCGGGTTTCGCGCGCACACTGTTACTGTCAGACGCTATCGCCTCCGCCTCGCTCCAGCTGACTTCTCTTGCTTGAGAAATGATGCCGCAAGGTCTTCTTTGAGATGCGGTGATACAGAGACACACTGAAATGCCACCGAAGAACTGATACCCGTCACCTAGTTCTGCCGCAGATTAGACACTGACGGTGACAGTAACTCTGAAGTTCATTCATTCATTCATTTATTTATTTCAGACAACTGAGGTCCATAGATACACATAAAACATAAAACATATACAGAAAAAAAGAACACAGAAAGAGAGACAGACAGAAAAAAACAAAACACACTCATAAAACACGTCGTACAATATTATTATCACAGACTGACAGCCTGCCGGCAAAACTTACTTTGAAGGTGCTAAAACTGGGGAGTCCAAGATCAAATAGCATTTTTGTAACGCTGCTATACTTTGAAGTATTTACATAGACATCGGTGTCTTCTTGTCAGCTGTTCGACACACTGTGTAAAGTTCAGAAATTCAGTTTAAACTTCGCACAAGTTTACATCGAAATATATGACATTCCACAGTCACTTCTGGTCGCAAGATCATGCACTCAGTGTGTCGTCATTGTAGTCATTTTCTTCGATTTTATTCACGTAGATTACAGCGCACTTTAACTGTGTTTTGACTGTTGCACATGCAAGTCTGCAACAATTTCATCGCTTACATTATATTTATTTTACAGTTACAGTGCAATTGTGCACAGTGGTATTGTCGAGGGGGAACACCGTTCCCCTAAATATTTTGTGGGGAACACCGTTCCCCAAATGATATCACAACAAGGGGGAACGGTGATACAGTAGCGTTCCTCCAAGCAGGCTTGCAAAGAAATGCAAAGTCTGTGGTAAGTTGATTCTCAGGAAAATTATTGAAATTATTGCCACCAGATAAGGGAGGGGAGGGGAAAGTAGGGGAAAAGAGGAGAGAGAATGGGAAGGGAGGGAAAAGGAATGAAGGGGAAAGGATGGGAAAAGAACTACCGAGCATTCCCACAGTTCCAAATTTGCCACTACAGCGCTGATTATGCAGTTCTTTTTACTTGATGTTATTGAGCAGTAAAGGTTATTAAGTTCAATTTTCACATTGTTGTCCTCTTTGGGTGGCATGATGACGCAACGATCAGAAGGCGTCGGACATGGGATTCATAGGTGGCGGGGGTTCGAATTCCGGTTGTACACGTGCAGAAAGTTATTCACACACTGTGAATAACAAGCAGTATCATTTGTTACTGGCCTTAAGGGCGGCTGGAAAGGTGACCGCGGGCCTGGTGGAGAGTACGGGAAAATTTCGGTATGTAACCAACCAGCCACCCAAGACCAACTCAGCCTTCCATCCCTCCGGGGTCGGTAAATGAGTACCAACTTCGGCTGGGAAGGCAAAGGCAGGTATGGTTCATTCCGTTAGCCGATGGACGCGGGGTGTACAGGTAAAACTGTGAGATCCCTTGAGAATGCGTGCCATACCTGAGCAACTTAGAGGTGTGATCACGACAAGGCACAAATCCACGTTTAGCTTTACCCTACCTTACCTTACCTTACCGGCAGCCGCTGCCGGGTTTCTTACGCATAATGTCACATGCGGGCTGTCTGCCTTAAGGGATCGGCTCCGGAGTCCGGACCCTACGGTCTCCTCTCCCTAACCACGGACTGACTCTACCTGATAAAAATGTTTGCAGTGACGCGCGAGACTTGCGCGCCGAACGAGCGACATCGGACGCTGACCGATCAGGCTGGCTACATCACGCCGCCAGGACCGAGCACGGTGGCGGCCGGGTCTGCGCGCTGTCCGTGGACGATCGCCGTTGACCGGCGCCAGGGCCTTCGCGTCGTCCTCTACACGTTCGGCGAGCACCGAGCGTCGTCGGCCGCCGCGGTCGGCGACTGCCCGGTGTCGGTGGTGTTCGACGGTCGTATCGACAACACTCTGTGTCCGCAGAGGACGCACAAGGTCCGCCAGCGCCTGCTGCATACTACCGACTCGAACAAGCTGACCATCAGCTTCAAGATGACGCACGACAGACCATCGCGACAGATGAACTTCTATCTACTCCATTACGAGGGTCGGTCAGCCAGCTAACGTTATTTTTCGACTGCAGTCAGCAAATAATATGCGTAATGATATTGTGGGCGTAACTAGCCTCCCAGCTCAATAATCTTCATGACAAATTATTACCCCCCCCCCCGCGCGCCAAAGATGTTATGTAATGCCGGGCGTTTGTTTGTTTGTAATACGTGTGTATTAGTTATAGTGGTGTTTTTATTTTGTATTTACATCGTACGGATTCGGAGCTGATTCGCCTTGGCGGAGGCCTGCCCTCTCCACGTTTTACATATCTGTACAAATGTTGGATATGCCAATACCAGGAACCATGGTAGGCCTACATAGTTGATGTCTAGTCACACTAGGCAAGGCTTTATCAGCAATAAATATTTAATGATTATCTATCACTTAATTGCAGGTTTTTCTTTTAATCTTATTGCCGGCCTTATGAACTGTCCAATCACGCGTCAGACTGGACGCAAAATGCACCATTCTGAGCCAGAAAGTTTAAAAAATTTACTGGGCACGGGGCATTGCCCCGTCTGCAGTCCCTCCCTATTGGCGACCCCTTCCAGATCCCATCCCCCTTGGCTCCTGGGGCGCCTCGATACTCACGCGCATTCGGCGCTTGACCAGGGCTATAGCGATGGGTTTTATGAAGTCAGTTTAGTTGTTTAATGTTTTGAAGAAAAACCTTAAAAATCGAGATTTTAGACTCACAGTCACAACACAAAAATTGTTGCCTTTCAGTCTAATTAGTTGTGTTTATAGCTATGCTATAGTCTGCACATGGCTATAAATGCATGATGTGGCAGGAGAAATGGTATATCATGTATGAGATATACTTCGTGAATTTCTGGGTCATAATTTTGTGTCCGGTCTTCGTACATTAAAACCTAAAAAACCTTCACAAAACCTTTAAAAACTAACAACCTAAAAATCTAAAAACTTTCTCTAAAAACCTAGGTTTTCCAGCCCTGCGCTTGATATGCGCCCCCCGCCTCCATTCCAAAATCCTGGATCTACCCCACTTGTGCGAAAACATGTCAAATTCAAGAGATGATGGAGACAGTGATTAGGACGGTATGCAGATGTAAATAGCTGCTGCTCGAGCATGTCAATCAACTAATCAGCGCCGTACAGACTCCACCTGTTTTACAAGTAATTTCCTAATGGAAATGAACAGGAAAATGCGAAAATCTAACGTGCAATTGGAAAGCTGATAAAGTATTGATGAATGACATTAAGTAAGATTAAACTGCTCATCGTCGATATATATCTAAACTTCCAAACCGTAATAACGATTTAACTTAGAGACAGTAATGCATTAAAATCCAGTTAAGACACAAACCGGCAGATTATGCCGTTTCATCTGACCATTTTTAAGCTGTTTTCATTAAACGATGCTACGTTTCAAGAAGATGACCTGTCAGACAGCGCACACCTCCTACAGAAATGCTCACCTGAACGATGCGAACCTGTATACGAAGAGAACTCGTAATGCCTCATTCCTAGAGTATTATACAGAGACTCTTAATAGTCCAATGTCCATGACTCCGATTGACTCGTACAGTTGGGCGTGTCAACCAGCGGCACAGCCAGGATTTTATTTCGGAGTGGGCCGAGGGTTTTGTGATTGAAGAATTTTTTGAAGTTATTTGTTATAATTATTGTCAGAAATTCATTAGTATAGTAGTTGAGATTCAGGTACATGTACCTGCGTGGCTCTGTCGTACAGCAGCTGCCTCAGTTTCCAAGCGTCACTTACTCGTTTATAGCTAACGCGCGAAAAGATAATGTCAGTTGCGAATTGCGATAGCAGTGGAACAATTCTGTCACAAAGGGTGGGCCGCGGGCACCCACTATTCCCAGCCCTGGATGCGCCACCGTTTGTCAAACTGCTTTTTTTAACTTGTATGTGTACTCCCATACGAAGAAAAAAGTGACGCCAGTGACGACAATGATGATGATTGTGATGATGATGATGAACAGTTTGTTTAGCAAGTAAGTAAGTAAGTAAGTAATCCTCTTATTTCCTGACAGACAAACGCCATCAAGGAGCGAACAAAACGACACACAACAACATAGCAACAATGCTGTAAAAAGTGAAAACATCAATGTGTAACTGTAGTACAGCATTACCGGAAAGAAAAAAAATACGTGAAAAGTGACTAATAATTGAATAGCGGTGCTAGTATGCTAACTCTGTCACACGACTCCTGGTTGTACGGCGTTATCGAAGCATATTCGCCCGACGGGCTTTCTCTCCATCTGGCTCGTCGGCGTGGACTTCTTCAACGGCGTATTTGCTCGATCCAGCTGTCTGTCGACCGGCAGACTTTCGAACAACACTTAGAGACGTTTGTCTTGGCATCGTACTGTGTAGTGCAGTACAGGTTTTACGATTATGCGCTGTATAAATTCACTTTAACAGCGACATTCACTCTCTCTCGGTTAATCAGATGCTGACGATTTTATGCCTCCTGGAGCTATTCTGTTTTCGGTCTATCCGTCCATCCGTGCGTGCGTGATCAAGTTTGTTAGCGAGATATCTTACAAACCGCTTGTGATAATGTTACCAAATTTACAACTGGGATGCGTTTTGGAACAAAGATGAACTTATTAGATTTCGATGTCAAAAGGTCACATCTAGTTCACGCCGAGATCAAAATGGTCAAATGAGCAATTTTTACACATATCTTACAAATCCCTTGTGGGAATGTCACTATATTCACATCTTAGGTGCAGCTGGGGACAAGGATGAGCTGTATACATTTTGAGGTCAAAAGGTCAAAGGTCAAGGTCACAGCGAAATTTTCCGGCGGACGAATAGGCCTGCGCCGATCGATGGCTCGCCGTCGAAGACCATCCAGTCTGCGGTCAACCCTTTTTCTACATGGCGTTTGCATGTTTCGTGAATGTACATAATGGCGAGTGTGCACACGAGCAGCACGTAAGGAGAACCCTAACCCTAACCCTACTTAATCAGTAAGTGGAAATGTCGTACGTGTGCGCATACTCATCTGTGCAACTAGACAAAAACCATGTAGAAAAAGAGTTTACCCCAGTCTGCACGTGTTCACTGTATGACGACGGTTCGGAGTGCCTCTAAGTAGGTATTTTTGCTAACATCAGTTATAGCAGGACGGCGTCTGTGTTACAGCGGTCGGCTGTCCGACGTTTCGACTGCCCGACTCGGTGTCCGGCGGCTCGGCGTGGATCCAGCAGGACGCCGCCACGGCGACGGTCCGTTGTAATCACACCGATGAGACGTGGTTCCTGCGATGTGATGGAAGAAGGCGCTGGAAGGGCAGCGTCGGAAACTGCTCCGTGTCGTCGCAATGTACGTATAACACTGCAATATGCCAAGAAGCATTCGGCGCGCAGCCGGACGAAATATCTGGGGGCCAACACTGGCCGACCTATACTTGTTTATAAATGTAAGGCTTTTTCTTCTTCTTCTCCTTTTTTGCCGATAATTTCTCGAGGAACATAGGCCATCAGTTGTACCGCGATTTCGAGCCTTCTTCTCCATTTCTGTCCGGGTCATTTTCAACTTTCACATATTTTTTTGCCAATTCTCTCTTCCACGTGTTTTTCGGTCCTCCGCCATCTCGGTGACCCTGGACTCCACCTTAAAGACTGCTTGGTAATAATTCTAATTTAACGTTTGCGCTCCCCTCCCATAAAAGTCTTCGTTTTGGGGGCTACGGTCACAGCTGGTGGGGGGGGGTGAAATCCCAGTTTTCTCCCACACCGTCGCCGCTGCGTACACGCAGAGCATGCGTCTTAGCGACTCTCTTACTCTGTCTGTACGTTTGAACACTAAACAGTCGCACGACTCACTGATAAAGCAAATCGTTACTTAGTCAACAGAATAGGTACACCGTCAGTCTCGTCGTCTTGTTTTAGTGCATTTTCTTACGTCGGCGATTGCAGACTTTGCTACGGTTCAGACACGTCGGTTGCTATCCGTAAGATCCCCGTACAGGACTACAAATCTCTACGTATAGCGGTCATGATTTGCGCCACCCTGGTTAACACACAGACAGACACATAGACGGAGAGCTGTTGACCATTTACGTGATTAGCTCAGTCAGCTGAGCTAAAAGCTAAAACGACAGGCAAATCGGCAAAACAGTATCAGTCGGTATCTCTGCGATAGCTGAGCTACGGTACCTGTTTTTTGTTTTTGTTTTCGTATGTTTTTTCTCTCTTTTTTGTGTTTTTTGCATTATTTTTCGTGTACCTTGGTACGATTTACATAATAACTAATAATAATAAATAGAAAGGAGCAGAAAAATGCAGACATAAAAACGTAATATAGAATAACTGTATGATATTGGTTTGGCACTGTTCTGTTGCTTTTCAGTATCCGTCGCCAATGACGCCGAACCAAGAACTTTTAAATCTGGATCGCTTTCTTTAGGTCAGTTTTCACTTGTTTATATTTTTTACAAATAAAATTAATATTATTAATATTATTTTGGCCCACCAACACATAATAGGCGTGAATATTGAAGTTAAACAAATGTAATGTATTAGATTGTCTTTATTACTAATTATTATTACATTCGGGCGTATTGCGTATATGTACCCAGGGCTAAAAGCAAAAAAGTTACAAGAAGCTCATCAGGAGATGAGATAGCGAAAGTGAACTTTCTTTACGACGACAACGTACACGTACTATAAAATATAATAGACTCGCGCATAAATTCGCCATCGGCGCTCTTCGTCACTAGACATAGGCCTATCACCGTGTTTACTGTAGAGAAAATACAATAAAACGCAGGTTTACCAAATTCGGTGAAATAACGCAATGTAAGGGCCATTACGCCGTTCAAGGTCATTCAAGGTCACCGATTTTGGTACCAATCGAAAGCTCATAATACGACTTCCTATTACTAATTAATAACTTACCTCATATCTTGCACCGTTTTCACGTTATGGCTGATTATTGGTCAAATTTTCGTTTGCGAGAGGGGAGTGCCTCAATTTAATGCTCTCGCTTGGGGTGATCCCCTGCCAATATCGCCATAAGTCATATAGCGCTAAAAACTAAATTCCTTGGACTACATTTCTCTGCAGAAAGTATAGGTCTACCTTCAACCACTTTTACGCAATGCGCCCTGAAAACTACCGAATTCGGTGAAATTACTTAGCAGTTAGGGCTATTACGCCGTTCAAGGTCATTCAAGGTCACAGATTTTGGTACCAATCGAAAGCTCATATACGACTTCCTATTGGTAATTAATACGAAGTTACATCATATCTTGCATCGTTTCCGAGATATAGCCTTCGAAAGGTCTAAAATCCCTACATTTGGCTATCCCTCTTGCGTTTAACCCACCGACGGATGGGTTCCCAACTTCCCCTGGGACGATCTCCGCAAAAATTTTGCCTGGTTGTTAACAGATAAATAAGGTGCCAAATGGCGTAGAAACATTGCCGAAAATTTCAATCGCCAGAGTAGGGTGCACGAACCTTACAGACAGACAGACGGACGGACGGATTTACGACGACATATCACGTTCACTAAAATCAAAGCTGGAGTGACTGTTGGTCCGGAACGTCATCGATCACGAATGTGTCGTGCAGTTGAACGGAGTTGAAACGCTGCTCGACACGGAATGACGTTGAAACGGAAATGATGGCGCTCACTTCTCACCGGAAAAACTGCTTAACTTGTGACCACCGAGATCACTTAGGAACTTCAAAGAGAACGTGCTGAAGGTACCAAGATTCTCGACGGCTACCGGCTGGAAAATATAGTTAGGCGCCGAATTAGAGTATTTCGTTGAAGTTACCGGTGGTCTTCCATTTCTGCTGCCAACCACACGCCAGTTTCCGACCTGTCAACGTAACATACTACATTCATGCGTGATTCGAGGAAGGTGAAGAGAAATTTAAACGGCGCGTTATAGTGTTGTGAAACACTGTCTGAAGGTTGGAATGCAATAGTGCGCTGCGTGATTTACAAGCAACACTGCTACAAACTCGATGTGGATGAGTTTCGACGGCGGTGGCGTCCCCAGCTCGTGAAGACAGAGGGGAGGGGAGAGGGTGGCGGCAGAGCCTACCGATGATTTGCACCTACAGTCACTCTTATTGTATTTGTCTTATCTGCGCCCACCACCCCACTGCACATTTCTCGCTGGATTAAACAAACACAGAATCCTGTGACAGTTGGGGGCAGCTGCCGCCCCCATTCTTGTTGCCGGTTGCTGAAGGTTTACGGTCAGACCGCGCGGGAGTTTTGAGGAGGGTCCCAACTCCGACTTATTTCTGAGGTCACGCGAGAGGTTTACGCAGTCAGCAGTAAGAGCCATCCAAATTATACTAAATTTCTCGCGAGGGATGCCGTACTCAATACTCATACATGCTCTTCGCGGCAGATCTGAACGCACTGGCTAGTTGTAGCGAAGATAGGCCTATCTCTGGTAGCCTACATTTCCGCGATGTTTCTCGCCTCCGATTCATGCTTAATGCTCGACTGTGTGCCCGTTATAAATTATCTTCTTGTTATTATTATTGTCTGTGCCACCTTCTACCAGATCCACATGCAATCCCGTTATTCTAGGCTGAAATCATATGAAAAAATTGCAGGAGTTTATACTCGTACTAAACGATATTGTTCATTTTGTTCAGTATGCGCTGAGCCAGGAGAGAGTACACAGTAGTTAGTTTAGCTTATCATACTACACAGGGCAGACTGTCTTATTTCTTCTCCTGCATCATCTCTAATTACTAGTTGTGAGTACCGTAAAAATTAACGTTGTATTGCAATAATTGCATATTGTGTTATGCTTACTCTGAACTTTGTGTTTTTTATAGTTTAATTAGCCTACAGGCATTCGTGACTACAGTATATGATTTTACTGTACTAAATTTCATTACTTCACTGTGTATTTAGCAAGCAGTTCAGCGGTCTATACATGTAAGCCGTGAGAGTGAGTTGAATTGAAATGAGTTTAAGAAAATGTGCGATAACCTCCCTCTGGGTGGATATTGCAGCCCATAATGTAGGATTATTGTATATACTATGATACTATGGTAGGAACTGAAAAGGGCCGTTTTCAACGTGCCCAGATGCACAGATGTCAACGTTACGTTGCACAAATTTTCCGGGGACTATGTCCTGAACCCCCATACTGAGGAGGGGCTATACGTCCTTCTTTTCAGACGCCTCACAAACTTCGCCACCCTGTAAACTCCCTGGCAACACCTCCGCGGTTGGATATAACATGCGGATGTTAAAAAGTGACGACATCGAGATGTTGAAACTACACGTAGCTGTTGTAGTGTAAAATTGACATGCTCTTAATAAAGGCAACTTACTTACTTACTTGATGAAATGGTGATGGTGGTGGTGATGACGATGACCATGACTCGCATCTTTGTGCGTTTTGTTCGGCGTAGGGTTGGTGATAGCCGTCATCATCGGAGTACTACTGGGCGTTCTGATAGGAGCCGTACCACTCGGTCTTGCCTATCTTTGTCTGAAAAGGTATATACGCCTACCGTCATACATCGCCCACAGGGGTAGTACTGGATAGAATATTTATATTTGTTGTTAGCGACCCCTCCATATTACCAATATGGCCGCTGCTAATTGCGTTGTAATAACTAACGGAGGGGAGTTACTGGAACA
>Ga0049105_1001530_pt1 | contig 10419 bp, 5 predicted proteins | sample WorMetvaBAHAMAS1_FD_61260 | JGI IMG/M metagenome (GOLD analysis project Ga0049105, IMG submission 61260) | Worm MetaG Olavius vacuus BAHAMAS.1 | ecosystem: Host-associated > Annelida > Digestive system > Unclassified | place: Germany: Marburg | collected 2013-04-09 | reverse complement strand
ACTTATGTGTACCAGTCTCATCAGTTTCCACTCGCGTCGCTCTCCGCTCTGCAGCTCGTGGAGACCTCGTCGTCCCTCGCACCAGACTTCGTCTTGGCAACTGGGCATTCTCCATCGCTGGTCCTGCGGTGTAGAACAGTCTGCCGACCGACATTCGATCTGCACCAACACTCTGCACCTTCAAGAATCGGCTCAAGACTCATTTGTTTTTACAGTCGTATTTTGGACTTTGAGTTTCATCAAATTGATTCGATTAGCGTATGTTGTACGGCGCCCTTGTAGTGACTTTACGGACATGTTACGGCGCAATATAAATTGTCGTATTATTATTATTATTATTATTATTAATCTTTCTCTCTGAGCTGAGCAGATCCGACTGCCTAGACAGTCGGATGCTGAAAACTGCAGAACTACTCAGATACAGCATAGATCTACAAAATCACAGAATTCAGCAACTTTCTTATCTTTATAGCAGTTTCGCACGGAAAACAAATCCATTGAGAGACTTAAGAATTTTTCACACATGACCAGCAATAAGCTAATACCGGTAACAGCAAATAATGAGACAAAGTGAATGAGATATCGACACCAATGGAAACACAACGGCTCACACTCGGAAACGACTACAGGTTTTACAGTTCATCACACAAAACTGCAGACAATCAAGGAACAGTACATCGATGTTATTTGGTTCAAATAATTTTACTGTCTACACACTTAAAACAACACAACAAAACTCCAACTCTGGCACCCCACTAACGCCACTGCTACCAAAAGTTCCATATATGAACTAAATGAATTCAATTTAGCCACTTGGATCATGCAGCACAAGTTCTGCTTAAACAAAATTCACAACTACAAACACCAAATGCATAGTTAAATTCATTGCTTATTATAAAATAATACTGATCATACATTCTACAGTTCACATAGTCAACTAATTATGACTTTCTGATGTCAAATGGAGTAACACAAGAATCACATTATGTAATCAAGGAATACAAACATCAACAATGGCACAGTTACTCTAATATTAACAAAGTACGTTTTAGAAATTCTGAATAACTGTAATAATCACAGAACAGGAAATATAAATGTACAATTAGCATGGCTATGTCTTTTGTAAACTACAAACTGGCTATCACAAACACTGCAGAAAACAACAAAAACGTCAGTCAGAAGCATGCATAACACACAAGAGAAATACAATCAACTTCTATCTATACGAACACACACACCTACAAAAACCATTAAAACTGGATACATTTGCAATCCTCTAGTTATCTATTACACAAACAAGACTGAAACTGCATAAATATGAAACAGCTACGTCTATGCTAAAACAAAATTTTAAAACAGTAAACTCTGAAAGAATTCCAATTAGAAGTTTTGTTACAAGATATCCTTGTTGATGAATGTCAAACACGCTATGCTAGGACACATCACAAGTGTACACACTGCATAACAGCAGCTTAGCTGTCATGGTGCTGATGTCAGGAATGGCAAGATGGGATGCTAAAGGAGTCAATTATATACTGCAGATGGACTAGATGTGCTGGAGCAGCGACAGCTTCTCAGATAGGTCCCAGCACAGTGCCAAGAAAAATGACTGGTGCAATGTAGCACGTCACAACTTACCACAACAATTCTGTGAATGATAACAAGCAATTGATACCTATCTCTCAGCCTCTCAGTGGCAGTAAGTATGTAAAACTAGCAGTCAACAGTCTGCTTGCTCCACGGTTTAACTGCGGTCTGGACATATGCAAGTCTCATCAATAGACATTTCCCATCATTTTAGGACCAAAATTTGTTTGCCCTATACGAGAGACAAGCAAACAGGGAATTCTGATAAGATACTGAAATGCAGTTGTTTTCAGGGCATTTCCCAGATTTATCTGTAATACTCACTGATCATCATTGGATCTTCAAACCTTTGAAACTATTAGTGATGCAAAACCAACAGCATCAAAGCACTTAACAATGCAGCAACTACAATGCAATGTGGAAGTTGTAATGAACCACACAGAACACAATGAGCTGCTAGCATCCAACTACGGCACAAAATACACTGAAAACCTCAAAACTCTGTTTAACAACGAGAAACTAGCGATCGACTATGTGGTGCTACTAATCCCACTCCTTAACGTTAATTGATGACTATCAAGTTGACATTCAGAGGTGAACAAACGAACATTGACAAACATCAAAACAACGTGTAGCACAAACATTACACTTGACCGGTGCTTCCAAGACGACAAGACATTACACGCTATTTTTTCACACTAACAATACAAACAGATCCAAGAATCTATTTCACGAAATTAAGTATCACAAAGAAACAATTTATTTTAACACATTCAATATTTAATAAACACCATTGATTACTAAATACCTGTCCTAAAACTAGCATGCATAACAGCAGCTAGGCAGGGTGGTTTGCCAGAAGTGGTGTCTATCAGACTTTGGTCACCAACACAAAGCACACAGGACTAAAGAATTACAGATTATACGAAAACCAATCTATGGAACTTCGTTCACTGTCACAATGTATAAACACATATCAACAAACCAACTACTGCACACATGTCATTTAAATGTGTGATGAGCAAAGATCTAGTCTGTAGTTACATATACACTGCTCTTGGCTGGATGTACCAACACCAGTCAACACTAACAGATGAAACAGTAAGCTTTAGTGACTTCACAGCTTGCAAATTATAATACTCTTAAGTCAACTGCTGAATGCATAATTTAGAACTCAATCAGTGAAAACTACTGATAGAATGGGGACTTCACCGATATTGACACATCCAGCCCAAAATGTCACAACTTACACTGCAGTTAATTAAACTGGAATAACGACAGATCACTTCTCAAGAGGAAAAAAAGTACACCAAACCACAAAAATATTTCAACGACTGGCGAATTGGAAATGCCTGCACGCTGCTTGCGACAATGGCACAAATGCTGTGATGACGACCAGAGACGTTAACACCGGTCTTCATCACGCACTTCACCAATCAACGCTAGTTGCTACAAACATTCACAGAACACTCATTTAATCAGCAAATATTTAAAAACACGGCAATTTGAAAGAACATTCATGCAGATAACACTTTCTCCTGAAACCTTCCACAAAAATGAATAATTTTAAAATAATAATCTATGTACAATCAAGTCTTCATCGATTTTGTATTTTTGCGGAAATGTATACTAAGTACCAATGTGAACAGGTCAGTTTCGGGCTTTCTGCTACTGCTAAGCAACATACGTTGCTACAGCCATCGTTCTATGAAGAATACAGCTAGGAAACGGTAGTATCTGCCACACAAACTTCATCAAAACTGGTCCACTTTTTAACTTTTGTACTGCTTACACCAGCTAACGTAGTTCAGCTACCAATGTTGAAAATACTGTCAATGACACAACATGTAACAGAACAGTTATCAAAAGTAAAATGTCATCAGTAAATAACTATGCAAATCATTTATCATTCTCACTAAACGAAACACAGTGAAGTGTCACATTATATCTTCATGGAGTAACGGGCAGACTTGTGTTAAACAGGATTCTGAAAAACTGACTATAATGCACACATCACACCACATAACACCATTACCCGCCTTTATGCAGCGTACGTAATGCACGCAACACACACAATGTACGCAATGCAAGCCTTTTAAGCAATGCATGCAATGCAATGGCACACACACACATGCACTCACAGGAAATATTTGGCAATACTATGCAAGTATAAATCTTCTTCTGTTACGAAAAAGGAGCAGACACATTAATAGAAAGCATCATTATTGAACACAAGACATTTTCTTGTGAGCATATCAAACAGGAAAGTAAATTCAATTTATTCCTGCAGATGTACCACGGTGACCACGAGACGTTTCATCACTGCTTCCGCATAAGCCCTTCTAACTTTGATTTTCTGCTCAGTCAGTAAAGTCGGCATTTGCCTTAATTCTGTTGTTCTTAAATTTCTTCAATCAGCAGTTCTATTAACTATTGTGGCATATGCTGCCGCCATTATCTTGTATCACATGACAAATTCCAGTGATGCCATTAGCCACCTCGTGCATTGCTTGCGTCAAATCAAAACATGTTGTATTTATCTTGCAAGTCCAGTTTTGGACCTTGCGTTGCATGCATTGCATAAGATTTTACAGAAACAACTTTCCTTGCTCTGCGTTGCGTACGTTGCATGCATAATGCTTGCATAAAACCTTGCGTTGCGTGTGTTGCATGCGTGAGGCTTGAAACTGGGCTTAACTGTCAAACATGTGACAGTTAGCTGACCTTTACCCAGACCTGACTGACCTCTAAGAGTCAACCAATATCACACTTAGCTGTTGGTCAGCCTGTGACAGTTCACATGCTAACAAAGCCAATTCATTTAACTTGCTGTAAGGTCATACGCCATTTTATTTACTACAGTAATTTTCTAAACCAACTGCAATGTATTACAGATTTATTATTATAACAGTCGAACAGTTAAAAGATCAGCTATTAAATACCTCGTCACTCTTCTAACAGCGCTGCCACACACACACCTATGACCTGCTAACTATCAATGACGGCACATCACTGACTGCACAACCACAAACTTCCGACGAGATCATTCAATTTCAAGACATTGTGAATCTCAATATCTCACTCAACAGCAATGATATTTACACATTTTCCATGAAATAAGACAAATTGTAACCACACAACACATTCACACGGAAATAAAAACTCCATTTACCAGAAAATGGATGTACATAAGTAAGAGACGTCAAGGAACCATTAGTATCCTACAGAGATCATAAACGCAAAACACTCAAATACATGTGTCAAGCAAACAAAACTGACAAGCAACCACACAAGCAACACCAACACCAATAATGCTGACAACTGCATCATTCTCACGAAGAACAGAGTATCTTGGAATAAGTAAATAAGTAAGTAAGAAGATTTCTAGTCAGTGCCTTTAACGTTCAGATGCAGGGCATTGTGGCCCAACTAACCAAACACAAACGTTTTCAACAATCATCTGAATTGTCCGAAGGTGATGTCTGGTTGCTGAAGCTGTTCAGTCAGAATGTTCCACAGTGTTGGCCTGGCAGTAGCAAAACAGCGGTCACCAAACTGGTTGCATGATCTCTTGCATGTTCGACTGTCAGCAGACCACAAAGGACGGTGGCCAGCGGCCGTAACCAGCGTACATTCGTCAGCTAGGTACACAGGAGTGGTGACAGCCAACAAACGATAGATGAGGGTGGATATCTTAAAATCCACAAATCTGTGGACTGGCAGCCAGTGCAGCTGACATAGGGCTGGCATGATATGTTTGCACCTCCTGACTCCGGTGATGAGATGTGCCGCGGTGTTCTGAACTGACTGCAAGCGGCTCATCAAACCATCTGCTATGCTGAAGTACAACGAGTTGCAGTAATCCAGCCGAGTATTGATGAAAGCCTGGATCAGAATTTTGGCATCATCCTCTGACACAGCTGCCGGAGCTGGTGCCAGTATGAAACACGCGTGAAACCTTTGCTGACATCGACAGCTGGCTGTCAAAGGTGACACCGAGATTTCGTGCAGCATCGAGGACATGGACTCGCGATGCCAGGAATACAATGTAAGACAATGCAGTATAGTGTAAATGAATAAGCACTTATCAAATAACACATTATAATAATTTCACTCCGACACAAGGATCAAAGTGCTACGGTGAACATGACATTTCTTTCACAGCAGCCAGTACCTCTGTTTATAGTCACATCATCCCATGTGTTTATTAATGGATAAAAGAAGTAAGTTAAAACAAATAAACATCGCAGCATAAAAATTAAATATACATAAGCAGTGATGGATAGACTGAAAGACAGATGAGATGAGTCTGCCACTGTCACAGCACATCATGTGTGCTGATATCAAGTTGCTCAAAGTCAGTTTCATGTATCTTTTTTGTTTTGCTCGTCCTGCTATTGTATAATTATTTCTGTCTGTACTTAGCAACTCAGCTTCTAGCTACAGCGCATAATAAAATTCTCGTCTTGTCTGGAATTAATATCCTGGCGGATGCGTCTTACAATGGCAGGAGATCCCCTTTAGCGGGTGTAAGCAACACACACAGACCTGACACTGAGTTGTTGAACTGTGTCGACGACGGGGGCAAAAAATTTTGAGGAGACATACGGCCGACTTGACCACCATATCCACTATCGGCACCACTACTTCCTGTTGCATCCCTGTTGCACGTTATTGAATAATGATCTGCTTTTATATTTCACAATAGAAAACAGAATACCGATGCACGACAGAGTAGTAATTTAATCACAGCACACGCACAGCACAAGTCAAAGCATTATGCACTGCACTCCACAGCAGCATTCAGTACAAGAAGTAGGATAACTTAAACTGCAAACTAGATGACCCATGACCAGCAAAAACGAATTTGTGTAGTCTTTGCATTAGTATAATCAAAATGACGGTGTGAAATCTTTGCTCTACATGCTATAAAAATGCATGCTACAAAATTGACATTTGGGGTTAAGTCAAATCATTTAGCAATTGTGCATGACTTAAAATAATCATAATTTATGTCGATTTCTGCAGGTTATTAATTACTGTAAGTAAAATTTATTACATGCAATGTTGTACGAAGTTTTATGCTGAATAATGTTCTCATTAATTCAACTCAAAGCAAACATTCGCCAAGATAACTGCTATTATGAAATATGCAACAGGCAAATTCAATCAACATTCCAAAGATATTTCTCGCAATAATCTGCAACTCAAAAAGTTATTCCACCCAACTGTCATTATGCAAAAGCATTCAGAAAACCACCGCCAAGCCGACACGCAACAGCAGTGACAGAAGACAAGAAATCAAAAACCTTCCAAGCTGTTTCTGCAGGTCAGTCATGTACTGGTGACACTGAGCATAGTAGACCGCCTGCGCCTCGACGAAGTCATTCAGACAGTGCAAGTGATGGGTCTGTCAACACAGTTCCACAGCAACACTGTTAGCTGTATCGATCAGTCAAAGTCAGTCAGTCAAAAAATCACTGAAATCAATACAGTGATAAGCAGTTAATTCCTACACAGCAAAAGTCACGGTGAGCAACATAGACAAAGAAAAAATACTAAAACACGTAAAAGCAAGTTTACACACTGATCACATAAGATGATTAATAGGTAACTCTGCAGAATTATTGCGCCAAAGACAATTTCTGACATTTCTTATCAGACAGACGCAGCCATACAGCACAGCACTCCTCTTCACTTCAATTACACTCAGAGCATATCCACTTAGCCGAGAGATTCTAGTAACATCAATGAAATGTCACATGCATTAGCCACAGCAGTGCAGTGATAATGATAATGATAATGATAAGTGATAATGAGAGACGTACGTGAGTGCTGCTGATGCCTTCCAGTAGCAGCCTTGTCACCTCCACTTGACGATCAAACTCGGCCTGTGCCACGCGAACCTCGGCCTCCGCCTTCGTTAGTCAATGCAACACAAAATGCAACTGTAACAATCAATCTGATACAAACACCGTACAAGAACTCACTGACTTGACTAAAGCCTCTCATCTAATGTAACCCAGTATGTCTACATGAACCACTACTGACAGATTTCCACTATTGAATAATTGTCAACAACATGCAACAATATGACACAGACATGTAGGAGGTTAATAATACACTCAGAAGCATGCAGCCCTTCAACCACATACAGCTACCACAGGCAAAACACTCGCTAGTATCCACAAACAGTCTCTTTGCACTTGCAGCACTCTATATAGCCACCATTTATATGCTGTCATTGTTCTGGTTAAAATTCAAGTGGACAAATTAGACAATTACTTAATTTATTCATACACACTCCTAGAATATGTAATTTTATTTTGTCGTTTATCGTTTGGGTATGTTCTTTTAGCAAGTTGTTATACCTTATTATTATTATTACCTTTTATTAGTCTCAGTTTTTATGTTCTGTTTGTTTTGTGAATTCTCATTAGCTAGTTGTCTAATTTATGCACGGGCACTCCTAGAATATGTAATTTGATTTTGTTGTTGATCGTTTGGGTATGTTCTTGTAGCAAGATGTTACCTTCAGTGAAATTCGCGGAAGATAAGGTGCTCATTTTCGTTATTCTCTGTAAAAAAATGCTAAAATAGTGCAACTCTAAGTCTAACCTTAATCCTAACCCTAATTTCCTGAGCAGACTGATCAGGTAAATCGAAGTGGTGTTGTCGAACGGTATATTATTGTCAAATAATTATGGTTCAATAAAGAACACACCCAAACAATCAACAATTACATATCGTAGGGGTGTGCTAGTAGTGCCCATGCATAACTTAGGTAATGAGCTAATTTCACTCCACTTAGCTAAAAATAAGAAAGTGGACTGGGCCAATCATAGATTCAACCGAGTACATCACAGGAAATTATAAGCTCAAGGCTGAAGTATATAGAGGAACAGTGCAGTGCAAACTTTCCACAGGACACTGCTGAGCAGAAAACATTAAACTCATCTGAACAGAAACAAAACAAAAAGCTCCCAGTGCAACACAACTGACATGCACCACAATCAGAGTCTCACCTTCGCCAAGGAGTCCTCATCCTTCAGTCAGCCAGCCGCGCAAACAACCAACCAACACACAGCCAGATTAACTAACTGATGAGACACAAACAAAGTAGATGGTCTTGGATGGCAAACCATTGATTGGTATGCCTCCACCAACACAGATGCCTGTGAGCTTCATGTTTTAGCATATGACCTTCAAAATTCCCAAAGTGCTTCCTTGATCATATCTGGTATCACTGTGACCTTGACCTTGACCTTTTGACCTCTAAATCTAATCAGCTCATCTTTGTCCCCAACTCCGCCCAAGTTGTAAACATGGTAAAATTTCCACAAGCGCTTTGTAAGATATCACGCTCACGAACTTCTAGCATATAATTATGCACGGACAGCCTGAACACAAAATGGCTCTGATGGCTGATTGATGGCAAAGGCATAAAAACAGCTGTGACAGATAACATGTTATGAATGTCATGAACAAACAGGCAAGCTACTGCTATTGCAATGACATATCAGCCATTTCAGATGCAGTGGTCATCTTCACTGATTCCCTCCAATTTGTTGGTCTGCAAATTTTCGCCAGCGACAAAAATATTTGTGGCCTCAACTCAAACTGCAAAAAAAACATGCAACTGCTCTAAAATACTTTTTATATGTCTCTTGCAATACTAAAAACAGCAATGAAAAGTTTTTCTATTGTAAAAAGTACTGTCTCGTTACGCTCGTATTAACATTCTCTTCTAAACTATCCACGACTTTATTCAGTTTGTTGTTTCATGTCTCATACTACAGTTTGTCAACTGTTGTTGTTCTAACTAGTTCATCATCAACATCGAGTGGTGCTGCCTTATCAGACAGTACAGCCTCAACTCAGTGTGATAGCCCAGCCAAAAAAGCTGACACAAATACTGCAGGCACTGTAATTTCGTCTCTGGTGAATGACTCGAGACTCTCTGGTCTGAATCCATACAGTAATACAATGATTACAGTTTTTAGTCTTCCTCGGCAGCATGGTACACTGTGGGGAAAATGAACCACAATGAAAGAGAGACAACAAGTACGGTTGCTCGGCTTGGTATTTTTCATCAGACTTGGATTCAAGACTTGCTTATCCAAGACCAAGACCAAGACCAAGACCACGACTCTGAGGTTCCAAGACCAAGACTCAGCAGTTCCAAGACCAAGACCAAGACTTTGATGTCCAAGACCAAGACCGAGACTCAAGACTTACAAGACCAATACTGGAAGTCCATCACTGGGATGGACTGTGACAAACAAAAAGACTGAAAAAGTCATGGCAAGCAGTAAATCCAGCATACCGGTAGTTGCACATAGTGAACAACAAAACATCATACCATGTTTAAAAACAGTTCTATTTTAGCAGTTACCATCTACCAGTTATCATTGCAGCGTATCAAACTTTGGCGCGTACACACAACATTTCAAAGTACGATGTTTCATCAACAGCTAAAGCGTTAATGTCCAAGTGTTTCTGGTCATACAACTACAGACTAATCACAACTGTGCAGCAACATCAAAACTTACAACTTATTGTTGCATCGCAAGTAGACCAACTGTGTCAGCATGTTGTCGCCCATTCTAGCCCTGTTTGCCCGCATCAGCAAACCACTGTGGCTAAATATCCGTTCCACAGGAGCAGAGGTGACAGGCAGACAGAAGACTTTAGCAATGGATGGAGCTCTTTGAACGTGTCACTGTCCCAAGTCCCAAGACCAAGAACGAGACCGAGACTCGAGGGATCCAAGACCAAGACCAAGACTATGAGGTTCCAAGACCAAGACCGAGACCGAGACTCGAGGGTTCC
>Ga0049105_1001529_pt1 | contig 10424 bp, 3 predicted proteins | sample WorMetvaBAHAMAS1_FD_61260 | JGI IMG/M metagenome (GOLD analysis project Ga0049105, IMG submission 61260) | Worm MetaG Olavius vacuus BAHAMAS.1 | ecosystem: Host-associated > Annelida > Digestive system > Unclassified | place: Germany: Marburg | collected 2013-04-09 | reverse complement strand
CAAACTCGATGACCTTGAATGACCTTGAACGACGTAATAGGCCTAACGGCTGCTTAATTTCACCGACTCCAGTAGCTTTCTGGGCGGATTGCGTAAAAGTGGTTGAAGATACACGGATACCTTCTGTGGCAGAAATGTAGGCCAAAGAATATAGTTTTAACGATATATCATTTATGGCGATATTGGCAGGGGATCCCCCAAGCGATAGCTTTAAAGTGAGGCATTTCCGTCTCGCTAGCGAAAATTTGACGAATAATCAGCCCTAACTTGGAAACGGTGCAAGATAGGATGTAGGTTAGTATTAATCACTAATAGGAAGTCGTATACGAGCTTTCGATTGGTACCAAAGTTGGTGACCTTGAGTGACCTTGAACGGCGTAATGGCCGTTATATTGCGTTATTTCACTGAATTTGGTAAACATACGTTCCAACACAACCGCTGCGTCAAGCTGTGGTGGAATTTATGCAGGAGTCTATTGTATTTTGTATCACGTGTACGATGTCGTCGTAAAGAAAGTTCACGTTCGCTATCTAATCTCCTGATGAGTTTCTTGTCCTACTACAGCGATAGGATGTCAGTTACTATTAATCACTAATATGAAGTCGCATACGGGCTTTCACTTTGTACCGATCCCGATGACCTTGAATGATCGTGAACGGCGTAATAGCCCTTATTATGCGTTTTTCACCGAATTCGATAGCTATGCTGGCTGATTATGTGACAGTGGTTGAAGACAGACCTATAATATCAGTAAAATATTGTCTCCCAGTTCCAGTCTTCCACTTTCGGCGAAAGCTTAATGTACCCTGCAGCGCGGTCTCTCTGCTATGGCTGAGCATCTTGTGAACATACATTGTGACTATCAGTTTGTTTTCTCTGTACTTATTGAACTTTACATTTCACATCATGGTTGATGCAGCAGGTGTTGTTCTAAGAATGCATTATGAAAGTATGACATGTGATGTTTTATTTTTGCTAGATAGCGTAAGTACGATATTTAGGTGAGGTGGACATTTTTCATTATTATACGAGTAAAAAATTTCTTTCCTCTTTACAATAGTTCAAAAATTATAAAAATCAATGAAGATTTTCCAAAGTTATGATCACAAATGTACTGCCACCTTTTTTGTGGTTTACAGTGTAAATTATTAGTTTGGTAGGAGCAGGCAAGTGGTTTGTGCTGTTGTCAGCTTTGTGTTTACTTTTGTATGCTAAGTGAGTGACATACTGTTGCTGGTCCTGGCCATTTGTCCATTTGGCCTGTGCACCAGATATGCTGCTAGCAAAGCAGGAATTGTTTTAGCAATGTAAGACTTGACTTGGTGTGTTGCTCTTTGTGTGTCTGTGCACAAGAATTGAAGACTACTTATCAGAAAATGATGGAACTTCATAGGAATATGTGATATGGTGAATCCTAGAAGTGTTTAGTTTTGTTGACCTGTTGACCTTGCGAGTTATTTTTTGGTATTTTTGGATAAAGAAATTGCATACAACTTGAAAACTACTGTTCAGGCGTTGATTTAGTTTTTTAGGGTAATATATCTTAGATGGTTTTTAAAGTGAAATATTTGACCTGCACAGTTCAAATTGGTGGTAGTGCATGGTAGACAGGATTTATGTTCTTCTCAGATACAATATAAGTGTAAGTTTTGTTTGTTTCTCAAAACTGTTGGTATCTTGCATAATTGCATTGCATTTAATCCTGCATTTGTCTTGTTAAAGCAGAAATAAATGGTTCGGAACAGAAACAGAAACATTGTGCCACTGCTGTGTTTTACAATCTTCAGCTAGCTGTGTAGACAGTATAGTCGAGTAAATTAATTGACTCTGGTGGTAAATTAATCAGTTTTGTTCTCTATCACAGACTTGATTTGTTGTGTAGATGAGGAAGACATTGTTGATGTCGAGAGCATTGGTGATGAATTTCAAGAGTTGTATGGAGTCTCCACGATGGCTGAGCTGGTGCAGCACATCAACGCAATGCACAGCTACCATGCTCAGCGTTTCATGTCTTGTCGTTCTGCTAGCTCAGACAGTGCAACAGTCCCGAAGTCTGCTTCGAAGTTCTCCATTAATTTGCCAATGCCTGCAAAGAGCATGTCATCTCGCTGGTCTGACTCCGTTGCTGTGTTGGGTGATGGACGTAGACGCAGATGTACTATTGAACAGCGCACAAAGCGCGAAGCACTGAATGACCTGGAGCGTCGCCGGAGATACGCACTGGCCCGCGAGCTGTCTGCACTGCGCGATGTCGTACCTGAAATGAAAGAAGGATTTCGTATGGCAAAGGTCGTCATCCTGGCTGCTGCTGAGAACCATATACGTCTACTTGAACGCAAACTGCGACGAGACCAGAACATACTGAGAACTGAACGTGAACGGCACCAGAATCTGAAGGCAAGACTCCAGGCATTATCTGTGGATTCCGGCACATAAGTGACTCACACGTTTTCGTTTGTGGTTGGTGAGTGAAAAATTCCAGTAATATTTGGATTTCTGCTGGTACTTAAGTGAAATCAGTTCTTATCATAATCTTAACAATAAGCATTATTACAGAAGAGCAAAATGGTGACCACTTCACTGGTGGTACTAATTCTGCTGTACATAGTCCTGCTTTGCATGAATTTTGTATACACTGTGTCTCAAAAAAAGGGCTCAAATATATCTGTCTACGACATGGTCATATTACAGATGCATATAAGTTTTTCAGCATACTGGTATCGTTACAGTCTTATAGTATGTGAAAATTTCCACATCACTGTAGTTTTACTTGTGTAGTTTTACAGTTATTTTGCAATGTCAGAAGTAAAATATCTTGAGTTTGAAGAACAGAAGATTTTGATCAAAAAATTATGGAGTGTGTGTGACATCAGAGAGGCATGATCCGAAGCACTTCATGACTCTCTGTGTTTTAGTTAACTGTACATGTGATTGAAATGAAGACTGAAATTGAGAATGAAAATTGAAGTAGATTGGAACATTTTCATGAAGAATGAAATAGTAGTAAACAAGAGCTCAGCTATTGCTGAGATTGCCACACAATTTTGTAGGAGTTTAAAATCTGGAAATCGGCATCTGGAAAATGATGGACCAGATTCAGGTAGTACGTATTAACCCTACTACGTTAATGAACAAAAGCTGAGCTACTGCTGAGGCGTACCTATGTTTTGCATTGTTTCTCAGTAGTCTTCGAGAATGTTGCCATAAATCATTGTATTGTTGTCATAGACAGTGTGGGTCTGACTTCAGCTGATCTAATTGACCCCTAGAGGTACCAAATTCGGTGAAATAATACAAAATCACCGCTGTCCGAAGTCATTCAGAGTTGCCATTTTTCGTGCCAATGAAAAGCCCATATTTGATATTCGATGTTTTACTGATAGCAGCTTGCATACTATCTTGCACGGTTTCCGAGATGTGGCGGATTATTGATCCACTTTTGCCATGGACAGTGGGGGTACCTCTGTTTAATGCACTCGTTGGGGATGAACCCCAAATTAGGGATGGGAAAATTTGGCCTCTTAGTTTTTTTTGAGCATCCACGTTTAAACAAGATTTGCTCTTTAATCTAAGGCCGACCACCCACAAATGCATGCATTTAGTTATGCGTGGTACTGGTAGCTTCCAATCATGTGACCAAAATGGCTTTCACACCATTCGATCCACAGTCGCCAAAAAAACCCATGCTACATGCAAACCTCATGGCTCTGTTTTATGGAACTGCAGTTATTGCTGATTGAAATCAGTGGGTATTTTGGACCATTGTGGACCTATGATATTGACCTTAACCTGCTGTCATTCATATACGAACTTGACCCGTATCTCCTGGACCAGATGTGCAAAAATGAACTTCTTACATTGAGGCTTTCAAAAGCTGCTAACATACAGACTACGTACTCCACTGAAATTATATGCCAGAGCGCTTTGCAGGTGGCCAGTAACTAGCAAAATTATTAATGAACTAATATTAAATTAAAATAGCACTTGTCATTAGTGAAATCTAAAAAGCTAAAATATCACTTTTTCCAAAGAAAACCACTCTTTTTTACCGTGCTGCATCTGTCAAACATATGGATTGTGACAAAACAGAAGAAAGAGCCTAGTTTTCTGAGAAGAAGAATGGTTGGTGTGGGGCGACCCTTCTACCTGCAATTTTGGGTAAAGCTGACACTGTTGGAGTAAAATTGCTTATTTTTAGTCCATATTCGCTCATAGCGCCTCAGCGGTAGCACCAGCAGAAAAGTTCAATTAACATGGATAGGAAATCTACTTTTCCCTTTCCAATGAGCCTAAGATGAACAGTTGAAAATCAGCCATTTTTTGAGACATAGTGTAGTGTGTGCGTGTGTACTTAATATCATGATTGCTGACAGGCACACTTGCAGTCACATAACGTTTACTGTTTGCATGTTTCGTTTGTCGCATTATTGGTATAAACTGAAGACACATTAGCATGATATGCTATGGTTAGGGTTAGACCGATACCGTGCAGGTGCCCAATACCCGATACTATCAGCCACAGCTATACCGATACCGGGCTGTACAAATTTTTTGTACTGAAAATGCGATTTTGTGCGGGGTACAGGTGTGTGCAGGGTTATACTATATATGTATGCAGGGTACATGTATATGTGCGAAAATACGGTATAGGCTTGAAACTATAGGCATGCGTAGCAACAGTGTTGACTGTTGCGACCGGTAAACGAAAGACGGGGCTACTGGTATTGGCGCCGATACTCGAATAAGTATCAGCCGATAACCGATACCATAAAACCCTTAATTTTGGTCACCCTTAATTTTGGCGTTTGAGTCAATTTAATTTATTTTGGACCCTGTGATTTTAGCGTTTTTGCTTCCTACTACACTGAAACGATACTGTATTCAAATTTTCGCGGCCCGTTATTTTCGCGAACTTGCCAGGCTCGTGAAATAAGGGCACACGAAAAACGGGTTTTACAGGACACACCAATGTTGGCGAGTATCGGCCGATACCCGATATCGGTATCGGTTTAACCCTAGCTACAGTGTGCGTATTTGTTTTAGATTTATCATTTGTTAGGTATTATTGGTGTCACTCGATCTGCTGGTTGTGATGCCAAACTAATTACACATTTAGTAAGGATGATGTTAATGTTATTTTTATGATTTAAGATTTGCATATTGTGTTCTGTCTTGCAGTTACATGCAGTCGTCTTGTCACAGTGGTGTCACACGATACTGTTGATAGGAACTTACATTTGACATGTAGTCAGTGTGCCAAGTGTGATGTACCACTCAGATATGAATTCTCGACATTTTTGTGCCTCCACCGCCATTAGAATGGTGCTGGAGGCCTTCTGTTTTGGTGATATTCATGTGTGCATCCATGATCATACACAAAAAGGCTGTTATCAGTAATGTGATATCTTATGAACCGCCTGTGTCAGTTTCGCCAAATTTACATGTAGACGTAAACTCGAAAGAGACATGGCCAATGCAGTCAAGAAGGTGGTAAGACTGAGCCCACATTAGTTATATTAGTACGAATGCAGAAAGTACAGTATCAATGGATTCGTCAGAGCTGAGAGTGCAAAGTTAGTGCACAGAAGACCTGCCGTGGAAAATGCACACGGAATTTGCGGATATGGATATCAGTAGATTCGCTCTAGGCAGCGACCTTGATTGCCACTAGTGTTGTGAAGTTGCATTTCTCTCTTGACCACATTGGTCATGCCTCGTTCCACGTCTGTTGAATTCACAGAAAAACTTAGAAAGAGAGCCCCGGTGGGCCGGGGTTTCATCACTGCCCCCGGGGTGAAATTTCCAGGGGTAGGGGCCCCAGGTGTGGCTTTCGTATTGACCGACATACATTCAGACAGACAACCAAAATTATACACCTTGCTGCTTTGCATGTGGTCAAAAATGCTTAGAAATGCATTTTTGTTTGAAAAGATAATCTAATAAACGTTTTATAACAACTATGATGTGCACATACTTGCAGCTGAAAGTTTGTTGTTGCTGTTTTTAAATGTGATGAAGTTACTGTATGCTGTTATGCAAATGCATGTTGTTGCAAACTGGCGACATTGTATGATTTCCGTTAATAGCCGCATTGGCATTTGCTGTAGTTTTGAACCACATACAAGTGGCACATTTGTGTATAGTATTGTACTGTATATACATTGTACATGTGTGATGAATTTGAAAACTGTATTGCTTGTTGAAGATTGAAGACGTCTTGTCAGTCACATTGTGCAGATAAGATCTGTTATTATTCCGAAGTTTGCAAAGGGGAGATTATCATACGTTGATTATGCATATTATTACAGCAGCTTTTCAAAAGCATTTCTACACCATCTGTCCATTTGCCGCATCATGGCTATAAGATGTACCTCACACATTGGATTTGGCATTATCATATGGAATTCTTCATGGTATTGAATACAGAAGTCCCTTAAGACTCTGTGGCCAATTTTACTTGCCAGCTGCATAGCGATAATGCCTGTACTGCTTAAAGAATACCTCGATATTAATTTTGATGACCGCTAGATCCCTTACATTGTATAGTAGGTCAGTACCATGTGGGAAAGATTCAAATTTATTATGATGGATGGTAAATATAAATGAGGCACTGAGAAACAGAGTGGCCTAACGTGCATTTTTTACAAAATGTGGGTTAGGCCATTCTGGTTCTCAACGCCTCGGATATATCCTGAAGGGTACAGAGAATGGGACAGTACAAATTTTCCGCCATTCACCATGCAGTTACTGTTAGGTGCTTTGCTTTAGTACGTTAGAAGCTTCAATCATGGAATCGCTGTATCCGGTCTAGAGAAGATGAAATATTAACGAAATATAAGGCTGTAGGCCTATGTAATAAAGTAAAAAGTGAGTCTAATCAATCCGCCAGGGAAAGGTATCTCGGGAATACAAAGCAAATCCTAAAAAGTTTTGCCAGTACATTAATAAAAAGAATAAAATAACAGCAAATATCAGCAATTTGAAATGGAAACACTTGCATGGAAATGAAAAAGCAATAGATGATTTTTAAACATTGGCATGTAGGCTTTCTATTGAAGGTGATGAGTTTGAACTTCTTCCATGTAGAATTCAGGTCACCTCCAGAGGTGCATTAAGATGCACGACTTGGAAATTGCTGTGGAGGATACTGTTGACAAACTGGCAAAATTAAAATTAAATCACTTGAATTGGATTTACTATACCCAAGAGTCTTACACGAGACCCGTGAGGTTATAGCATATCCATTATGTTTAATTTATAATAACAGTATCTCTATGGCAGCATTACCTTCAGATTGGAAACTATCAGATGAACAGGCTTGCAGCAATGCATAAACAAGAAGCTTAGCTGAGAGTCTGCCCTCCCCTCCGCTATAGACAACATCCGAGTTATGGTGATTGTCTGGAGGTTAAGAGGGAATATTATCAGAACTGTTCTGTGCTGGGTTGTGTGACAATGTTCACAGTCAGCAGCACAATGAGCAGTTCTTACAGTTCCAGCAGATTAGGTTTGTCACATTGGAACACTTACGCTGTGCGTAGAGGCGGTTGCCAACAGTTGTATTATTGTAACATGGTGGAGTGGTGCTGGTGGGATTCAAGCCTTACCTGAAAGACCAACTGGTTTCCTTCAGTGCTTTGACACTGTTGGTTTAGCCATATGACCTGTGAAAATCGTCCCGAAATGACCTATGCTGTGTGGGACGTTAAGCCTGTACACTAGTACTACTGTTACTACTGTTAGCTGACAGTATTGGCCAAATTTATAATTGGGAGACGATATTTTGCAGCTAGTGTAGAGATTTGAGAACAGGAGTGATGCGAGAAGATTTTGACGTTCTGGTGACAGCACCAGCAAGAGAGTTCTGGATGTTCTGGATTTTTTTTATCTGAGACTGGAAGATAATAGTACAGTGAGTTTCAGTAGTCGAGTTTAGGATGAACGATAGAAGTGGCGATGGTACTGGCAAAGTTTTGCAGTCAAGATAAGGACGGGGATAAGATAATCACGAATATGATAATAGCAAGATTTAGAGAGAGCAGATATTTGGTCAGAGAAAGTGAGGTGTTCATCAAAGACACCGCCACAGATCGACGCGGTTGTGTGTTATTAGAACGCAGATTTACCAAATTCAGTGAAATAACGCAATGCAACGGCCATTACGCCGTTAAAGGTCATTCAAGGTCACCAATTTTGGTACCAATCCAAAGCTCAATTATTTTATACCACTTCCCATTAGTGATTAATACTAACTTACCTCGTATCTTGCACCGTTTCCAAGTTATGGCTGATTATTGGTCAGATTTTCGCTAGCGAGAGGGGAGTGCCTCACTTTAACACTCGCTGGGGTGATCCCCTGCCGATATCGCCATAAATGATATATCGCTAAAAACTAGATGCTTTGGCCTATATTTCTGGTGCAGAAATTGGTGTATCATCAACCACTTTTACGTAATACGTCTAGAAAGCTACCGAATTCGGTGAAATTACGCTGCGTTTAGGGGTATTACGCCGTTCAAGGTCATCCAAGGTCAGTTTGCACCGTTTCCGAGATATAACGTTCGATAGGTCCAAAATCGCTCTATTCGGCTACCCCTTTTGTGTTCAACTCCCCCGACGGAGGGGTTCCCCTATGACGATGTCCGTTAATTTTTACCGAAAAGTCACAGATGGCCAAGGTACCAAATGGCGTAGAAACATTGCCGAAAATTTCAGTCGCCTGAGTAGGGTGCACGAACGTTACAGACGACAGAGACTACAGAGTACAGACAGACAGAGGGGCGATGACATTATAGCGAACATGAACGTGAGTTCACGTTCGCTAATAAAACCAACGTCGCAAGCAGAGTGAGTAGAGATAAGTGAGCTGGAATTAATTTTGGCAAGTTGTTGTTGGAGGCCAACAAGAAGAAATTCAGTTTTATAAGAGTTGAGTGTAAAAAGATTAGCAGTCATCCAAGAAGATATCTCTTGGAGAGAATGCTGAAGCTGAGTGATGCTGGAGTTAACAGAGATGCTGCAGCTATCGCAGAGACCGCGCTGCAGGGTGCGTTAGTTTTGGCCAAAAGTGGAAGACTGAAACTGGAAGACAATATTTTACGGATATTATAGGTCTATCTTCAACCACTGTGACGTAATCGGCGTGTAAAGCTATCGAATTCGGTGAAAAAAAAACGCAAAATAATGGCTATTACGCCATTCAATGTCATCGAGGTCGGTACCAATGGAAAGCCCGTATGCGACATCCTATTAGTGATTAATAGTAACTGACATCCCATCTCGCACCGTTTTGGAGTTATCGTGGCTAATTATTGTTCAAATTTTTCGATACTGCGTTTTCGAGCCCCCCTTTGGGGACTTGGGGACAACGTACGATGTTCATCTTGGGCTCATTAGAAAGCACGTTGTGGACTTGTATTAGTGTTATGAACTTTTTTCGCTAGGTGTTACGGTGAGGCGCTGAGCGAAAATATATCGAAAATCAGCAATTTCGCTCCAACGCTGTCAGTTTGCCCAAAATTTCAGATAGAAGGGGTCGCCCCCACCAATGATTTGCACGGATAGTTAGGCCAATGAATGACTTACAACTTTGCCGCTGACAGTTTTCACACAAAGAAACGTTGTAGCAGACTTCCTTGAAGGTCCTTCAAGCAAACTGCCATTTTAGATAGAAATCGGCCATTTTGCGTTTTTGAGCATTGGAGGGCTTAGGGGCAACGTACGATGATCATCTTAGGCTCATTGGAAAGCACGTAGTGGACTTCCTATTAGTGTTATTGAACTTTTTCGCTAGGTGTTACGGCTGAGGCGCTACGAGCGAATATTGGTCAAAAATCGGCGATTTCGCTCCAACGGGGGCCGGTTGACCCAAAATTTCAGGTAGAAGGGGTCGCCCCCACTATAACTATTCTTCTCAGAAAACTAGGCTAAATGATCTTATGGTATAGAATGATCGTATGGTAAACAAGATACTCAGCTATCGTAGAGAGACCGCGCTGCAGGGTGCATTATAGTTTTCGGCAAAAGTAGAAGACTGGAACAGGGACACAATATTTTACGGACATTATAGGTCTATCTTAAATCACAGTGATATAATCGGCCGGAAAATCTATCAAATTCGGTGAAAAAACGCAAAATAAGGACTATTACGGCGTTCAAGGTCATCGAGGTCGGTACCAATCGAAAGCCCGTATGCGATTTCCTATTAGTGATTAATTGTAAGTGACATCCTATCTCGTACCGTTTCGGAGCTATCGCAGCTTATTGTTCAAACTTCGCTCCAACGCGGTTACTTTAACTCAAAATTTCCGATAGAAGGGGTCGTCCCCCACCAATAATTTTTGCACCGATAGTTAGGCCAATGAATGCTTTACAACTTTGTCCCTGACAGTTTTCACACAGGTGTTACGGTTGAGGCGCTACG
>Ga0049105_1001528_pt1 | contig 10426 bp, 12 predicted proteins | sample WorMetvaBAHAMAS1_FD_61260 | JGI IMG/M metagenome (GOLD analysis project Ga0049105, IMG submission 61260) | Worm MetaG Olavius vacuus BAHAMAS.1 | ecosystem: Host-associated > Annelida > Digestive system > Unclassified | place: Germany: Marburg | collected 2013-04-09 | reverse complement strand
ACGAACTTATACGAAGTAAGGTGCGCACACAATTAAGGTGATTTGGTAAATTTTACTACAGTCGCATGTAGAATTTCTTCATGATTAAAATGATATAAAAACTGTAAAAATCGGTTAAGATTAGCCAAAGTTATAGTCAAAAATAAAATGTCACGTTTTTTTTATGGTTCACTGTGTATTTAGCCATCTTCACGCGAACAGAATTGCCATACCTTATGATGTGCATGATTGCATAGCGTCGCTCGGTAAGAACAGACATTTAGTATGTGCCCATATTCATATTGTTGTAGGTAATTGGTGAAAATCGTCTAATTGCAGGTGAGTACTTTTAGTCTATTTAATGTACGACAGCTTTCCACACACTCAACACAATGATGAGGTCGTATATGCAAAAATAGTCCACCATTTCCTTGCGTTAAGTTAATGCCTTAATAGCTTACAGTTTGTTATCTTCCACGTGAATCTCACCGCGACGCACGAAGCATCAGATGTTCGCACTGCGTTCAACTTCATGTTGTTGGCTGTATAACGGTTCATCGTTGAGTTCAGTGATCGAGATCATCATCATCATCATAGATGATGATGATGGCCCTGGGTCGAATACTGTAGCACCTCTCCCTCCCCCGCCTCAGAAAATCATTTTGCCTACATCTCTGCCTATACTGTTTGTACGTTGTACAATGTATGCAGTTCTAGACGGAGGCATCGAGTCAGCCTTACAAGCGCTGAATGCTGAATACGGCGACCAAATCGAGATGACCTGTACACCGCTGCGCTCGTTCGAAAACTTTGCCGAGCAAGTTCTCGACGTTGAGCACGATCTGGTCAGAACGCCGTTCAAACGTGTTACTGGCGACGCCGACGATCGTCTGTACTGGCTTACTTTTACCGTTAGTCACCGCGGTTCGTGCAGCTAGCTTTTCCAGTGCTGTCAGTTTGCAACTTCTATCTAGTATGAAGGTTTGGCTTACGCTATCATTGAGAGCTGACGTTTGAACTTCGTGGACTATATTAGACCGTCCGGCACGTAGTCGACGAAGGCCTTATAAAGTGCTGCTCTCCTTTATTTACCAGACGCGAGATCTCCCAGTACGCAGAGCGGAGCCCCGCCAAATAAGTAGGCCTATGTCCGAGGTTGAGTTTTAGGTTCCAGTTGACAAATGGCACTCCGGCATTTCGACCACCCTCCCCTAATTTTTACAGCGTGCCCGCATTGCTCGCAATGCACGGCGCTGTACTAGCTAGACCCTTTCCGTCCGTCCGTCTGTCCTTCCGTCACGTTCCGGTATTGTGTCCAGAGGAATGAAGATACGATCGTGCGATTTTTAGCATCTGGTAGGACAATACCTGTAGTTTCTGGAGAGGTAAAGTTTATCTGGAAATTCGTAGGGGATCGATCACCCCCAGCGGGAGCGTTAAAGTGAGGCACCGCTCTGTCGATAGCGAAAATTCCACCAATAATCGGCCATAACTTGGAAACGGCGCAAGATAGGAGGTAAATTACGTCTGTGCATTTGATACTAAAAGAGGCACTGCGTCCCTCAGTCCATGCGTGATAAGTTTACGTTTGCATAACCGCGACTCAACGACACTGTTAAGGAAGCGTCTCATCTCTCACAAATTGTCGCTCTTTATCCGTGAAAACTTTAAGTACATGGAATAGCCCTTGTTATGCTATTTATTTATTAACACTATACTCTTGATATACGCGTGACGTGATGACTGGCGATAAATAAACACTGATGAATATTAATGATTGGTGAAAGCGAATGTTACAAATTATTACACAGTGTTCTATGCTTTTGCTGTCGACCAAAAACAAACACATGTACAACACACAACATGGCTACACAGACGTTTGTATCAGTCATCTACCGTCGTCGTCAAATAACTTGTGGTATCGGTCTCGGAGCAGGCCAAAACGGCCCAAAAGTATCGGTATTAGAAGTATCGGTAAATTATAGTATCGATCTCACCTACTCACAATGCATAGACATTTGTATTTGCCGACCTCCTTACGTGCTCTCACAATTCTTTCTCTTGACGATCTACATGTCCGTCATTACTAAAATTCGTACCTTTTGTGTTCTCTTTGTCTGAATCAGCCGTTTTCTTTGCAATCGGTTCGATGTCTATTTTCAGGGCGCGCCGTTGTGGATCTACTAAAACTTTGGCAGTTGGATGCAACTTCGATGTTTACACTGCGCAACAAAGGCGACGTGCAAGTGGATATGTTCAAAGTAGTAGGAGCAAAACAGGTATTATTTATTGCCAACTTCTTTGCTCATACACATTTTCTATTGTTTCGCCTGGAACGCACTTCCTGCTGACATTCGTTGTGCACAGCCTGAACACTTTTAAGAAGCGTTTCAAATCACATCTGTTTTCTGCTGCTTATGATCTATAACAACTTTTTTATGCTAGTAACTGTTTACTGTTATGCATTTTATGCACGGTTATTATTTGTACAGTGCTGTCCACGTCTCTGTGTAAGCACTTTCTGTATTGATTGATTGAAACAACACGTTCATTTGTCCATAAGAACTTCAGAACTTCCTCTATTCCGTGTCGATGTTCCACTGAGAATACAGAAGCACGCAATAAACAACAACAGACCCAAGTAATGGATGGGCATCAGACACTCAAGATAAACTCGACAACATTGAAATGAACGACTTGCAGTATGCGTGGAGTGTAGTTTGTCGACTTTCAGCTCAGTCACAATTCTGTCACTGTTCCGTCATAGAAATGGCCTAATCATTGTGTGTCAATGACGTAATACTCCACCACCCGCTCACTGCAGTTATTTATGCTCTCATAGGCTTTTATCGGAATGTTCTTCGTGGTTTCCTAAATTTTCTGTTCTTATGATTAGCGCGCACGGGCATAGCCAAAAATTCCGATAGGGATAGGGGCCAAAAATAATCAAGCAAAATAAAAAGGGGAGTAGCCTAGAAAAGTATGACAACCATAGTTCGTTAGATATAGCCATAGTTCTGTAGTAAGATATAAAGCGTAAAAAACTTACATCAACGGAGGATATTAAAAGCTAAACACTAAACGAAATATTTTCCTCTTCCTTGGAAGTAGCAGTTTAGATTTCTAGGCCGTCTGCCTGTGGCGTGCCGCATGTTACTAGAATTGTGTCGAATGCTGTATAGGTTCATTCTTTCTGGAAGATGCCCGATGCCGACCTGATGGACGACGTAGTGTTTACTCTACCGATCATGAAAGATCTTGGCGATCAAGTGCTGATCACTAGCAAATCTATAACGTGTTTGTCTCCAGCTGGGCTCGTCCGTGCGGAGCAGAACCGCGACAGTGGGATCCGCGACAGTGGGATATTTCGAAACCACTGAGTTAAGTGACCCGTGACCCACGACCCGGTACAACTACGTCTTCACAACAAACATTTGAATTGACTATGCTTGTAACAAAAGTGAGTGCTCACCAACGACATGTTGAGTCAATGGATAATAAGCAATGACTCTTGCGACCAACCCGAATTTGATGATCCACGCGATCCACGATGATCCAGCAGAGCCATGTGAGCTCTTACACAGGCATAACAAACATGAAGTTCTGGTGTGGCGAATACACGACGAGTCTGTGTACCAGACCAGCTTTACCCGGTTTACAAAATGACAACAACGACTCTCTTCATGGCCTATTTATTCCGATTTTTTCAGTTTAATTATATTTTAGATTAGCCTATTATTGTTCAACGAAACATGCACTATCGTCAGTAAAGTCGGGTCGTTCAGAGAACGTCTAAATCGTTTAGTGACGAATGCGCAGCACGTCCTGTCGAGTTCTTATTCCACTGTTTCTCTTCATTTCCAATGTCGCTTGTGGCTTCCAGTAACGAGGTGATGTCCTCTTCCTGCTCGGCGATTGTATCCATGAAAGACGGCGAGTGGACTGCGCGTGGCATCTTCTTGTCCGTCGACGAGCCGTCGGCAAGAGCGCTGGCGTGCCGCTGGTTGGTGACAGGTGCTTGGACGCTGCGGGCGGTCAGCAGCTGGAGTATCATTGACACCTGCTTATCGATCTGGTCGAAGCGTTTGTTGAGTTGATCCATCTCGCGCCGTATCTCGGACCTCATTTCGTCGACTAGACTGGTATGGCTAGCAGCCTGCTGGTGATGACCGCTCAGTGAGTCGGCTGCTGCTGCTGCTGACAAAGCTTGGTCGGTGCGACGAGCACTCGTTCCTCCTACATAGTATACACTAGCTACCGGTCAAGCATCACTGGATGAACTCTACAAAATCAATCAGTCTGTACACCGTATACACGCACAGTAGAAGACACGACTGCTGAGTATTGGACTCAACGCCATAAATCTCAGTCGTCAATTCTTTATTGAAAACAGACAAACCGCGGTGCATTGTGCATAAAAGGTAAAATATTACGATATAATATATGATACATAAAGTTGCATTCATCAAGAAGAGTAGTCTTTCTGGAGAGTTGGTAGGCCTCACACACTGTAGTTGTGTGGACGAGCTCGAGTGGAGTAATGCTTTTCTATTTTAGGGAGGAGTTGTTGTAACGGGCGATGATTGACGCGAGTTACAGTGACAAATAGTCGCCGGTCAGCTTGATCACAGAGAGAGGCAATACAGTTAGGTGGAGTAAGCGTTTTTGATGGCTCGAAGTAGAAAAGCTTTCACTCGATTCCGTTATGCAGAGTTTGCAATCTGATGTGAGTCTTCTCGTTCTCGGTCTGAGGCACGAATAAAACTGATAACTTGCAGGGAAAACCTTCAAAATGAAACGAAAGATAATGAGTGTTGACATATGCATGACGGTATATCCATGAATGACGACTGGACTGCGCGTGAAGCATCTAAAGGCATCTGAAGGCTTCTTATTCTCTGTCGCCGATGGCTAGGAACGCTTTGTTAAACGACTGTGAAATGTACGGTCGTTCTTACTGTAGTACACTTCTGTTACTGTTATTGAGTTAGAAATCCGAAAAGTAAGTAAGTAAGAAAATGTGTATACTGTGTCTGAAAACAAAAGTGTCACTAGACGTCGCAGCCTCAGTCAAACAAAACATGGATTCAACAGAGGCTTATAGCAGCAGCATATTCCACACCCGAGGAGGGCAACGATCTGTTGCCAAAAGAGCTTTGGTTCGCGGCACGATACCTGTGAAGACTTCGTAGAAGCAGTTTGATGTATGTACCTGGTGGTTTAGTCGTTGTACGTGACGGTGGTCGGTTGGAAGGAGATGGAGAGCCGTCACGCGATGCCGACGTGTTGGTGGTTGTCGACGTTGTCGTTCCGCCGGTGTTCGACGGCGCTGACGTGGTCGCAACCGATGCCACCGTGCCGCGCAGCAGCTTGGCGAACTGCAACTTGGCGCTCGGCTTCGACGCTGCTGCATTGCCGCCGCCGCCGCCACCGCCGCTGCTGATGCCGTTGCCCGTCTGCTCATCGCCATCATCAACTTGAAGTTCCGCCTGCGACGACGTGGAAAGAGTTCGATGATTCTCGTTGTTGCGTCGCTGTAGACGCGAGAGAAGTTTGCGGACGGCGAGGTCGGTGGATACGTCGAGCGGTGGGTCGTCCTTGCGTCGTTCTGCCAGCTCTTTCTCACGCTGTACGTCAGCCAGCTTGCGAAACACCATCTACAGATACAGTACACGTTCGCTGACGGTCAGCTGCTTAGGATAAGAAAAGAAAGATTTCCGTATAGACAGCGAAAGGGTCCTTTGCGAGGGAGCTCATCCCCTTTGCAGCCTACGAGCATGCGATGTTAAACCCAATTGAGCTAGTATGGTATACGTCGGCAGGATGACCATTTCTATTGAGAGCCAGCGCCTTTATCTGACTAGAGCAGTATGCCATCAGTCCCGATCAGGGTCCCTGGTGTTACACCCAAGTGACTATCGCCAGTACTGTCGTATCCAGAGAAGGATGGCCAGGCTGAGTTCGTCTGGGTGGTTCCTTTAACACCAAGATTGTGCAAACGCGACTCGAAATGGCGAACGATCATCTAACTCAGTACTAACCGGGCCTGACTTACGGTAACTACGTTGATCGAGACCAACGCGCTACCTGTACCATTGTGCTATTCCACCACTTTGTATTACGTGGACTGAATCACATCTGGCACACGGTGACTGAGTGAGTGAGATAGCCCACCGCGTTATATCAGTTACGAGATATTCACATTAAGGGCAGTACGTAATGCTATTTATTGCAGGTGAACAGGAGAGTTACGTGCCGCCAAACCTCAATCCGGCCAGATCATGGTATTGTCGAGATTAGAGGAAGGAAGCACTAGAGGTCTGCGGCAGCACGTACGAAGGCAGATGCGGTGGATGTTCTTCTGTATGAGGCTTTCACGCAGTCTGGAAGCACGAGATGGACTTTGTAGTATTCAGATGTTTCATAGACAGTAGACATTGTGTTCGAGTAATATTTTTACCACCCGCAAATGCGGCATGTTATTAATGTTTTCAGTGGCACTTGTCTGTCTGTCTGTTTGTATTTACTTTGTAATGCTCTAACTTTGGAAAGCCTTGACCTAAGAAGTTCATTTTGGTGTGCGGGTACAGCTTTGGAATATCTAGGTCAAGTTCGCATATCAAGATCAATGGATCAAGGTCAAGGTCACAGAAGCAAAAAAAGCGTGTCTGTGTATCCTGTTTGCGGGTGGTGTTGTTTTATTTTAGTTGTGAAAACCTGCAGAACCGAAGGGTATAGGCCTACCTGGCCTAACAAAAACTCGCAAAGACGATTTTATCTGCTGCCATCCGGCTTCTGCTCATATACTTCAGTGAAAGGGAAATTGTGAATACTTTGCTTTACGACAACGTTATTGTACAGAAGGATTAGCTGAAAGACGCACTCGATGTCGCAGATTGTAGGTCAGTGTGAGATTTCGCGAGAACGAGTTGGCAAACGAGTGATAGAGATCGAGCACTTGCAACAGATGATCGCGCTTGATGACGTGCAGATCGCAGTAGGTCAGAGCGCGTACGTTGGCTGTCGATTGGCAGACCGTGCTGTCCTTGCTGAACTTGTCGCCGAACGCATCTCCCTTGCCTGTACAGTCGTCAAGAGCAACTGCATGTCGTAGCGTTACCACCGGGCTACAGCTAACAACGGGCCATGTGCAATGATCCATTCGAGCCATTGACCAACTCGTGACCCAGTACAGTACATGCACTGCTCGCGAAAATAACATTCAACTACGTTGTCACTGCAGACATTTGGCCCAGTCACTTTTCTATCGAAAATTACTGCAGCAACATTTATGGAAATACGTTGACCAATTAGTCACAAGATGTGAACCTTTTGTCACACGCGACCAAACCAAATTTGATGACACGCATCTAACTCATAGTCAGCTCTTTACTACGCTACAGGGTGCGTACTTCATGTACATGCCCTTCCAGTCTTGCGTAGCCTATCAAGCCCATTACTGGCCTAAATATGTCGAACTGCAATATTGAATGATACATTATTGGTTTCATGCCAGAAACAGTAACATATACGCATGCGACCAAGCAGTGCATTCTACGCGAACTCTACATTCTGCTGCTCTGACACACTGAACTTTGAAGTTTAAATATAAGCCTGCAAATAATACTATTACTACTATAGGTCTACTACTACTACTACTACTACTAACAGACAACGCAGCGGTCAAGCCAGATGTGACAGGCTCGCAGCCCATAGAGTGAAGAGAATAAGATAGATAAGTAGGCCTACGTCACGCCGACCCTTTGCTATTGAGATAGCAGGTAGATGCCATGACGCGGCCATAGACATGACACAAGAGATTTGCAGGAGTATCACGGTATCACTACCACTTCAGAGGACTCTAGGAAACAACATTCTTGTTCTGACACTTGTCCACGGCTCTTCAAAGGGGGAATGCGGTCTCATTCTAGAACATTATGACGATCGACGAATGAAGCGCCGCTGCAGCCGTTTACATTTTGCTCAGTTTTAATATTCACTCCCTATGGTGAGTATAGAAGTAAAACATGACAATAATATTCAGAGAATTGCCCGTCGCTATCTAACGTTATACAACTCTATGCTCATATATGAGTCTTTTGCTGCTCTCGTCTTGGAGCCGGACCTCTGGCTTTACTCCTAAAATGTCATAACATAAAATGTAGTAATACAACAGCATTTATACGGACTAAGTATGGCGACGACTTCGTCGTCTTGAACGACCTCCAGTGACCCGGACACAATGAAACAGAGCAGGTCGAGGCTTTCACCCTGATGAAAGACCATGTCGCCCGGTGCGCAGTGAATGCGGTTGAAATGTACGGCCAAAGCACGCAGGCAGCCGTTGCTCGCCAGACGAAACGCAGGGTTCTCGCTGAACACCGTTCTGTTGAGATGTATGCACAGGTCTGCCCTCATGTCCTTCGGGCAACTGCTCATCACCTAGCGTCATGCATACGCACAGGTAACAGACGAGCAGAGGCCCGATCAGCAGGCCACTCATACACTCATAAACACTGCACTGAATTGTATTATTATTATGCATCCTAGCTCAGTTGGCTGAGCTTATAGTATAGCCGGTAAAAAGCTGTCTATCGGTCTCCGTGTGTGTATAGGCTATGTGTGTGGTTTAATTAACCTCGGTGCTTATTTCATAGAATTCACAGAATTACAAGTCTCTACACGTATGGACTTAGTAATTCTGCACGGCGGGTTTCAGACCAGAACCCCGGACAACCCCTCAAAATTCCCCAGCACATTCCCCGTGAAAAATTATCCCCTCCAGGAAAATTCCCCCAAACAAACCCCACAAGGACACACACTGACAGCTTCTCCCTCCCCCAAAAATGGCTCGGACATTTCCCCGTGAAAAATCCTTCAGCTGAGCGTCACAGCGCACGGGCTGCTTATTTCATTTCTTAGGCTATTTATAATAACTATATTGTTTACCTTTCAGTCTAATTTCATGCACGTGTATGATTGTCACTGCGCTGTGCTGTACATTGTTTGAACGAAAATATGAATTAAAATCAATGCCAGTTGAGATTTTACAGAAATCAGTGTTAGGACCTGTACGTTAAGTAGCAGACCTACAGTGTGAGTCAAAAAAGTTCCCTCCACCCTAAAACTTTTTTGCGATATTTTCACTCATGGTGAATGAATATGTAACTGAAAATAATCGTTTTGGTTGTTGCCCGACCATATTCCTACATGTGTACCAATTTTGGTCTGTTTATCTAAATATTTACATGAATGGTGTCACTTTTAGTGCTAAGACCCCTCAAATTTTTAACAATTCAGTTTAGTTTATTACGAAGTTCACGATTTTTTTTGTAAAAAAACAAGAAACATCAAATAGCATTTAACTAAATGTAACTGTTATCTGTTATGTGAACTATCACATAATATACTCAAACTGTCCACCCGTTGGCTGACACACATGCCTGCAGTCGCTTGTGGTAGTCTTTCACAGCGTTGTTAATGGCTTTCTCTGCTAAGGAAGGCCAAATCAGCTGAAGTGCATCTTTAAACTCGGGAACTGTTTTTGGCTTCGGTTGCAGCTTGTGACTCACTCCAGCATTGCCCCCAAAACTGATAGTCCAGTGGAATGAGATCGGGTGAACTGGGGGCCACTCATCGTTGGCGATATAGTAACGGCAATTTGACTTGGTAGAACTCAAAACTTGAAATGGTAAAAATGATAAAAGAACGATTAATCCCATTTTGCTAAGTATTAACATAAATCAACAAAAAAATGGTAAACCCCTTTTGTTTTCTTTTTCTTATATCTCCTAGGTTATATAATTTCCATAAAAATTTTAGCAATCGTAGCAGAGTAAAAGTACATTTCCATGAAAAATTACTGAACCGGTGAATAAGTATTCTTTGGTGTTAATGTCGTAGTTCTGGCATCATGCATATTTGTTCTGCAACAACGGGATTTGCCGTTGAAGACATATTTCATTAAGAGCCGTGAGAGAGCAAAGTTTATGGAGCTACATGTACATGCTTGTGTAAGATGTTTTCTGAGAAAACATGGAACGTTAATTGGACTGAAAACTCTTATAAAAGAAACTGATAACATTAGCTCTATCAAATGACTACTATAGTGGACGCCTGAAACTGACCAACATGCACTTCAGTCGCAGATCATACTTGATAATCCTGTTGACTGAAGTCAGAGATACGTTGTACGTCGCACACTTTGGAGCTGTGAGTCTGTGGATTTCCTACTTGGCTAAGTGCAAGACTTTCAATGTTGTCAATGTTGGCAGAGGCAAATATCTATCTTCAACGGTAAATCCCATTCTTGCAGAACAGTCAATACTATTATTATTATTATTATTACATGATTTATATAGCGCCAATTTCGAGGATCGAGTCAGAGGCGCTGGCGTCGCTAGGTGGAGAACATGACTAACCGGGGAGGGTGAAAAGGTACGTTTTT
>Ga0049105_1001527_pt1 | contig 10428 bp, 6 predicted proteins | sample WorMetvaBAHAMAS1_FD_61260 | JGI IMG/M metagenome (GOLD analysis project Ga0049105, IMG submission 61260) | Worm MetaG Olavius vacuus BAHAMAS.1 | ecosystem: Host-associated > Annelida > Digestive system > Unclassified | place: Germany: Marburg | collected 2013-04-09 | reverse complement strand
ACAACCTACTGCAGTCCATAGATCAAGCTGCAGCGGATCGTCGTGACCGTCGACACCAAAACCAACGTGCCAGTGCAACCTCAACCGTTCCCAAGTGCCAAGTATGCGGCCGTATCTGCACATCAGACTTTAGACTTCGAAGCCATATGCGTGTTCACAACAGACCTTCCTGATTCTACGGTGCATCGTCGTCGTCGATATCGACGAAAAACTACAAGCAAGCAAGCAAGCAAGACTATGTATACGTACGCTTTTTTGATATCGCTTGTTGTTGCACTTCTCTCAATGCCAAGTATATCATAGTAGTCGCCGTGAGACATTTCTGTGTATTATTTCATTCCTTTCATGAGCTGCATCGCGAACATACCACACACAATTCAATTATTGACCGATAACGACAGTGGATGTCCAGCAAGCGATCGCACTGCATCGAAGACGTTTTCAGTTACACTCGATAACACTTACCTAGTGTCAGATTACACTCAACAACAACACTCTGCGATCGACTAAGACTGAGTCATAACGCTTTTCAAATATAAGATGTGATTACCTTCGACTCCTGAGCAATCGTTAAATAATAACGTCCATATTGTTGCTGACATGTACGGAAACTCCAGAACGGTGTATAACCATGGGAAAACCCGGAACGAAAATGAAAGTCCATCGACGTCCAAGCCGGGTTGCGACTGCGAGTCGTTTTGCTTGATGTAACTCGCCGAGTTTCTATATCGACTTTCGAATGCTTCGATAATGTTGACATTTTGCAAAATATATCAATTTGTGAAAATGCTACCGTATTAGTAGGTTTGTTTAGGCGTACCTACTGTTTTGTGTTCCATCATCGTCACGAGTGTATTTATAGAGTATTTTTGCATACAACGCTAATCCAAGTCAAATCGCCCAGTGGAATTTAACTTCCAGCTGCTGTTCTTCTCGCTATTAGCAGTCTACACACCGCGAACTGCTTATCTCACCCGCTGGACTGACTTATTTTCGGATTTTTCTGCTCACCAGCTTTAGCTCAGCTGGTTGAGCTAATAGTAGGCCTATAGCAGGTCAAAAGCCGTCTGTATGTGGGTGTACGTATCCGGACCAATTAAGCTGCTTGTTTGTTGTATTCACTTTGATTTTGATGTCATGTGGTACATTATCCTTGGTGTGGTAGACTGAAGCTAACTACTTCAGACAGATTTCATGGATTTTAGGACTATCACTTGCAGACTTCATAACTCATCTTTTCAGCTTTTCATGTTTGATTCGTGTGACAGACGAAGCTGATTTAATCAGCTTTTCAATTGCACGTTAAATCTCGGCAATCTCCTTCCTTTCCTTTCCTTTCTACTCAATCTTTTGATCGCATATTAAATACTTGCCTATGGTACGTGATGGTGCAGCCAGTGAGCCTCCCACTGCTTGCGGAACAAGTGGTTGAAGCATGTGATTATTGTGATTTTCACCGCGTTAGTGTTATCATCGGAACATAGGCCTAGGCATCTCAGTAGTGTGCAGGTTGAGACAATGAATATGAAGGCACTGAATATGCACTCAACAGAACCATATGACATTGTGTTGCTGGCACGGCCACTACACTGCCATGCCATTATAATCATGCATGGAGTAGGAAGGATAGCTTCACTATGAGGTTTAGGGGACTAATGGGTGTGACCTGGAAAAGGGCTGAGACTTCCAGAAATTTATGCACTGCAAATAGTGCATTCTGATGCATTTTTTAAAGTTCATATTTTGTAATGTTGGCAACATAGGTTCACCAATATGTGTCAGTAAGAACAATCTCCAGACAAATATTTAATGAATACGAACTAGCAATATTGTGAAATGCAGTCTGGACCACACAGGCAGGTAAAATGTGCAGATGCAGCATTTGGGACAGGTGGTAGCCCCTCGGTCCCTCCCACAGTACGACTATGCCGGGTGTAACCTCACCCGACTACAGTGACTTGGAAATCGACTTTGAACCGAAACGACATCAACCTACTTGAAGATCAACATTGAAAGTAGACATCATTCTAGCTTGTACACACACACGAGTACAAGTCAGCTACAATATCCTCATTATGCTGCTTACGAATAGCGTACCGGTAGAAAGCCTATATATAATTGCTTATTCATATACGATGCCAACTGAATGGCAATAACAGATGCTGGTGCAGGGCCTTGTGTACATGCCAGACCTCGGATAGATGCTTTTAAGTTCAACTTAATTTGGAGTAACAGATGCTGGGGGCTCCTGTTTGATACCTCAGTCAGTCAACACAAACACCACTTCACTGAGAAATTAAGTGTATAACACCTGTAATATGTTAAAATAATCAAAGCAAAGCAGCTAATATCACGTCAGTATCTTAGATGTGCTATATCAAGTTTCTAATAATTGTGTAGCCGACTTCCAGTGAAATGAACTTCAAAATAGGACTCTATTCTACTTAGTTTCTCCAAGTACACTTATTCCAGTCAAGTCCCCACCACCAGGACCAACATTTCTTATTAGCAAGTTACTGACCGTTTACTGTACGTGGCACAGGGGTCTGCAAATTAGCTGACAGTCTTGAACAGGTCTGCAAGAAAGATGGGATGAGATATCAAGAAGACTAAACTTACGGTATTCAGCAATGAAGGTGATGCTTAATGTAAAACAAAGGTCAACAAAGTCCTGCATCACACCTGGTAGTTTGGTTTTGGTAACAAAGGGGGCAGATCAGAAGTGGCCTCAGTGCTGGGTGTAAGCACGCCCGAAGGTAGCCTCCTCATACCTCATACCTTCAGGGTGGGACCAGACAGTCAGGAACCACACAAAGTTGAAGAACTGCGATGGCAAGAGACATTTTGGAAGCCGAATGAGTTGATGAAAGGAATGTTAATTTGACCACATGCAAAGACTACTGAATCGTGACATTTTCTCTACAAGTTATTAAAATATGGATGTGAAAGTTGTACTTAGCTGGCAGAACCAGCTGGAGGGATAAGGTAAAGCATACAGAAGGGCTTAGAAAGATATCAGTGAAAGAACCACAGTTCTACAGCAATATCACAAGACAGACAATGGCTTCTGCTGTGCAGCCTGGACACATGCTTGGAGGAAGCAGTGGGATCAATGCTGTGTCAATGTTGGAAAGCAGACTCAATGGTGTCAAACCACAATGCCGCGGCCAAGAAGGAATTATTGAATGATTAGTGATTTCTTTAATGTCATCAATCTTTTAAAGTGAAAGAGTACAGTGCATTTAAGAGAAGTGCAGAAAGCAGGCTGCTGGCGGTACTTGGCACATATAGCTTGTATCTTTACACAAGAACAAGAAAAAGAAGAAGAGCATCTGCATCAGGCACTGCATGCGTCTGTCTGTTCATCTATCTCATGAATGAAAACATCTAGAAAACTCAAAATTGGGGAAAAGGTTGCCAATGCCGTGCATTTGCTAAAACAAGTGATATGTACATTATGTTAAATTACACAATTTACAGTTTACCATCACAGCACTGCAGCGGCTATAAACATCATCTGTACACGAGTTATATTGCAAAAAGCAAACAGCACACAAGGGTCCACATGTAAACGAAAAATAACAAGCAGTTTTAACTACCAGTGGACTACTGTAAACAGTAAATGTTACATATAATTCAAGAAACGTCTTCTGGTAGAAGGCCAGTATGTAGGCAAGAATTAATTTACAACTCGACGAGTATAATTTCTGTTCAATAAAAATCTTAAACTTAATCACCAAAGATGTTGTATTAACACATAAAACTACAGTTAAATTTGCAGCTCTACAAATAATCACAGTGCAATGATTACAGTGCCACAAACAATTATCTATTATTTCATTTGTTACAAAGTTACCGGTACACATAAAATTCAATAAAAACTTTTAAACAAAGACATGTATCTTCATATTTTGACCTGCCAATCATTGTTGCTGAATTTCTGAAGACAAATTCATGACGACAGCCAACTAGCAATGGCAGGTCAAGGACTGAATTTGGCCACAGTATCTGTCACCTACTTCTTACGTACACAGAAATAATCATTAGTGGAAATACTTGAAAGGAATGCCAGAAGATGAACACTCAAACACACAGTTGATTGAGCTTACACAGTGACTAATAACGATAACAATGCGATAATGGAACGTCTCTTGTGACGACCAACACGTTCTACTAAAGCTGTTAACCCATGCGGTGTATGGTGTTGGTGTCTTTGCAGGATTTCAACGAGTCTAAATTATCCCACCACTTCCACAAGAAGTTGTCGACTATCAGCCGAAACCACGGAGTAATCATCGTACCGTCTGTCTCACTCTTTTCTGAACACAAAACAGTTGGTAATTATGACAACTATGAATGCATCATCACAAGCGAGGTCTTCCATTTGCAATCTACACTGTGTCTCAGTAAAAAGTTCACCTTTTTATTTTTGTAATAACTTTCCCAACTGTAAACCAATTCAAATAACATTTGGCAGAAACACAGCTGAGAAAATATGGAACTGACTGATGTGTGGCAATTTTGACATTATTTGATATGCATTGCTAGTATACATCGTAAAGTGACACCCATTTTTCTGTCAATTCCATAATGTAAAAATTCTAACATTGCATTTCAGAGTTTTTGTGATGATGATACTGTCATAGAAAGTCTTTTCTTCAGTCTGTGAATTAAACGTGTCATTAATTTCATGTGACAAATGACAGGCCCTCTTCGTTGGTTGCTTCGTTGCTTATTTGGATACTGAACACATGTTGCTTGGTAGCAGACAACAGTTTGGTGTCAATGGTTTGGTATAAACATGGGTTTCAGCGACAAAGATCGAATTTCAATGGGAAATTTGTATGTTTTTAAAGGCTATGGAGCAAAAAAAACTTATTGAGAAATTTCTGAATAAAGACTGGAGACATATGACATTAACTGCATAACTGTATATTCATGTACATGAGAAAAACACGTGCTTCTGCCACTTACATTGACAGACTGGCCTGCACGTGACAACAGGCAGTTTTAATTATTGGTGTACCTACTGTAAACAGCACATTAATATTTTCTGGTAGCTTGTCTGATACTGCTCGTACTTGCTCTGACTATAGTGGTCCTCGTGGTGGCGTTGCTGCTTAAGCCACTCTAAAAATTTCAGTGATGATGATAATGATGAAGGCAAGAAATAACTGAATATTCATCACACACAACTTGTATTAAAAAACTTTAATGACTAATCAGCTAACACACTCTCAAGTCAGTGAACAACCATTAAGTAACTCATACCAATCATATCCTTCAACTCTTCCTTCGTGACGTATCGACAGTCACGAACTTCATTTGAGTTTGGCTTCAGCGTAACGTCTCGTCGTACGAACAAGATGTAATCAATCTCGTGTTCACCAAACACACCATCGTGAGGAATGTTAGCAGCACGGTAATGTATTCGCGTCAGAAACTCAAACGAATCCAACGGGATCTTTACACACAACACCACAACACACTGATTAACTACGAGCAAAATACAATTAAATCTGCACATACAGCATCAAGGAATCAATGATAAACACAACATGCACATTGCTGCAAAATATTTTCAGTAAAAGCAGAGTGCACTATTCTGTTCCTGGGAACAGCCACTACGTCGAGTATTCATTTCGGTCTCTTAGGCCACGGAGCTTGTAGGAGGTATACCACTAGGTCCCCAAGCAAGTTAATATATTATACTATATGCCATTTATCAGATAGCAATATGTACGCAAGCATCTAACTTTTGATAAGATATAATCTGCATTTCTTTTCAAAGTTACGTTTCACGATAACAAACCGCCGACAGCATTTTAAAACTACTGCTTACTTCGTGACAATCGATGCCGAGCTCGTGTTTGAGTTTACGCTGAGCTGCACGGATAACACCTACTGAATTCTTCTCATCCAGCTCTGCATCAAAGCAGAGTGGATGACTACAACAGGTGTTTGTCCAGTGATCTGACACACCAAACAGCTGGCCATTAGCAAGAAAATATGTGTACAGTATTGAACAAATTCTGATAAAAGACCACAGTACATCAGTGTATAGACTGTAAAACTAACTTCAAGAACACAATGCATTCAAGTGTTACATTTAACGAAACAATGTAATAAACAAGCCACAACAATGATGAAGAAAAATACAACATGCTGCACTCAATTACTGCATTTCGTAATACAATGAAACAAACAAGCAATGACAACAATAAATAAAAAAGAACACGACACACTCAAATATTATGTTTCAATAAACAAGCAGTAAAGACAATTCTACAAATATGTTCAATGAATCACCGGGAAAAGTGATTTTTGCTGACGCTCGCTGTTGAAGTAATAAGCGATCATCATGATTGAATAGAAAAACACTAAATGCTCGATGTAACATACCTGCCAAACACATGCACACCAATGCATATTCACTGAAACGTGATTCGAACACTACCACCATTCAACAGTTTGACACTTGCAATCCATATGTGTACTATACAAGAATACATGTCAAGATACAAGGAATGCCTTTGACGCTAAACAGTACTAAAGCACAAGCTACAAGCATAACTTAGAAAACCAGGTCTATGAACCCTGCCTAGCCAAGCAGGATACTGCCAAGCCAAATTGCAAACTATTTTGCTTCTGGACAGCTCTGCACTCAGCTTCGTATTAACTGATCCAAAAACTCATCAGCAGGAATTTCAAAACAGCATATTTTTTTTTCAAATCACATATATTTCATGTAATACTGGCCCAAGAGAAACCCATGCCAATCACACAGATAAGACTGAGCAGTTTCTACAGCTTCCTTCAGTTGCCAATATATTGTGACAACAGTAACACATTACATTATAACACACAACAATATGACTGGTGTATATCACTGACTGCTCACTCATACTTGCAATCACTTGCATGATATGAAAAGTACAAGTAACCAGGTAACGACTTCAATCCAGAAACTCCACTATAACTACACACACAACTAAGACAGAGTAAAGTTTCAAAGTTATCAATTAACAGGCATGTAATATCCTTTAGACTGTAATGATTCCTTTGGTACACCTCTTAATATTTCATTTATGGCATCAGAAACACGACATGTTGATTGATGTATCAGATACTATAGCATGACTGTGAATTACACTGACCCTTTTCAATGTTTTCTAGAAGATGACAGACTTTTTTGGAAGCAGACCCAATCTTGCAGTCATTGCTGTCAATCAGAATACATTCTTCTTCAAGTAGATTCACCTGTGTAGCATCTAGGTGACTCAGGTCAATGTTTTGTGATGTCATCCTTGCAAACAGAATTCATTTCACTATGAAAATAACTAAATACATACAGATCCAGCAAATCATCAAGGTCATTGTCAAGGTCAAACTCAAGCTAAATGTAGGCTGCCTGATCTGATCTGAGCTGCACAACGTCATCTTAGATTTTAAAAGGCTGCACCTAGTAGCTTCAAAGCATCACTATTTTTGAATGCCACTAATTTGCACATTACAACATCGAACCCTGTGAGCTGTCCAAGAAATTAAGCTCAAAGTATGTGCACTAATAAACTGACACAAATTACTACACCAGACCTGGGATTCAAGCACAGACACATGCTAGTAACCATTCAAGCACCATACCACTGTAGGCATTACCAGTAAACCAGCAGGGAAGGCCGAGTAATAATGTCATATGATATTAAAATTCAACATGCAACATGCTGTTATCACATCATTAACAGGTAAAGGTCCATGTCCTAGAAGCTATTTTGCTTACGCCACATTATTAATCTTCACGTTCTAATAATGATAAAGGTAGTCCCATACTCGTAGGTCAAGTGTTGGGGAATGGAGCTGAACCGTACTCGGCAGTCAGCCTGTAGGTGACAGCATGCATTGCATATTCATGAGCCCGGTGGTGGACTGCCACCACCTCCCACCAGGCTCACCATGACACACACGTGCACGATGATGAACCCTGTGGTAGGCTGCCATTACTCTCTCTCAGGCCCGCAGTTACTTTCCCAGCCATCAGGCATCACCGCCCTTCGGCCAACTTATACTGCTTGGTGACAGAGGCACATAGGTGTGATAAACTTGCCCAGAGATTTTACGCTGTTAGCCCGGCCGACATTCAAACACACGACCACTTGACCGCAAGTCGGAGGCTCTACCACAGTGCCATGACAGCACCTCATCACATCATGGTGTCCGGACAAACAACCCCCAGTCAACTGCCCACCCCCAGACAGGTGCCCCTAGGACAAATGCCCTCCTGGACAAACGCCCCTCCCCCCTTGGTTGACTGGCTCACACATTTGTGCACTGACATCTCTGTCACAAACTGCTGTCACACAAAAGGAATATAAAACGTCTGTTATAGTGCATTGTAATGTATTGCAAATGTAGGCACTGTTGGTGCCGTGGTCGGCACAAAAATGTGTGAAAATAAATGGCAAAGATTTATTTTATGCTCAAGTAACAAAGAAATTGGCAAATGAGAATTTTTTTTGTGATTCATGCAATTTATAGACCGTCGACGCCACTTCACCTGAAATAACTTTTAGCACCAGTACAAAGTGACTGGTGATTTATGTTTTGTAACTCATTATCATCAATATATAACTGCAGTTTGGTTTTAAAAAGGTCTCGGATGTCAATGCTGTTTTCAAGATGCAACAGACAATATGCTTCACACAGCCAAACAGTACAGTATTTGTCCCAGCTCCCAGCTCTTGACGCAAGTATAGCATTTGATAAAGACAGACATGACAAACTTTTCATTATACTGTCTAATGTACCGTGACATACCATACTGTTAGGGTTCATATCGTAGCCCAGTGAGCATATCGATATATCGTGGCATGTCATATCGCGATATCGCACAAATTTGGCTGCTGTGTGTGACCGCCAGTATCAGCCCTCCTAATGACCCTTCCCAGAACCGGCCAGCTGCTGACCGTCCAACTGCTGCCCTGGGACACACAGTGTCGAAACATGCACCAATGTTAATGCTGCCCTCGTTGCCTCCCCACCCATGACATGTATGTGGACCACCAACGATGATCTACGCTGGCGGGCGATGTCGTGCCACTGCCATCATTGGTGGTTCCTAGTCTAGGGACCAACGTTGGCGGCGGCGGCGGCTAGTGTTGCTTAGCTTGTCAAGTCTGTTAATTTCATTATTCTCATGCTCATCATGCCATCTCTGTATAGCACTCTGCAGCAGAAGTGACAACTGAGAGTTATCCTGACAGCAGGGTGCTCATGATCAAGAACTAGTATGCTCTTCACACAGTGGCGCCTCCATGCAGCGGCATTTTATGACCGCCTCGCATGCACCAAAGGTTCTGGTCATGTTAATAAGCTGATTGCTGCCACTGCAACGTCACAAACCAGATGCCACAGATTAAGCTGATCAATTATGAGAGTGCGGTTGCTGTTTAATCCCTGATAGTTCAGATAGCAGCCAACATCATGCGACATGCCGATATCCGATGTCTGTTGACCAGACACGGTGCGGGGTTAGGAAGGGCATTGCAATGCTGCCCACCCAAGAAGCTCCCATCGACATCGGCTTCAATAGGGCAGATATTGTGTGGGCAAAGTACAGATCAAACAATGCATGTGTTGGAAGGTGCGGCAGCACCATGTCGCTGACTGGCCATATATCCGGGCCTTTCAAGTGACCGTCCCTGAGATTATTATCGCCAGTATGTGTTCGGTCTGTACTAGCGAGCAACGCACGCACAAGACGCGCACTCCTGTACGATATCGTTCGATCTCCAGGCAACGCGATATTGCAAGGTTGACGAATCTGCGATCGATATCGTGAAATCGATATGAACCCTACGTACTGCATGATTTGTGTGTCCTACACAAGCATATTAGAATGCTATTATGAGAATAAAGTTTAGCCTCTGTTAAACAAAAGTTAGACTAGGCCTATAACTCATACGTCACGTCAGTGGAAGGTAAATGCTCAGAGGATTTTGCTGAAACTCTTGAAAGTTTTCTCTGTCAGTCCTACATCAAATGGGGGGAGAGGTAAAACGTTTGTCCTAGGCACTTGTCCGGGGAGGGGGGCACTTGTCCGTCCTTCTCATATCATTACTGCTTTCTATCTGTACAGCAGCCTTCACAATTCTCAATTCTACTCGATGCCCGTGTTCTAGCTCTATGCCATATAAGCACATTAGTTCATCATTACTAAAACTTAACACACTACAGGCCTATAACAAACGGGTCTAGGATGGAAGGGAAACGGAAAAAAGGGAAACGGAAGAAAGGGAAACGGAAAAAAAGGAAACGGAAGAACGGGAAACCAAAATGAAGTAGGAAAAAAAGGAAACGGAAAATTGGGAAACTTGCCTGTTGTAGCCTAGTTGTTCACTGGCATTTTACACCTTTTATTCTAGCTGAATA
>Ga0049105_1001526_pt1 | contig 10433 bp, 6 predicted proteins | sample WorMetvaBAHAMAS1_FD_61260 | JGI IMG/M metagenome (GOLD analysis project Ga0049105, IMG submission 61260) | Worm MetaG Olavius vacuus BAHAMAS.1 | ecosystem: Host-associated > Annelida > Digestive system > Unclassified | place: Germany: Marburg | collected 2013-04-09 | reverse complement strand
TCAATCACTAATAGGAAGTCGTATATGAGCTTTCGATTGGTACCAAAATCGGTGACCTTGAATGACCTTGAACGGCGTAATGGCCGTTGCATTGCGTTATTTCACTGAATTTCGTAAACCTGCGTTCTAACACATAACCGCGTCGATCTGTGGTGGAATTTATACACGAGTCTATCGTATTTCGTAGTTCGTGTACTATGTAGTAGTAAGAAAGTTCACGTTCGCTATCTCATGTCCTGATTAGTTTCTTGTTGTGTTGATATTTTCGTCAAAGTATAAGCTAGGCCGTTTATAGGGCAGAGCTGTAGGTCTTAATTTGCTGTCGTATAGGGCGTATGCCACGAAATCTCTAATACGCTTGCTTAGCGATAGACTTAGTATAGTGCTAGGCTAAATGAATTCTTTTTAGTGGCAACAGAGACATGTCACTGTTATTATGGCAGCTACGTGTAATTATTGATTATTGTGTTGTGTTCTGCTGGCCACCGGTTAAAGCCGCCCGAAGGAAGTCTGTTTTTCTGCTGTTCTATTTTTTTGTTTTTTTTTATTCGTCCCGGGATTACTGAGCGGCTTCCCGTCAAAAGTATTTCAGCTGTTGAGACTCTGGTTGAAACGTCATCAAATTCTACAGGGTGAACACAGATGCATTTTCAGCAACTCGCTGTGAATATTTGTACTTGTAGTGGTAATACAATGATAACAAACTTGCTGGCCAAGTAGCCTTTAACTTCACTGTCACTTATCAACTGGTGGCTTTATTGTGGGCATTAGTAGTACACTATGGTATGTTTTGTACACTCGTTCTTTCGAGTACGTACACCTATATTTATTTGTTACCGGTAGTTCTTTATGCATGCTACTACGCTTGCAAGATTATTGCTGTATTTTGCGTGTAAACACGTCCAGGCGGCTTAGTATGAATCGCTGTTGATATAACACTAAGTAGACGATTTTTGCATGCTTTTAGATTTTATTAGTTTATGTTTTTTAAAGATGTGTCTAAATATAAACTAGGTTTTCGCATATTTTTCGATATTATGTGCCTTATTTATCACGTATTAAGAATAATGTTATATACATAATGTTACACTTTGCAGTTACTGGTCATGTTCAATTTTTTCAGGCAATTTATTGTACAGTTCAATTTATCTGTCAACTCTTTTTGTTTTTCTTCCACTTGTGTGCAGTAATTCAGTGCATTCCCGCGACAACAATGTGTGATGCAAGAAAGACTGCAGTGGTTGTGTGCGCTCGTAGGTCGATACAGATATCTCTGCTATCCTCAATCCAACACTTAACCATGTTGTGAGACCGCAAACAGTGTTAGTGTATAGTGCGTTGACGCCGCTGAGCCCATGTACTACCAGCTTTCGCCGATAGTGACAGCGGCTATTGTACAGAGAACAGGGAAAAAACAAAATCAGAGACTACTGTAGACTAATTTTTTTTATGTTTAATTCTCGCAAAAGCCTTAATATTTGTACTGAATCACAAGGAACACTTTTTCAAATTAACACGAGTTACTTTATCGCAAATATTATACAGTACACAGTTACTAAGTGACAAAATGAGACTTTTTCGCTGTAGACATATTTACCTGGAATCAACTTGTCAGTGTTGTGCTTAACCTGCTTACAGCAATGACAAAAACAACGTAACACACACAGGTGCCAATCAACTGTAATGTTCATTCAACACGCTGGAGAAATTACATAGCATATAAACTTGACAACAGTCGTCAGTATATTATGCAAGACCATTGTCTGCAAATATGGAATACGGAGACAAATAAAAGCCCTGATATGTCAGTCTGTTAACTACACTGTAAAAGCTCTCACTTATGTTTTCGCACAAAAACAGACCAACATTTCAGCACTGCAAACTACCACTGGTATGTCGATGAACTCATCCAATGCAATATTTTACACACCAAAACTGAATTCGGCAGAGAAAAGCGAATTTCAGGATTTCTTAGATGCAGTGGCTACACACAACTGGTTTATGTTAAAACAAATGACTTGTATTAAAGAAATTCCACTGCAGTATTAACTTTTCCACAATCTGTATTCTTACATAACTTACAAAAAGCAGATGACTACTAAGGGGTGATTCACAATGAACAGCATTTGACAACATTTACAATCAGCACTCTTCATCAAACACCCTCGTGCCCTCCCAAAGTGCACAAGAAAAATGATAGTTTCTCAGAATTTTAATGCTAAAAGCTTTTAAGCGCCTGAATGATTACTACAAGTCAATACAAACATCTACAACAAAAATGAATATCTGTACACCTCAGTAGACTGAAAAATATTTAAAAGCCTTTTCACTAGCAACAAATTCTATTGTCAGAAAACAACATAAATAAAATTAATTTACCTAAAAAATTTCTTAGTTTTACAACTGGCAGCTTGATATTAAGAATGGCTGTGTAGTAGTTTGAACCAACATTTCTGAAAAGCATACCTAACCCTTTCCCACAATACGGTTCGTATGCTTTGAAAAATGTCAAAAATAGCGAATAACCCCTAATAATTATTATATTTAGATTTAAGCACACACATTCATTACTATCTGCAGAGTACAGATGTAAAAACACACAAGACAAAGAAATTCCGTGCATGTTTCTATTGTTCAATGTATACTGAGCAGAGAATTAGTCGGACACAAAAGCTGTTAAATTATCATTTCTGCGGGATAGTACAGTGGCAGTAAAATATGTTTATCTTCAAAGATAAACTCTTATTTATCACTAGTCTGCTAGAATCATATGATAACTAATCTTTTCCATTTTTAATGACACCTGAGTCCTGACACATCAATAAAGAAACAACAACAGCGAATCCTAAACACTGGGTGGTTCAAAAATAGGCACACGTTATCGACTTTTTACCCAACACAAAGTGGAAATGATGCAAAAATATAACAGAAAGGTGACAGCCATATTAGGCAAAAAACAGACAATACAAAAATCATTTCACAATGAAATGTCACCAACACAACAAATAAATTACGTTTTTAATGAAAAAAATTATACACTACCATGAATACACATTTACATTGTACACCCTCATTTTTTAGCCCATCTACAGTTTCACCTCATGACATTACAAAGGATGGGTGTTACTAAAGACCAGTATCAGAGACCACAAAAAACACTAAACCACAGAAATTAAACTGCACTTTTCATGGACTGGTTGCTATCAGAACAAATGTAAACGACAAATAGTCGGAAAGAGACAACCAACACATCAGTTGCAAGGAACATTGGATAATGAACCAACACAATAGAGTACACACAACACACTGACTTTCACATGACCGACAAGTATTACATCAAAAACTGATCATAAAGTGAAGTAGTGCTGGTGATGGTTTAAATTTTTTTAAACTAGTTAACCCTTTACAAATTAATGACTAATAGTCGATTTTGATTAAGTAAGAAAACTTACAAATGTATAGGAACTAAAAGCTAACAATTATTTTCAAGTGATCATAATATAAATTTATTTGCCGTCTTCTTTCGCAGTCTAACAGGCACATTGAGAGTAAGTGGCTCAAGCAATCAATGGTTTTTGTTTACAATGCTAGCGGCTGAACTAAACAGTGACATAAACATATGAATAACTTACGATTAATTGCTAAAAACTTTTAACAATAAAGTTACTTTCATGACTAATTGTAAACTGACGTTTACTCATTGACACTTCCTCATGTCACAGTCTAGTTCATCCAATTATATTTTTAAGCGATGAAAAAATGAGTAACTGGTAAGTGCCGCAGCTGCAGTTTAAAGTTGTTTCTGATGCTGCAATACTGATGCGGGTTGCTTACAAAACATGTATTTACAATGTGAGTGACAAACTTTCAGCTTTCAATAAATGAAACAATGACGACATTAAAAGTAAACTGCTTCACTCTTCAAATACTGTAGGTGATAACAGTGCAGAGAAAGATATCAAATGAATCAACAGGGCTCACTGTACACCACATCACGTACTGGGATATTATCGAGCAAAACAGGACATTGTGGACTGGGTAACAGGGCTAACACTTGGTGCTGGCATTACGTGTTTTCAAGTAACATGTATACATGCAGCGCATAGTAATCGGTTTTATGTCAATTCCAAATAAAACAAATCTGAATTACAGCTCCATTTACTTGGTTACCTGCCATCGGTCATACACATAAGCAGAGTCACACTGATAAATAACATGTCAGCACCATTAATGGACCAACACAATGTGAACAATGCATCACACAAGAACAGCAAGCAAGCAACTTCCAAAATATGCAATAACTCATTGGGACATCAGCAGTCTGAAGCCCAACAAAAAACACCATGATATACAGCCACAGCCAAATTCTGCGTTAAAAATGCGTCAGCGACAAAGTGAATGAATCGGAGATGCTGCAAACATATTAGAGACTTTCGAGTGCCTCCGGCGGCAAGTGGATGTTCGGATACGGCTCATTCGGTGGAATTGGATCTGGAAGGCGGACTTCCACTTCCAGTGGAACAGCTTCATTCGCGCTGGCTGCCAGAGCGGCAGCAATCACCTCGGCTGAGGCCTGGTCAGCAGTTGGACCATCAACAAGGCTTGTCACCGACTTGCTGCGGACACACTGGAAGTCAACGTGACGACTCTTTGCCTCCTGCTTCTCCCAGGACATGTGCACAAATGGCCGCTGGGCATAGTTGTAGATCACTGCGTATGTCACAATAATACCAGTAACTGATAAGAATAACAGCAATAACAATAATGATAATAATAATAATACTAACGATAAAGCTGTGTCCAAAGGAATAAAAATCCTGCACACTGCCATCAATTTCAGTTCTCAAGGTCACATGTTGCAACTGGCTAATCTACCCCCTCTCCTCCAATAGATAATATATGAACTATGATGGTTGTCTGGAGGTAAAAATGGGGATTATCAGAACTGTTCTGTGTTGTACTGTGTACTGAAGTTGTGCACAGTCTAAGCACACTTAGATGAGCAGTTCTTGTAGTTCTCTGGATTGAGTTTTGTCACTGTATTGTGTTGGTTCATTATCCAATTCTGGGCCCATTTCACTGTACGTAGATTCATTTGTGCTTATGTGTGTGTATTTCATGTTTTTTGTCAACTGCATATGTGTTATATTATGTAACAAAGTGAGGTGGACCTGATGGGATTGAAGCCTAATAAATTAAGACCCTATCTTCCTTCAGTGCTTTGATGCTGGTGGTTGGGTCATTTGACCTGTATAAACCTGTTTGTGTGTTTGTGTATATAATGTGTTTGATGGGATGTTAAACTTTGCTCAACTTCAACCTCCTCTAATCTTAACCGATTTTTATAATTTTTATATCATTTAATCGCGAAGAAATGACACATGCGCTCAATGTACGAAAAGCTCAACTACTGCAGAGAGAGCGCACATCGCATTCACAAACCACTCTTTCAGTGAAATGACACAGAAATAACTATTACGTCATTCAAGGTCATTTAAGGTCTCTCATTTCAGTACCAATTGAAAACTCATTTGCGACTGCCTATTAATAAATAATACTAACTCAATCCCATTTCACACTGTTTCTGAGTTATTGCAGCGTACTGGTCGAATTATCGCTTTTGACACGGGTGCCTCTCTTTAATGCATTTGTCAGGGGTGAACCCCTGAACTCATGATAAGAAATTTGGTGCAAAGAAACCACAGACATCACATTATTGTACTGCGTGAAAGAGATTTCAATATCTTGAAACACTTAGGTGGTTTTAATATTTTACTTCATAACTGTTATCAGCTAACAATGACGTCTTGATGGCATCACCAGAAAACAAACTTAATAAATAAGTAAATAAATGTCTGCCTAATTCACATTTATTTCCTGTTATGACAGTGTAAAAATTATTGAAATCGGTCAAGAACTGACAGAGTTACAGTTATATACACTGCCACGTGTTATGGAACACAACCAAAGACTATTTTTTTTCAATACCACATATTTTATGATTTTCATGGACCACTGAGGTATTGATAACACAAAACTGCACCATTATAATATTTGCAAAAGTACGGTTTAAGTATGCATATCCGGCATTTTTATAACAAAGAAACACAAATGCATATTATATGACAACACATTCAAGGATTTTCAGGAACTGACTCAATTAAATTCAATGACCCTGTTTCTTATACAAGACTTTCCAGGCCTGAAAAATCAGAAAAATTCTAGGACTTTAAATTTCAAAGACCTATGGAAATCCCTATCAATGAGTTGGAAACAAAAGCAGCAGTCTTACAGCTAACCAAGGTGATATGCCACTGAAAGAACCAGTTTCTGCTTACATCCATTGTTTAATAGGTTTCTGTGCAAACATTTCTGAGATAATAAGGAATCGCACACAACAACAGCATTTAACACGTGCCTGAAGGTTGGCTCTGTTTTCTCCTGAGAGACAACAATATTGCTACCACATCTGTACCTAAGCCACAAGCCATGTGATCTGCTGCACACACACACTGAGTTACATACCTTCATGCTTGCCTCCAGGTCTTGTCTTAACTTTTTCTTTGTACGTTGGATAACCTTTAACACAATACCAAACATAACTTTATTGCTTAAGTTAATCACAACTGAAATGCATCTGATACGTTACGTAACAGTAAGAAATTGTTTTACTTAATCACTAAATCGTAGTTTAATCCCCGAAGTATAATCAGCATTATGCGAAATGAAATTATTCTGTACTCTGAAAAACCACAGCCGAGTGGTACCTTCAATGCCAAGACGAATCTTCTTGAGTCCTCGATCCCTGAGAACCTGCTTGGCTACATCGCGGTTCTCTATGTACTTGAAGAATCGACACATTCGTGTACTGTAGATCACTGCCAAATACACACGGTAAGTCTACACCATCAACTTTAATGCAGAATACATACATACTAGCAAACCAGTCTACCAGCAGGACAAACCACAGACATGGGAGCGGTATTACATCTACTGTATGCTTTAAAAAATGTCCATTATAGCCTGCCAGTTTTCATATACTGCAGTCAGTTACACCTGAACCTGTGTGCATGGTGCTGTTGAGAAGTAACAATATGTACCTTTAGCAAACATAATGCCAAGAAAAAAAACATTTTTCTTGTAGACTTTGGGAATGCAAAGAAAGAAGTTTGGAACAGAGTACACTTCAGAAAATACAAGTGACTGTGAATGAGCAGTAAGTAGATTGACAGTCAGCACTCAGCAGTCTGATGACAGAATAACACAACCACACCTGCCAAGTCACGTGGTATGGCCAAGCATCAACTGAGTGTGGCAAAACAGTCAATCTTTCCCGTCTCATGAACTGGTTAACTGTGCTGCAAGCATTAATTCTTCATTAACGTGATTTTGTTTGTCAGTACTCCTTCAGCGAACCATCACGGCATGTATTTCAATTTCACCTCACAGAAAAAGCCACTAATTGTAAATCCTAAATTTGCTCATCTAAATTTTTGGCGGCGATGACAACCCATCTAATACAATGTGACTCTGGTTCAGACCAACACCCATACCAAGTGGCATCCTGGTGTCTGGCCACAATTCACCGATGTGAACACTGACCAATAATCTACCATTGATCAACCACAGAGCTGCATTTATATTGCAATTAGCAGTTGACCCACGTACACATCTTTGGTGACAAGAGGTTCACTGCTGCTGGTCTGTGGGTATGGAGCAATCTGCCATCTCATAACAGGATATCAGCTATGGACAAGTCAAATGACAACTGAAAACATTTCTGTTTAGAAGCTGACTGGCCACGGCACATCACGACTGCAGAAATACTCCTACTTACTTACTTACACTCTTGGAGTATGGCATGTTTATAGTATATAACAGTTGAAGACTGTGTGAATTTACCTTGAGGGCATTCGTCACCCATCAGTGGCGGGTTCTCATCGTCCCAGTCAATGACGTCGTCATCGTTCAGTACCACAATGTGACACTCACGATCACCGCTCTGAACACCACCACATCTCAAATCTTATATAAACTGACAGGGTTATCTTTGAATGAGGAGCGCTAGAAATTTTTAAAGATCATAATGTAAAAACCAGTGGTGTGCAGACTAAGGCTACGTCTATTTATGCAGCCTCCAAATGTTCTTGCACGGTTCTGTCAATATGTAGTCCCAGTTTCCAGGCATTCTCTTACAGACTGCTTACTTACTTACAAGAGCACTCAGAAAGTGAAGACCTCGTGCCAAGGCGAATCCAGTCCATATCCGAGTGTGGATTTAGACTCCAGACTGAGATGACTTCTAAAATCTGGTGGGGACTACCTCGTCCAAAGTAACATCAATGATGAGTTTCATGAAGATGCAGGCTATTTGCCAAACATATGAGCTAAATTGTGGGACAATGCTCTACCTTGCAATGTTGAAGAATCCTTTACAAAACACCTAGATCCAGATGCCGATGACTTCCAAAATTTAATCAGTTCTTCCTTGTCCACAGATACACATCTGGTAAAACTTTCACGAAGATGTGCTCACGAGTTTTTAAGTAAAGATGCTAACAGACAGACAGACAGAAAGACAGATGAGGAAAACATCAGGTAAAAAATAATTTCCTTGGCAGTTATATGAAATAACTTTTATTACTTAATTAATTCAGTTTGTTGTTTAATGCATCCCACTAGAAACTGTAAGGCTGTCCCATGTGGACCACAGACACAAAGTTTGACCACCTCTGGTATAAATGCTTCAATTTGTTAACAGCAAGATGGAAATATAAAGCTAAATGCCATGCCTGGACAATATAAATTAGTGGCTGTCAATAATTATTTTCATAGCAGCACAGTCATGTACGCCGTACATGTTTGCTGTAGCCTGCATACCGTACGCGCACGCTGTTTTCTGCATGTTTGAAACAACACACATGTACGACATACATGTGCGTTGTTTTGAAAACGCACCTCTTTGGCGACTGAAGTGCCTAGTGACTCTTTTGACTTATAGGCGCTATACAAATGAATGTATCTATCTATCTATCTACGTGTGATGAATGTTACCGTACATGTGTCACATATCACCGCTTAAACAGTTGACTACCTGTGAGCAGGCAACCATCTGAGGCAGAAGTTTTTCTTCGAGAAAGATATTCATCTGTAGTTGAGCACCTTGGTTGGACAATTCATGAAGAAGGCCACCTACATATTCACAACGTACACCAACACAGCAATGCAGACTCCAGTCATCACCGAATGCACACAAAATTCATTACGCTGTTTGACTGTCAACTAACACTCGCCGAGTTTTTGTAACTTGCAACATCAACCATTCAAACTGAATGACACTATGATGACGATTACTGTTGTTAATAAAAATGTACTGAACAGAATAATGCTATTATGAAGATGTTGAATGGTCTTTTCAATCACTCACGATGATAAATGAGCTGGGGATGTTAATGTTCAGATGACAAGACAGAGAGTTAAGTCAACTCATACATCATTGTAAAAGAATGTCTTCCGATTTAAAATGCACAGCTGGATAAACGAATTCATTCACAATGCCCAAGGCAACATTAGCTATCCTATCTATACCCTAGCACTACAGATGCAAAATTAATGTAAAGTCATCCAGAAGATGGTCTGATCAGTCTGCAGAGAACAATGAGGTATCTCGGTACATACCGGTACAGTAAGATTCAGTAACCTAGAGCTGCCAATAATGTAGACATAACTGATGCGGATGAAGAAAGGATAGAAAAGTTATAAATCGGCTAAACGAAGAGAAAAATGCAGTATGGGTTAGCATTAAATAGGCGACAGTAAAAAGAAAACGACTGCTAACGTAGGTTGTGGCACTTGATAGTGCTGGCATCGAAAGGAATGAGCAAATAGTCGCAAGCCTCTCGCAGTTCCTGCACGGAAACGCTGAGCGGACAACGGATCACACCGACCTTGTAGTAGTCCTGTAGTTCACATGCATGCCATCATCATACAACGAAGAATACACTGTGTGATCATTAACAATGGTCCGAATATTAAACATCCATGTGTCCATAATGGTGGTGCATGGTGTGATTGTACACTGATTATGATGTAGGACTTGTCGTCAAGAAATTGTGTATTCAATTCCCAGCTGTTCCACTTCACTTAATGACTCTGGGCAAGTTGTTCACAAGTGCCTCCATTATCAAGCGGTATAGTTAGGCATCAATACAAGGGGAGTGAAACCCCGAGACATCAGCTACAGGATTACACATCCAAGCACTGGCAATCAAACCTCGTGCACTTGAATGACTGATTGAGCAAGTTTTAATGTCCCACCAAACACATTATAGGTCATATCGGGGACGATTTTTACAGGTCATATGACCAAACCAACAGTGTCAAAGCACTGAAGGAAACCAGCTGGTCTTTCAGATAAGGCTTGAATCCCACCA
>Ga0049105_1001525_pt1 | contig 10435 bp, 7 predicted proteins | sample WorMetvaBAHAMAS1_FD_61260 | JGI IMG/M metagenome (GOLD analysis project Ga0049105, IMG submission 61260) | Worm MetaG Olavius vacuus BAHAMAS.1 | ecosystem: Host-associated > Annelida > Digestive system > Unclassified | place: Germany: Marburg | collected 2013-04-09 | reverse complement strand
AGAGGCCTTCGTCAGAAGAAAATGGAACTAATTCTTCTTCTGGTTCTTGCCACGGTAGTGATGTGACGTGGCAAGAAATCTGTCATACGTGTGGCTCAGTGTGTAGCTGCCCTCATCCCGGTTCATAGAACTTCGTCCCTCCTTTCGCTGATGTGTTTTACCTGTTTTACTTTTGTCGCTGAGGTTATCTGTTTGTAATCGTTGTCTTTCTGTCTTGTCCGTCTGTGAGCTGGATTACTCAAAGTTAGCAATGAATTTTAATGAACTTTTTGGGAAGGGTGGGACTGTGGTAGTTACGGTCGGGTGATGTGTTCTTCTTTGCTTTATTTATTTGTAATAATGTGAAATGGTGCTACTTTACTGTGACTAGTTGTCGGCACTATACTGCCATTGAATCTGGTGATGAGCCTAGATTTAATGTTGTTTTAGTAAGTAAGAGTTTTTATACACGGCACACAAAAACATTTAATATTAGTGGATCTTTGAAATCTCAGAATACTTTGTTTTTTAGTTTGTTTTCATATGACATAAATTTATCAGCAAAGCCTATTTGTTAGTATCTGTAGTGCTCGTGTTTATCTGGATACTCTATTTTTTGTAATATTCGAGAAATATTCATTGTTACATGACTAGTGTCAGTCCTTTGCTCCTTTCTAAAAGATTGTGCCATTCTGAGTTTTATCTCCCCGGGTGTTGTAGAACTTGAATGACCCATAAAATCATCTTATGTCTTAGTTGAGATGACTGTGATACCTGGCAAATAGTTTTATGAAATTTGCAAGACAGCAGACATTTGATAGACATATTTCATTTGACGGAATATGTGACGACGTTGCCGTACAAGATTGAAATAGTTTCGGTGATACTGTGCAACGTACAGATTGACAGCGGAAAGGTGCGGATGGAAGAAGGCCGTCACTCTGGACTGTTCTCATTCATTCGTCGTAGCTCACTTGGTGACAAGAAGCCACAGTTGAATGCTGCCGGTAGTAGTGTTCAGCAGATGACAGTGGCCGATGAATCTGCTCCCATGGCTCCCCCTACCGACGGCCAACAGACTACTGATGGTACCTTACTTCTAATGCTTTATGTTTCTGATCTGAGACTTGTTTTTCTATCTAATTTTCGTCATTTTTTTGTATAGGACTATGCAAGTTATAAGTATTGAGTAATTTTTGTTAATTGTTCTTCTTTTGTGTAGAGCCAACCCGTAACTAAAGGTAATGTTATGGGTCATGCATGCCAATAGCCTGTTAGTATGTACCGGTAGGTAATTAATCATTTTAATCTGCAATATTTGTTGTTATTAAATAACAGTTATTCTGATGACGAAGATATTTGACATAGTGAGCGGAATAGTCAGAAATTAAACTGCTATATTGTTGTTCTGCATAGAATTCAAACTTTTTTGACCAAAATGGTGGACTGTCTTCTACCATACTAGTCTGACACTAAACTCCTGTAGTGTATTTGCATTTTTACACTTACAAGTAAGATGTTTCTGAATGAAATCTGGATGTTATTTGTAACTTGCACATTGCAGATTTTGTAGTTATGAATGGCAAGACATGCACCACTTTACACTAGACTGTAAAACCTAAATGTGGAAGAGACGACACCTGTATAGTATATACACAGTAATCGTAATTGTAAATAGTCATTTGTATTTCGCGTCATACAATACATGTGAAGACAGATGACGCATAACATCAAATGATGATGATAGCAATGATGATAATGATAATAATAACGAAGATGATGATAATAATAAAAACACTGATAAAATAATAATAGTCTGAATGTTAATCGTAGGCCCTTTTGAAAGCTCCCGTTGAACAGGTAGCACTGTTGAGGTCTGTCCATGCATCCACACAGCTTCCAGCTGTATGTGGGGTCTATACTTTCCGACTTCTGGCTGTGGTCCTGTTGGGCTGTGAGCATTCTGTAACACTTAGTTTTCACGTAATATCTGTCATCAGTGGTGTTTTATCAGCACCGACTGACAAATATTATTCGCAGACTGAAGCGTTGCATGCCAATAGCCTGGTGGTCTGGCGTAGTGGTTAGCACGTTGGCTTTGATCAACGAGGTTAATCTACGTCGGACCCGGTTAGTACTGAGATAGGTGACCGTGTCGGGTTCAATTCCCGGTACCGGACATCTATTTCATTATGTAACCAACCAGCCACCCAAGGCCAACTCAGCCTTCCATCCCCCGGGGTCGATAAATGAGTACCAGCTTCGGCTGGGAAGGCAAAGGCAGGTATGGTTCATTCCGTTAGCGGATGAATGCGGGGTGTGCAGGTAAAACTGTGAGATCCCTTGAGAATGCGTGCCATACCTGAGCACCTTATTAGAGGTGCGTTCACGACAAGGCGCTATACAAACCACGTTTACCTTTATCTTTACCTTAGTACTGCCCAGACAGAAATATCAGTATGTGTAAGAGTACAGCAGTCGGTTGTGTTGGTTAATATAGAACGTCGGCTGCTGGAGCTGCTGAAACGAGTACAGAATCGTCAGTACGATGACCAGCGAGGCACGTCGTTGACAGCCTTCAAGGAGATGCCGGACTTCCTGCGAGAGTCAAATGACAACAATTTTGAGCGACAGACTGCTGTCGAAGAATTCAGTGAAAAGTGTCAACTTGACGAGAGCCGAGTCGAGGTCTGTCGGCATCGAGACGTCGACAAAGACTTGGGTCTCCATTTGTCACTGTCTCCAACTCAGTGCTTGCAGCAGAATGCAACGTTCAGTGATGAGGACGATTTGCCGTCACACGAGAGTGCTGAACAATATTTTTCATGTAGTAGTCGTGCCGCAGCATCTCCAGATTACAGCGACCCAAGGTTGATGGAGAAGAGCTTGCGTGACATTGGCATGGAGTCACCAAGTGGCACTCGTAGCTGGAGACTCATTGGCAACATTGCCGATAATCCTTCCATGCCTGCAGCAAAGGAAGCTAACGACAGTTTTGTTTTTGCAGTTCCGTCACTGCCGCCATTGAAACTGTACCGTCGGCGAGTTTCTACACCTCAGCTAATGTCGGCAAGGGAAAATGGGGTTCCAGCGCGTGGCAGTTCATTAGAGTGTCTGGCACAGAAGTCTGCTGACCAGCCTCTGACAATTGATGCGTCTGTAGCAGAGAACGAGTTATCGGATTCATCAACCACACCTAGTCCCACCACACATGACCTCGTGCTTGTTGATGGTGACTGCGCTGTTGCAAAATCTAACCGAACTGGCTCTGTTACGCATAATGCGTTGGCACCAATCGTCAACCCTGAAGACAGCGGTGAAGAGTTTGGAATTGTCTGAGAGCATTCCACTTTGTAGCTTTATGGTGATAGGAATTTTCACGAGTTGTTTTCCATGTTCGTGTTCATGATAGACTGGTAGTTTTAATGGACATCTAGCAAGTAGTAGCAATCTCAGACTTGTGTAGCTGTAATCATGTGTCTACAAAAAATGTCAAAAGTTGCACTTTTAGCTGCAGTGTTTTATTTTATGTGTAAGTTATTGCATGTTAAAAGAGTATGGGTGAATCTTGTTGAGATCTTGTACAGTGTATTTTTATATGAACATATAGTTTTATACCTGCTAATGTTGCTTGCAAATCAGTGTTGTTGTGTCTGCATTGGTGACGCACACAACCTATTGTTACTACGAATGCTACATTCAGTTTTTTATTCTGCTTTCTCATAAAAATTTGTTCTCTCTGCCGCTCCCTGAAAACAAGTGGAATCAACGTGAAACTTTAGTACAGTGTCAGTGTGCATCTCAGTTTTTGTGAACATTTTTTGGAAATCTGAACTAGGTCAAAAAATTAGGGCCCTTCGAAATTTCAGCCAGACACCCTATTTGTGAGACATTGAGCCACCTCGCAGCAAATGCTGTAATGGTGATACAAAAACACTGCGGCCTAGCCACCCGACTCTCTGCAGTGAATGGTGAACACACTATCTACAATGCAGACGTGGTCTCTTCTCGTAAGAGTCTGTAGAATCTAGTTAAATTTGTAATTAAATCAGTTTGTTAACGAAACATTGCAGTACAGCTTTCAACATGGGCAACTGTTAAAACCGTATTATAGTCCAGGTTGAGTTTTGTATTACATTTACAGCATTTGCAGAATGGAGGTAGAGATGATTAATGTTTAGGAGTTGTAAGAGTTGTTTGGCACAGCAGCTGAAACATGACTTTTCCACAAACTGCAGGATGATTACAGCATTGTTTAGAATCAAGTGCATTTGTATCACACATGTAGCGTTGACATGAATTACAAGTGAAATGCTGTGCTTCTCTGTGCTTGCATCATACACAATAAAATACCTCTACAGACTTCTGGATTCTCATAACTTCATTTTTAACGTATCAGTACATTTTGTTGCGGAAACTAATTTTGCTAATTATTGCAGGCAAAGTGCGTGTAAGTTTATAGCGGTGAGAATTCTGTCCGTCTGTCTGTCAAACGGGGACAGTGCACTGTTCCGACAAGCGGTGATATTTTAATAACTAAAACTAAGTTACTAGTGTCCTCTTTGGTGGACCTGTGAAGTTAAGTTATATAATACTTGGTACCGGCAGCAAGGCCGGTATTGCAATTATTGTTTTTGGTTTTTCGAACCCGTTGACCTATTTAGTTCAAACTTGGACAGAGTTCAGGGGATGGACGTGTCTTACGCTCTAAACATTTTTCTCTAAAAATCGCACCATTGTTTCGACTTTTAACGCAAAAATACCGAAAAAATCAGTACATTTTTAGCAATTATTCCATTTATTCGCCCCTCATAGGTGCCTTCCTTGACCAATTTCAATGAAATTCAACAAATTGATAGAGGTCATTGGTCCCCACAGCCGTTTAGAATTTGGCACGATTCCATACAAAAATGGCGGATTTGTTGGCGAAGTATTTAGTGTAATTTTAACCTATCCCGCTCGGTGGTGCCAACATATTGATGTAAAAAAAGGAAATTGTGAAAAATTCTTTAAAAAAATATTGAGCAAAAGTTGTGCTAACGACTTCTTCCAGTTAGGCTATCCTAACCCTTCCCATCCCTTCCTTCCTTTTCCTCTTACCCTCCCTACCTCTTCCTTTCCCTTCCCCTTCCAATCGCTAATACTCCCCCTTTCCCTTCACTCCCCTTATCCATCCAGCTTCCTTTTCGCCTAACTATCCATGCAAAAATGATTGGTGGGGGACGTCCCCGGAAACGTAAATCATGCATTTAGTAAACTACTACTCGGCGTAGCTACCGTGCTTTCACGAATTGTGATGAATGCTCTATTAACAATGGAATAGCAAATCACTTGGATGCGTTACATAATCGCAGATTAAGACAGATAAATAATGGCATTGCACGTTATGCATAAAGAGCACATAGCGTACGCTTCCAGTGGGCGGAAGTGTTGCCACTGGACTTTCAAAAATCAGCCGCATTAAGCAAAAACAATCCCAAAAAACCCAGATAAAGCAAGTTCAAACCTCCAAATACCTGCAAAATTAACGCCTAAATGCTGCATAATTTTGCATTAAGTACAAACATAGTGACGTAAAACAGTCAAACGATCATATGTCGAAGTCAATGGCAAAGGATAGAGCGATGTTAGATGCACGCTTTTTGGCTACATTTTTGTTCTCATCAAGTGCCGTTAATTTAATTCAGGTTGCTCCACTGTGAGAGAACAATGCAAAGTGACAGCTATTACGCGTTGATGCATCCGAGGTCACCCTTTCAGTAAGCATATTAATTTCCAAGATATCACTGACTATTGGTCAAACTTCTGCTGGACAGCATTGTGTAGAATGCAATGCCGACAGATGATAAATGGACAATTTCACACACACAGAGCATGAGACACAATTAACGATGTGAAGGTGAATGTTAATTATATAATCTACCAATATTTGTTTTCCTTTGCAAGATGTGAAAATCTGTCATTGTGTTTGCAAATAATAGCCAACAGTGAACTGTACTGTAATACACTTTGAGCACACGTGCACATAAAAACAATTGCAAAACTTCAGTGCGACTAATATCAACAACGTTAATTACAACTTTGAAATATCGCAGTCACATGTTATCCGTCTCGTATGAAATTTACACGTCGTCTCGTCTTACACTTGACTAACGTGTCAGTTCATTTGCAATGACACCATTACAATTCTAATAATCGAGAAGCTGTGGCTCAGTGGTCAGTGCAACATCTGGCCAAAACTGGTTCTAGGAAAAGTCCTACCTCGCAGCTGCATATACGTGACCTATGGAACGTGGAAGTATTAATTAACATTGCAGGCAATGTCGTCTAGAAGTAGATTATTTCCGATCACACAAACACTAAACAAAAATAACAAGACCTATTAAATAAAATGTGTGAGGAAAAAAGTGAGAAGTGTAAAAACAGATTTGGATATGCAATATAGTACACCTAACCAGAGTACTGATAAAGACACGGAAGAGTTAAGAGGGGCATGGCACATGTTCATAAAATATGCTGCTAAGTAAACAAGTAAATGTCACAAGCGTGCCTCCCAGGCACAGAAGGCAACTGCTAATATACACCTAGTGGCCAACTTTAGCGATCAGTTCGTCGCATATTGCAGTCAGTTCTCCATTCTCTCTCGTCTACAACGTCACAGACAATAAATACATAAAGATTTTTTTGCTTTGTGCATATACGATGCTATAATACTCCCACTGACAAAGTGATTGTAAAACAAATCTGTTAATTTGTTACTGTTGCATAACGAGTTGTTTGCATTTCGTATTTAGCTCATATTGTGCAGTGCAAAGTTGTATTTTTCAGCCACATTGAAAAAAGCAACACAACAAAGGTTAGAGAAAAACATTAAAGCTGTTAACTCACTTTCTGTTCAACGGTTTGCTCCAGGCTCTGAGCCCGCATTTCAGCTTTGCGAACAGCAGCTTGGAGTACAGCCATTTCAGATTCATTAGTTCGCTTCACTTTGGCAATCTCCTCGTTCGCTCTGTACATTCACATAGCATAAGAACGCTCGTCACCATGTAGCCTCAGCATAAAAAATGTAAGGGATCAGACAACGAAACAAAAGGTAGGTAAGCAGTCCCACAATCGTTGGTCAAGCATGTTGGTCTCTACGCAGTGATTACTGTAAAACGCGTGCCCTTTATTTCGCGAATTTCGCGAGCCTGGCAAGTTCGCCAAAATAACGGGCTGCGAAAATTTGAATACAGTAGCGTTTCAGTGTAGTAGGAAGCAAAAACGCTAAAATTACGGGGTCCAAAATAATTAAATTGACTCAAATGCCAAAATTAAGGGTGACCAAAATTAAGGGTTTTACAGTAATCACATTCAAGCTGATAGGCTCCCATAACTTCCCGCCAGGCCTGCAGTTACCTTCCCAGTCATCATACGGCATCACTACCCTTAGGACAGTACCAAATTGTACCATCATTTTTATACATTTCGATTCAACTTGCCTAATTACAAAGAATGTAGCACAATAACGATATACTAATTTAAATAATGCAAATTCTACAGTAAAAGGCAAACAATGTCAGCAAGCATCAATGACTCATGTTTATATTATATTTTAGCGAAAATATACACAACAATCAACTAACTTGTTCAGTTTCTCCTCCGCTTGCTTTTTAAGAAGCTGAAATTTCTCATCCATTGTCTTCAACTTTGACTGATAATCTGCCACGCATTTCTTCAGTATATCTTCATTCTAAACAGCATATATATGTTATCAGCTCCCCACACCTCAAATAGCAGCAGCATGCTGAAGTACAGTGCGAGTCAAAAAAAGTAGCCCCCCTAAAACCTTTTGCGATATTTTCACTTGTGGTGAACCTGTGTAACTGAAAATTACCGTGGCTATTGCCCAAACATATTCCTATGCTTACACCAATTTTGGTCCATTTATCTGAATATTTGTATGAATTGCATCATTTCTACTAGTCAGACCCCTCAGATTTTAACAATTCAATTTCGTTTATTACGAAATTCATGAATTTTCGTTAAAAAACAAGTCGCATCAAATGATATTTAATTAAATATAACAGTTAGTATCTGTCAAATGAATTACGACATTAGATGTTCAAAATGTTCACCGTTGGCTGACACACACGTCTGCAGTCGCTTGCAGTAGTCTTTCACATCGTTGTCAATGATTTTCTATGCTAACGCAGACCAAATTAACTAAAGTGCATTTTTAAACTCGGAAACTGTTTTTGACTTCTATTGCAGCTTGTATTAAGACTCCAGCATTGTACCCGAACCATATAATCCAGTGGATTGTGGTTGGGTGAATTGAGGCCACTCGCCAGTAGCAATGAAGTCAAGGCAATCCGACTTGCTGAAAGTCAAAACTTGAAACGGTAAAAATGATAAGTACTTCTAGAAAAATTGATGTCATTTTGTTAAATATTAAGATAAATCAACCCAAATTGGTGAGCATGTGTGGATATAAACTGGCAACAAATTAATAAAATTTCACTGAAATATACTTAGCCTAAGTGAAAATATTGCAAAAAGTTTTAGGGGGGGCTACTTTTTTTGACTCATACTGTATACTGATTAGTTAAGCATATTAACAATCTGTTCAAGTAAATGACAGTAAAAGTGACATACACGGAGTTAGATACTGCGATGTACTGAACACATAACATAATTGCATGTTCGTACCTTCTTCATTGCTTCGACAACAGACTTTGTCTTCTCGTATCGCCGATGAAGATCGGAAAAGGCTGTTTCTACTGACTGTAAATCTTCTAATGCCTATGCACAGAATCAGTAAGATTACTTGATCATCATCAACTAGAACATCAACCATCTGGCAAGAACTTCACAACTGCAGAAGACACATATTCACACCTCACTGGTGACCCAGGCAATTACCACTTTATTTATAGTTATATTTTCACTATACTTTACAAAATTTTCCAAAACTAATGCTAAATGATTACCAGCATGATCATCAAATTAAAATAAATTCAGACTGAGTAAGTGGCAGGAAACGATTACACTGTATGCAGAAAGTGGACCCCAAAATAAATTGCTATAATTCCATTAAAAACTGTTAGATTTGTCAGAAATTTTACACATGCGAACTCTGCAACATATAAATACAAATTTAGATATTACTTTGAAAAAAAACAGACAACTTCTTTAACATCATTGTCAAGGTTGTTGTGAAAACAATAAACAAACCATAGTTGTCACTAAAGAAGATCAAGTTTTTAATTTAAGTTTTGCAACAGGAATAGGGCTATAGAGTATAGAGCAAGGAAGTTTGTTAAAAGTTTGCAAACAGAAGGGTCTCTGTAATTTTGCAGAAACTGGTCTGTGTAATAATTTTTCAATAAGCTGCTAAAGAAGATCAATCATGCCGTGAATGAAGCTGGCTTGTTGTGTTTGAAAATTTATATTTTAGTGGTGTACTTTAAATGTGAATCGAGACACTGCTATGTACTTCTTTAAACTATGCCTGTTCTCACTGATCTGTTTTCAAGTTTACAGGCCTAAAATTTTGGCCAAATCAGACAAATTGTTGTTAAATCATAGCAAATTATTTTGGGGTACACTTTTATCTAGACACAGTGAATATGTCCATGGAAATAAAATACAAACCTGGTCACGCTCTTTAACCAGTTCTGCTAATGAACCTTTGGACTCTTGCTTTGTCGACTCTTGCTCCGCTAAAAATGAAATTCAGAGAAGCATTATGGCTACGAGTTCAGCTGGGCCATATTAACATTACCGATTTGCGCATCACTGAAGAAAGTGGCTCACAAACTATTCAGCAACTGATTAACAGAATGATTCAGCAATCATCAGAGACAGCACTAACATTTAACAACATATGGCTATTTAAATTTTAGTTCTGACCAACAAATACAGGTATAAAAACAAACATACAGCAGAATTTACAACAAATATGATATAAAAGCAACAGAAATTATAAACACCGAGAAGAGTAAAAAATTATACATAATAATAGTAGCACTGTGGGCAATGTTTATGGAGCTGTTATTATGACAAGTCATTGTAGTAGTTTGCACAGTTCATATGATGAATGTAGAGCAGCACTATCTGGCAGCCAACCCTTAGACTCAGCCAAATGACTTGGGCCACGAGTCCACCTGTAGGCTACTATCTTCTACATCCTCCATCACCATTTAGTAATATTCAGTTAGCACACACTTTGGGGCTGTAGCCCATGCCCAAGGCTGTATATCGCAGTGATTTTTGTGACAAACACATATATAAAACCTCACACAAGTAACCACTGTTAACTGCCATTTACCATGTTTCGCTGGGTTTTTGGCCAGTTGTCCCCACTCCCCAGAGATCTCCTCCACACAACCTTTAAAGATTAAAGATTAGCACAGCACAGCCTGTTTAAACAGGCTGAATGTTCCTGACACCCGACTGACTGTGCACACAGTTA
>Ga0049105_1001524_pt1 | contig 10435 bp, 6 predicted proteins | sample WorMetvaBAHAMAS1_FD_61260 | JGI IMG/M metagenome (GOLD analysis project Ga0049105, IMG submission 61260) | Worm MetaG Olavius vacuus BAHAMAS.1 | ecosystem: Host-associated > Annelida > Digestive system > Unclassified | place: Germany: Marburg | collected 2013-04-09 | reverse complement strand
TGTCTGCATCAGCTGATGATTTTGCAGATCAAGCAGAGAAATTGCAGAAACTACCACTTCTGGCAAAAGCAAACGGTATGCAACGAGCAGCAATAGAGAAAGCAGACCAACTGAAGGAACTTAACCAGCTTATAGATAATAAACTGTTGGAACTGGAAAACTGTCCATAATTTAGTCAACATCAAATGTTATATTTGTGTTAATGTGTGTAAATATTTCAAGCTCTATGGATTGGACAATGTACAATAGTTTTACAAGTTATACAATATGCAAAGATTCTACTGAAGGATAGACTGCTATGTAATGGCTGTGGTTAGTAATACTAAATTTATGCTATTAATGTTTTCATATGATAACATATACACTGTCTAATGTGGTACATCATCGCTGAAATAGGCCTGGAAAAGGTAGTTAAAAGTCCTTAAATTTCCTCTAAGCCAAACTGTGGCCACCCTGTTTCTCATTTTTTGGCTGTTTGACTACATACACACATACCTATAAACTTGCAACACTGACTTACAGTATCAAACGATCTGGACAGGACAGCCTTCATACCTACATGAACTACTACAAGACTACCAACCAACCTATTCTCGCTGCTCTGCTTCTCATGACCTGCTTGCGACCACTCATCCTAGATCTGTTGTATCTCATGCCTTTAGACATTCTGCAGCTACCATCTGGAACTCTATACCATTCAGTATTCGCAATTGCGACACTATTATTACTTTTAAAGGTAGATTGAAGACATTCCTTTTTAATCAAGCCTTTGCCATCTAGTAATCGTATCTCCGTGCCTACGAATAGTAGTTTGCTACATATGGCACGTAATAAGTTCTATTTTACTTACTTACTTACTTACTTACTTACTTACATTGTATTGTAAATTGATGACTACTTTGTCATTATTGAAGGAAAAGGCTAATGCTTTGCATTTAGTACAATTTCCTTATACCATTTTAGATCACTGTATACAGCATATAGGTATCTTCTGCTGTTATCTGCTAGCAAATGCTGATAATTCTAATTAGCTAGTCGCATAATTTATTCATAGGGCACTTCTAGAATATGTAATTTGATTTTGTTGCTTATCATTTGGGTGCATTCTTTTAGCAATGTGTTACCTTGTGTGACATTCGCGGATGATAAGGTGCTCATTTTCGTTATTCTCCGTGAAAAATGCTGAAATAGTGCAACTCTTTAAGTTTAACCCTAATCCTAACCATAATTTCCAGAGCAGATTGATCAGATAAATCGGAGTGGTATTTTCGAACGGTATATTGTTGTCAAATAAATCTTGTTCAATAAAAGAACGCACCCAAATGATCGACAATTACGTACTGTAGGGGTGTGTCGGAAGTGCCTACGCATAAATTAGGCAACTAGCTAATACCAGCAGCTCAAAAAGTGTTCTGGTTTCTCTTGTTATTTGAGATTTTGAGGTGTGTTATCAGTCTAATGATGTCATATGTTCCCGATTGCTGGCGCCCGTGTTTGGAACGATCTTCCATCTGACGTTATGTCTGCTCCGTCGCTGGCCGTCTTTGGACGGTGCTTGAAGGCAGAACATTTTCGCCATTGCTACAATGCTGCCTGACTGTTCCTTACTCTTATAGTGGTCCTTGAAATGGACTTTCTATTTAGGCCACTCTAAATATTATGTTTGATGATGATGATGATGATCAACATACTTTTAGCGACTTTCAGTGTTGAGACTGTGTGAGGAAGTATCTTTCATATCAGTTAACTTGTCTTGCAACATTACGGTGTGCAGTAAAGTTACACGTCGTTACCAGTACACATTGTTCACGTTGCATAGGAATACGAAGGTGGCAGAAATGACAAGGATCAAAGACATGGTCAGGGAAAAGCCCGTTTGCCAAATGGAGACACATACGAAGGCATGTATGACTGTGGCATGCGCAGTGGAATGGGAACATATCGGTAAGTGACTTTGCATTAACATTATTCAGTGTTAATGTGGATGTAATGTTTCTGCATCTATCACCACATTTATGTCGGACTGTAGGTCAGTAAATAAGATAAGTCGTACATGGTGTCTCAAAACTAAATGTCACTGTACACCACTGCCTTATTCAGACAAGTGTGCTGTTAACAGAAGTTTAAGACATGCTTAGCTGTCCAGCATGTATGACGAAGCTAGCAATATGTTCCACATCCACAGACTGGTAGTGGCAAATGATTGACACTTGGCTGAGTTTTATCCATAGCTTGGAGCATGAGAATGTGTATGATGACCAGTGGCGTCGCTAGGATTTGTTGCGAGGAGGGGCAGAGATTGAAATTATGTCATGGGGCAGTTATGTCATGGGGCAGTCACGGTGGACTTCAGGGCCGGGTGCAGCAGCTGCTCGATGACTAATAGTTTTGTGACTAATGCAGTAGGCCCACTGGTCGAAAGAGCTGTGAGTTGTTAACATCTGCATCAGCTAATCTCGCAGACTACACAATACTTGGATAGTTGGCTCTCAGATTTGGAAGTCTAGGGGGCATGTGCCCCCGTACCCCATAGCTGGCAAAGCCACTGCTGATGACTGAATTCGGCATGTGATGGGCATCAGCTAGTATCCTTCTGTGTGCCTTGTGACTTATCAGTGAGCTCTACTGTTAGATTCTGCTGGTTTGTATATTTGTGCATATGTACATTATCTTGTCTGTCATTTACAGTTACATTGAATAGATGTATTCTGTGTTCCTGCCGTTGACAAAAGTGTGGTGCTGTTTATTGCAGGTTCAAAAATGGAGCCAGGTACACTGGTGAATGGCTGGCAAACAAGAAACATGGTCAAGGGACATTTATATATCCAGATGGCTCTAAATATGAAGGTATTGCCTTATCATTACTTCCACCAAAGAGATATGTTTTACATGGTATTTGTCTGTCTGTCTGTATGTCTGACTGTTAACAACTTCACGTAAAAACTACTGATCAGATCTTCATAAAAATTTTACCAAAGATGTATCTTCGGACAAGGAAGCTATCGTTGAATTTTTGACATCGTCCAAATTCTGGATCTGGACCTGTCTATTGTTTACCACTGCACCAGCCAGCTGTGGTCTGCAGTGGTCTGGAGCTATTTATAGCTGATGACGTCACTGCCTAAGCTCGTACTGAAACTCCGTATAAATAGTCCATTCCATAGTAAATAAGTAAACCGTCACTACTATAGTAGGGTTGGATTCGTTAACATTGCAAGATGAGGCATTTCCTCACAGTTTGACCTTGGCGGAGATTTCTGCTCATTAAATGCTCTTTTTATCGTCTGCATTTAAGGCAAATAAATGATGACGATGATTAGAAAGATACAGTCATAAAAGAAAAATACATTTTACAAAGAAATTATGATAAATGTATCAGGGATGTTGGTGTTAAGATGGTAACACATAGAGCTAAGTCGGCTCTATGATACGCAGAGATTTTAAGTGTTTAAAACCGACTAGGAGCCGGCTTAGTCTAACACACCGTGCAAACAAATCCAGCCGTTGAACAGAACAAAAACGTTAAATAGTCCTTGGTGTCAGTCTGGTAGGCAAGAAAAAAGTCTGGTGGGAAGGATGTGTCCAACAGCCAAGCGGTAGGAGCTGTTAATTCGTTAAGCTTATCCTTCGTACAGTAGTGTGAGAAATTTATTGTATACATATCCATGTTTATCTGCCAGGTTTCAAAGGAGACTAAAAACAAGATATCCCGTGGATAGGTTACATTCGTATATTTGTATACCTCATTGGCTTTCTGTATTTTTTAAAGTCCTATTTAGGCAGTGTTTAGTTTTGTCTGCCCACTGGACTAAACGACACATCGGTTTTTGTGGGCAATGTCAGGTTGCTGGGGAGATGATCAGCGCTGTGGTAACGGCAAGTTTTATTACGTGAATGGTGACATATATGATGGAGAGTGGAAAGCACATGTTCGCCATGGCCTCGGCTCATACACGTACGCCGACACCGGGTCTCGCTATGTTGGACTGTGGAAGGATGGGCGACGAGAAGGCCACGGTGAACTCGTTCACGCCAATCACAAGTTTGTTGGGAAGTTCATCGACGACAAGGTCAGTAATCGTGCAATACCGGTAACAGCAATAACTAGAAAGTAGACCTATGTTGAATAGCTGCTTTTGACCATTCGGCTGAAAATGAATAGCCATATAATATAATATAATTATATTATATATAATATAATTATATACTGTCTTTGCCGTCATTACTATTGGCATAATAGAAGGTGGTAAAAACTACCTGCTTTAGACTTTTGTTCAAAGAATAATACACACGTGTACACTGAGGATTGCTCTGGCTCCTGGGAATTGCTTAAAAGTCCTTAAATTTAACAGCAGCATCTTCTACGATCTGGAACGTCCTTAAAAATAACCTAGTTCTGTAAAAGTTTAGGAAAAGTTCTTCTACCTGTATTTTCTAGTGACCATTTTGGGTTATGTAAAACATTTTATATGAGGAAGCTTAAGTACAATATTGTGAGCATCATGGAGCCAATCTTAACTTACTTAAATATGTTCTAGTTTGGTTTGTTAATTTCAGTTATTTTTTCTATTTTACTCAGCACAACCCAGCATTGCTAATGTCTTTTTCCAAGTACTATAGAGAATTGCTGAAAAATATAAATACTGGTCGTGGATTTCTGGTAAAGTCCTTGAATTTTAAAACCTAAAAAGTGGTGAAACCTACACTGCAGTATATCATATATATATGTGGACTTCATGTACATGTTACAGTTATGAAGTTGTATTTGTGATGTTAGCCATTTGGACCTGGCAAGTATATTTTCGACGTGGGCTGCATGCAAGTTGGGGAGTATATTTCAGTCGAGCAGGTAAAACAGCATTGTCTACATTGTGTTATGTTTTTTGTCTTGTCTTATGTGACAATTGGGGTGGATCCCTTACATACTGATTGGGAAATTACATGAACAGAAGTAGTTGTTAAAAGGAGAATTTTGGAAGAAGTGATTATTGACAGTTGAAATTTAAAGGATGATGAATTAGAAGTTGTGTATTTGAGTATTTTGAAGCGAGTATTATTACCATATTGACTGCAGCTATACGGCGAAGCAACTGCAGTTGTAATGAACTTTGATGACGTCTGCGGGTTTGTAAAGTCTGCAGTATTCTGAGTTATTGATCATCCTGATCGAATTTGTGGCTGAAATATCGACATCTCATCTGATTTGAAATGATATGTGATTGTTTCTGACAGTGAATTGGCGATGAGTGGAACATGTGTCCATTTTCTTGATGTATCTGATGTAATTGATCTATCGACGTCATATCTCAAATACAACATTTTAAGCATCTGATTGAGATTTGAAATAGTGATTGCAGAGATCGTTTTCTGAGCTCAAAACTATCAAAATTGTGCCCAGGTCTGCTCCAGACCCTGCTGGATAAGCTTACAGTGCTTCCGCAGACCCGCTCAGCTCTAGCTGAATTTCAGGGGAAGAGGAAAGGGAAAGGGGGAGGGACAGGGACAATGGACAGGAAGGGGAATGGAGGGGTTGTCCCTATTTTTGTATGTCTTTTTCTGTTTATCTCTGCTTTTTCAGGGCTGTGTGGCTTAAATGAAATCGATTGTTTCTTTAATTTTCGTTATCAGTGTAGTTAAATTATATTATTAATAACAATGAAGATGAGCAGTTGCGGCATGAGTCTGATTAAAACTGAAAACTATGATTTCAAGAAGTACCAGTACATCTAGCAAAAATTTTCTTTAGTGCTTTAGAAGTATTACCCTACAAGGAAGGCTTATCCAAGCCCTTATAGAACACAAAAATCGCCTTTTGCATTCATGATATTTATGCAGTAATAATAATGCGGATTTTGTTCGAAATTATTGAAGAAAATAACTGAATAATGTAACACAATTTATACTGACTTACTTCTGTGTACACAGAAGAAACTGTCGGGAGAGGTGAGCGCTAAGTATAGCTTTGTCATTGTGACTTAATTCACAGATGAACAAGTTCATCGATGGTGGCTTTGATCACAGTGTGAAACCAGTGAAGCACATGCTCTCACGTTCAGCTTTTGTGTCACCGGCCTGTTTGTCCATGCTTGCCGTGGATTAGGCGTACTTGTCGAAGTTCTCCATTGGAAACCTGATGTGTGACATTTGCAGGCTAAATGCCATTTCTGACACCCAGCCAACTGTGCTGATGTACTACTGAATATGATTTCATTGCTGTAGTATGTGTTTTGTGTTGACACAGTGGTCGGGCATTGGCTAGCACCCGTTTTGTTAGGCATAAAGCAGCATACAATATGTACATGTCCAACCTTCTAGAAGTGATTTTCTTCACTGTGATAATGTAGCTAATTTTCTCACTCAGTATGAGATTGTGAAGTCGCGGATTGTGATTGTCTGATAAAAGTTTCGATTTTTGAAATTGCGTAACATCTCTCCTGTGTGTCTTGTGCCATTGCTAACCGTGCGACTGGTATCATTAGTTATAGTGCATTAAATACTGCTAAAGTTGGAGATTGGCTGCACACATATTGTTCATGGATGCCCAGCAGCATACAAAGGGATTATCCTTGTGTTTGGAAAACATTACTGAACGGAGAAATAAAACAAATAGAACTCGGTGTAATATTACACAAACATGTACAGTGAATCGTGATTTCCACACATTCTGTCTTATTGTCTATGGCAATCTCCTTTCACCATTCTGCACTGTTATGCCTATAGACACTGCTGAAGGAACTAAAACCCGATACTGTAAAACCCTTAATTTTGGTCACCCTTAATTTTGGCATTTGGGTCAATTTAATTATTTTGGACCCCGTAATTTTAGCGTTTTTGCTTCCTACTGCACTAAAACGCTACTATATTCAAATTTTCGTGGCCCATTATTTTCGCGAACTTGCCAGGTTCGCAAAATTCGCGAAATAAAGGGCACGCGAAAAAAAGGGTTTTACAGTAGCCTCCTCCTGTAGAACTGCCACTGCACTGTATGTTGCATAATACAGCCTGCTTTTTACTTTACATTTCTTTGTTGCAATGTAACAGGTGGATAGAAGTGGCATAGATGAGGACGAGGTGAAGATGGTGCCACAGTGGAAAGCGAAAGGGATCGGTCAGATTGTACACGATGAGCCGCCATCCAAACAGCAGTCGACTCTAAAGCCGAAGAGTGTGACATCTGAGCCGGCTGATGTCAATGAAGGTTGGAAGGACAACAACTGTATTGTTACTAATGATAAATGTACGTTTGTCAGTTAGGCAATTGATGTGGAGTAGAGTGGAAATAGATGTTAAAAAGATAGGTTTTGAAAGTCAGAATAAATAGAAGGTCCAGCTCTGTCCTCCCAAACTATTGAACTTTGTCTTGAGTACAGCATTTTATAATTATTGCACAAACAATGCAGTACAATTGTTGCCTTTGTGTCGCCCTATATCAGTTCTCGTGTATCAAATGTGCCAGTATAGTGTATAGACATGACAGCCAAATGTGCATGTTCTAAACACAGCAGGGCTGTAAGTGGGATAATGAAAGTGAAAGTGCAATGATTTTAAGTGCATGCGAAAACCGACTTAGAGCCAGCTGAGTCTAACACACCATGTAAACAAATCCAGCCGTTGAGCAGAATAAAAACATTAAATGGTCCAAGAGTCCGTAGAATCAGTCCAGTAGGAAAGGAAAAGGTCTATGGAGGAAAGGATTTGCCGAAAACCGGGACTTTCTTGGATGTCTTGAAATCATACTATTATTTTTTTTCTGTGAACCTCCATACCAGTATGTTGTAGGGACAATGTGGCTCACAGTGCATATAATGTGCTATCATGAGAGTATGATTTTCTACTCATAATGCACCAGAAAGCATTTGTGGGCCAGGCTCTGCCCATACCCAGTGGCAAGCTCACAGCATTATCTAGATTTCCACCTGGATTTGACGGAGGAAAGCCCCGAGAGAGGTAAGGGACACAAAGAAAAAGGAGGAAGAGGAGGGTGGAAACAGGAAGGGAGGGAAGAGGAATGAGGGGAAGAAAAGAAGAGACAAGATTCCGTACTGGTGCTTCTTTTTCCCCCACTTCGAGCCCTGAAACAGCATTTGCTCTTGACGTATGTACAACAAGTACCATATCACGCATCAACATTATCTTTGATTTTCGTCGTTATAGTGGTAGTTGTTAACTTTTTATGATGTGCAGATTAGCAGCTTGTATTAGCTCTAGCGGTAAGTTCAGGCTGTTGTTGTATGCATGCAGTATATTCACGATTAACATCGTCATTATTGGTGACAAGTGAAGCTTTGTATGTTCATTAACACAATGTGTGTTAGACTTGATCAGTTACTGGCGTGACGTGGGTTCACCTCCCCGCTTTTTGCATAAAACTGTGTCAAGATGTTGCCCAGTGCATGCATTTGGAACTGGATTAATATCTCTGACTAGCAAGAGGGCTTAGCAGCGTCTTGCATAACCTGTGACCATTAGCGCATTAGAGGTTCTTACCGCAATGCACTATATAAATCGACGTTTTACTTACTTACTTCGACTTACTATTACCTCCTTTGAAGTTACAACCTTATGGCAAATAGAAATGCTTATGTTATATTTCTTAAATTAAATTTTGCTATATGCCTTCAGCCCTTCACTTGTTTAACACTGTTGTCTGGGCAATGGAAAGAACACGTATGGTACATACAGCCTGTATAAACACCCCGTGTGGTCAGTCACAGGGGGTCTCCTGGGTTGTAGGGTCTCTGTAGACAGCAGCAGGAATTTTGCAGGCTTCGAATCATTCTGTACTCCTGTCTTCTGAAGGAATGCGGGAACTGTCATCTTACTTCCTCTTAATTCTTGTTAGACTAACGTAGTCAACTGAGGGAGCTACTGGTGTCTAGCCTGTGGAAGAAATGTACGGAAAGCTGAGATGTCACTGTGTTGTCAGTATCGTCCTGTTTACTGAATATGCATGTGCTATCGGTCGTGGTGCTTTTGTGCATTTTGTTCACTGTTTGTGCTGGCCTAAAGTACAATATATACAAGTTCAATAACTGAGTATTTTTGCATGGATTTTTAATTAAAAAATCATTGCAGTTTAACTGTAACTGTATTGCGCCCCCTACTAGAAGACCGATGGCGCATCACAGAGTCAGTCCGTATCCTGGTGCTCGTAGACAGAATGAAACACAAATGTTTTCAGACCACGACGAAACAAGTCCATCGATCACAGCAGTTTCAGCTCCGTCAGTAGCCTGTTCCATGCTCGCGGTGCAGCAACAGAAAAGGCTCTGTTGCCAATTCGTCGTTTATTATTTGACACGCATATACACGTTGTCTTTTTATACTTAAGTGGAAAGATTCACTGATTTCCAGCATGCCCATTTTACATAGTTCTATATATTGTGACAGACATTGCTTCACAGAGTCACTGTCATGTGTTGTGTGGCACGTTGAGTGGGTGCTTGCTGGTTGTTGTGGTGACGGCCGTTCTAACAGCCCGCATTATGCGGCCAGTATATGCATGCTGTGTAAGCTGTCATTTGACAATATGCAAAAGTTTGGAGATGAGCCTTCTCTGTTGCCAGTCCAACAGTATGGAACAGTCTGCCTGAGTCTGTCAGATCAGCTGAGACTCTTGCTAGTTTCAAGCACAAGCTGAAAACCTATCTGTTCAGCATTTCGTTTTAACTGGCATTTATCATTTATTAATATTGTAATGCCTAGCTGTTCCGTTTTCGTTGTAGGCTTGGCACTAAACTAACCACGTGTTGTATTGTAATAAATGAGTGCGACCAGAATGATGACAGTGATGATGATGATGATGATGATGATGATGACAGTGCCAACGATGATGATGCCAGCATTTATTAAGGCTGATAATAATGTCGATTCATTCTTTGTGATTTTTCTTCTGCCAAGGAAGTTATGGTTTTGCCACAATCTGTTGGCATGTATATCTCACACCAGGATTAACTGAATAGTTTGGGCGAATTTTCACAAACCTTTTGTAAGGGATGGGTCTTGGGAAAGAAAAACAGTTGACTAGATTTTGAGGATGATCTGTACATGTGTGTGTTTGCATGGATCTGTAAGCCACATCATCTGCAATATCTGTGATTACAAGCTATGAATTTTAACTTTGTCACTAAACAGTCAGCCTTTGCAGAGGTTTGCACTCTGTGGGAGCTCTCTCTTGTTAATCCCGTGTTGTGCTACTGGCTGTGATCTGTAGATCTCAGCCTGTTGACTGGTCGGTATTGAAATGGTCTGTCTGTCGATCCCTGCCATTATATGAGTATAGGTCTACATACCTGTACGGTTTGCAAATGAACAAGTAGACGTATGGAGAGAACTGTCCCAGAGTCCATCTCTGAACATTAATTGCCATAGCTAAGTACCCGTGAGAGTATGTTCCCAATGGTAGTTCTGTGGCATAGTTCCCCCCCCCCCCCCC
>Ga0049105_1001523_pt1 | contig 10437 bp, 7 predicted proteins | sample WorMetvaBAHAMAS1_FD_61260 | JGI IMG/M metagenome (GOLD analysis project Ga0049105, IMG submission 61260) | Worm MetaG Olavius vacuus BAHAMAS.1 | ecosystem: Host-associated > Annelida > Digestive system > Unclassified | place: Germany: Marburg | collected 2013-04-09 | reverse complement strand
GAGCGTCTCCTTGCCACGAAGCAGTAACCAATCAATAGAAGATACGACTGCATGTAAATACTGTACATAGTTAAGTGCTGCAGATATGCTGTAGTTAAGTTTGCTACAAGTTGATCCACCTGGTGGTGTTGCAAGTTATTGTGTTCTTATGGTGCAGTTTCGGTACTGATTTGTGCCGACTGCCGATATAGGTCAGGGAAATGTTGTGTGATTGACTGGAAAAGTCAGGGGAATGCAGGGAATTTTGTTTTGGGAGACCTGTAGGAACCCTGTGAGTGGATTCTGTGCTGCTTTCGATTTTTGCATTTTGCAGGTAACTAAACAGCTATAGATAGCGTTTGGCTTGCAGTAAGTTGAATATAAATTACAGTTCTCTGTCTATACGTGACACGCCGTCACCGTGCACCGAACAATAATAAAAACAATACCGAGATTGGAAAATCAATTTCGGGATTGCAATCTCTAGTGACAAAAAACTGATATAGAAATCTGCTGAGCACAATAAACCGATAACTAGTTGAAACGTACGTAAAATTGGTCTGGTAGGAGACACAGTCTATGGTGAGAACGATCTGTGAAACGGCTAATCAGCTTGGAAGCTGGACTTATTATCTCGACTTATTATCTTATTATCTCTTATTCCACGAAGCTTGGACTTATTATCTCGAAATTTCGAGATAATTTTTTTCGCATAGCAGGAATGAGCCACCGTACAACAAAGTACAATAGACTTGCGCCAAAATTTAGATTTCTGAATAAGCTGTTTAACGATTACAAATTATTGATATTTAACGTGACTAGAACTAACGAATATAGCCTAATCGTTAATGTCCATTAAAAATCCAAGTATTTAGATTTGACCAAAACCGCTGAATGCTATGGGAAGTGGGAACGAACCGAATACCGTACTCGTGTAGTAGTCGTCGTTACTCGTTCACTCCACTCACTCGTGTGCCGAAATTCGTACTGCACTGTTTGGTTCGTTGTGGTGTGTAGTAACACTCATTCCGCGTCCAGGTCACGTGATGCGTTTCTTAACGTAAACAATAACAATTCCCAACTTTACGTATACGTTTTTTGGAGCTTGTAACTTACTGGTCACCATGTCGGACGTGTTGAAATTCGTCGTGCTGCCGGCAGTACTGTTGTGGTTGTCCTGGATGAAGTACCGTGGTCTGGAATACGTGCTCGTTAACTACCGCTGGGTGTTGGTTGTGTTCTTTCTGATGCCGGCGTCGCTTGTGTACGACCTCTTCTTCTATGCACGAAGCTGGTTGATTTTTCGCATGAACAGTGCGCCAAACAGACACGAAGAGAAAGTCCAGCATGTCCAGCAGCAGGTCTGCACAGTTTTATGGGTCATGTAATAATTGTGAGCTAAATGTTGTACAACAGGCACGTGATTTAGGAATTCTGGTCATTGATAGTCCGTCTCTAACTGCACATGTACTTGATATTGTTAGTAAAGGTCATAGGCGCGCTAAACTCATTTTGCGTACATTCACCTTACAGGATATTGGATTGCTTATACGTGCATACGTCATTTATGCGAGACCACTTGTTCAACACAATTCTATCGTCTGGTCGCCATGCACAATCAAGGACATTGAAACAATCGAGTGCGTTCAGCATCGGTTTGCTAAAAATCTACGAGGCTATAGTGGCTACTTATACCAGGAAAGACTGCATCATCTAGAACTGCAAAGCTTAGAACACAGACACTTATTGTTCAGTTTAAGAAGATTTGAGAAGAACTAGAGATATTCTATGGTGCTGACGTGTTTTTATTTTTTAAATATATTTTATTAGTTTTTATTTAGATTTTACCAGTTTTTAAAAGTACTTTACAGTGTTTTATAGTTGTTAAGAGTTGCTTTAAGCAAGAGCCTATACAGATAAACTTTGCACCTGTGCCGGCTGCTTGTGTCGGCTACCTATGTTGGCTGCCTGTATCGGCTGCAGTGCTGTAGATCGATACAGTCGGAATCATCTATCGGTCTGTTAACTATGGCCAAATACCAGAGTTTACTTTGCAGGCGACTATCCGAAGGCAAAATCCTCCCATAAACTTACAATACAGGCGACTGACAATGGATCAGGTGGTGAAGATAATGGAATTACTATTGATGATGTTTTTGATACTTAAGTTACTTTTGCACAGTCGTGCTCCCACTCAGTTGTGCAAGATAGTATGGATAAACTAACTGATTCTGCCAATCGAAGTGACATCAAATGTTTGCGACAGGATGCACATGTAGAATATATTATCTCAAACTGTAGCAGCGCTGAAAGAGACTGTCCAAAGACAGCAGAATATTATTAATAAACTGTCAGCTCTGCTTGGACACTAAGTAGATGAACATTTTGCAGCTGCTATGCAGGAGAGTAATGAGAACATCACTGAATATTTGCAGACATCTTGAAATGCAGTAACCAGTCCTACATACACTAACATTGCAGCCTCTGGTGCAGTGCTCAACACAACTCTGACAAAACCAAGACTGACAGAACCTGTTTGTCAGGATGTGCTTAGTGCTGTTCATTCTGAGTTGCTATCGAAGCAATCGACGTTAATGTAATATCGTTGTCACTGGTCTCTGTCGCAGTACTGCTGTTTCCGATAAACATCTTGTGTTAAGATACTGTTTGAAGAACTTGGTGGGGAAACTGAAGTCACCTGTGTAAAAGGCTCGGTAAGCCACCACCAACTGGTGTTGGATGACCGCAGCACCTACGAATAATACTACCAACGGTTACAGTGGCTCGCAGCATTTTGTCATCATCTAAGTGTTTACGTTTATCAGCCGACGAATATGTTCAAGGCAACGTGTACATTAACATTGATTTAACCACTGCAGAATCAGACGCAGCCCACTATGCTTGCTGTGCCTGACGTCTAGTGCAACATCGTTAGTCTGCAGCAGGAACATCAGAACCAAGAACATCAGAACCAAGAACATCAGAACCAAGAACATCAGAACCATGAACTTCTACGTTTGGCGAGCAGCAATCAGTGACAACAAGGTCGCAGTCCGAATCTGAACAGACGTTTACCGGCATACCAGATATACAGCCAAACAGCCAACCTGCTGATATCGCTCCACAGAGTGTTCAATTGAGCGTTCAACAGTCTATTACTGCACATCAGACTGTCATTAGAGCTGAAATTTATCATCCACTTAATATACACGCAGCACCCTTCACATCAGTTCCTCCCTTAGTTCAACCGCATTCACAGGAGACACTTGGCCGCGAAGACATTGTGATTGAAGAGCACACTACCAGCGGTCGTTCAGAATGACTGCTACATAGTTGCCTGCTCAACGCACGCAGCATTGTCAACAGAATCCCAAAGTTACATCAACTTCTGTATTGCAAGAATTATTATATAATTTTTGTTACAGAAACATGTTTACATGTAGAGATTGATAGTGGTTTATGAGACCCACATGCAGGTTATCATATTCTAAGGAAAGATCGTTGCACTGGTGTTGGTGGTGGTGTTGCAGTGTTTGTTAAACGTCATCTCAGTATTTGAGAGGTTAAAGTTGATGTCATATTCACTGATGTTGAGTTACAGTGTCTTGACATTGCTGTGTGCACTAAATCCAAATTTCGTTTTTTTGTTGCCTATCGTCCACCAAGTTATGATGACTCAGGAAAAAGTTATATGAAGCTGTTAATGGAGTACTTAAAAAAGTACTGTGAGGTAGACTGTATGAGTGTCATTGTTGGTGATTACAGTATGCAGAAAATAGGTTGGACTGTTCCTACACGTTGCACTGATTATATTAGCACACTGTTTACTAATCTTGTGAGTAGAGACGGTTTCACCCAGTTTGTTGACTTATGTACTCATGGCGAAAATTTACTTGATCTAGTGTTATCAAACGATAAGGAAATTGTTTGCAGTATTTCTGCTAAACCCGCCTCTGGGACATAATGACCAAACTGCTGCTATTGACTTTAATCTTAGTGTTAGTATTACTGCTTACGACGACCACGAACTAGACAGAACTGCTGATGACGGAAGGTGCTACTGGCACAAGGCGGACTTTGAGGGACTGCATTGTCCCAGATTGACTGGAATACGTTCATATTTTTTAATGCTGAGGGTTCGTCTGTGTGGTCTTATTTCCTTAATACATTGTGGGCTAATGTCAACGAATTTGTGCCATGTAGTGGTAGCAGTCGGCACAGGAATGCTGTAACTAAACACAGATGCCCTTACCACATACGGAAACTGGTTGTTAAGAAGCGACGTTTGTGGAAAGAATTAAGGAAAGACCACAGCAACTCGCTGTCACGAGTACAAATTATATAAAAAAAACGGACTGTCTCACAAATTGAAACCAGAGCAAACTTTTTAGCAAACGAGTCATAAATGCTTGGAACTCACTACCTGTAAATGTCGTTGATTATAGTACATTATACGACAGGCGACAGGAGTTTCTCGGCAGCCGGACCTCGACTGTGGAACGATCTTCCACCCGGACTGCGGCAGCCGGGACTCTCCTTCGATTCTTTCAGACGATCTTTGAAAACACATCTCTTTGGTGACTGAAGCGCCTAGTGACTCTTTCGACTTATAGGCGCTATATAAATAAATGTACCGTTATTTATCTATCTATTATCTACATATAGGCGTTCATTTTTTAAGGTTCATTTTACTAGTTTTATGAAGCGCTTCTGATACTACTATTTTCATTGTTTGTCAATTTGTTGTTTTTTTTCAGAGGCAGAAATAGGTGCTCCCTGAGACTTGTGCAGCTTGCTCCATACTTGTTTGTTCATTGCTATTATCTTTCATGTCATTTTTTGTGCAAAATAAATATGTATATATGAATGTATATTAAAATGTACAGGAACCACAGGCACCGCTGTGCTTGTGATCGGGGTGAAGGCGGAGACACCAATAGTGTGGATCATGCTAAAATAAGCAGTAAATAACTGTAACAGTGGTTATTTCCAGGGGACACGTGGGAACGCCATTCCCTTTGTTAAAACACTGATGGAACGCATGGGAACAGCGTTCCCCTTGTTAAAATATGTAGATAACGCATTAGAATGGTGCTGTAACTAGCCATTTATCATTTTTTATTATTAAACCAAGTTTATACGACTCACTTCAGTGTAAATGATTACTTATTTTTTCATAGCTATAATGAATTGAATAGTGATAGTCTATGTAAGCTTCAAGCTGATGACGAGACGACGACAAGAACACTGGAAACATAATTAGATTACTCTCAAAGAATAAACTATACAGTAATTTGAGCGGCAGCTGATTGATAAATAAGCATCTAGGCTACCTTTAGCACAGAATGATCATTAATGTGTTGATGAATAAAGTTGTATATAACGCTAATGTTACAAAGTGTTCAAACAACCTGTTCACCAGATCGTTGACTTCACTAGTGACTGTTAAACTTATTGCAAACAAGCATTTCTAAGAGTTTCTCAGTCATCTTCACACTGTTCAGTCTCAGAATGATGCCCATTGCCACTCTGAGAGAAAACACTCTCAACCCGAGCTGACATGCCAGAACAGTACAACCGTGAGAACAACGGCTTAAATGTGGAAGTATTCATTCAGTTGTGTCAGCCCTTCAATTGTAGTGAGCTCCAAGCACTTATGACTCGTTTGCTAAAACGTTTGCTCTGGTGTAGGCAGATACCTTATTAGTCACTTCGTTCAGTTTAAATTTGAATGATCATTTAATAGTGCATTAAAATTCGTGGATTAAATGCATCCGGTAGCATTTAAAATCCTTAAAAAAAATTTACCCTTTGCAAAAGTGGGTGACCCTCTCCTCTGCGGTAGCTCAGCTTCTTGTAGCAATTGCAAACTGCTATAAATGCAGTATCTAAAAACTATGGCATATAAAAGCTAGTGTACAGTTACCGATGTATATTAATAAAACTGTCCACTTATCGCAGTTGTTTGAATCTTTATGATCTGTTCTGTTCAAGATCGTTAGAGGTGAAAGTCAGCAGTAAGGAGAAAGTTCAAAATGAAATAAGACAGTGTAGCGTGTAGACATTTGCAAAATGGCAGTTGGCCGTCATTTGGTGGCTTTCTGTGCATAGAAGCATATTCGAGTAATATGATGGAGCACACTGACATAGTTTGTCTATGTCAGTCGATTGAGCATTACTCTGTTCTGTGTGACAGCTGAGTTATATGTTAGCAATTAGGTAAGGTAAGGTAAACTTGTATTTGTAGAGCGCCTCGTTGTGAACACACCTCTAAGGCGCTCAGGTATGGCGCACGTTCTCAAGGGATCTCACAGTTTTACCTGCACACCCCGCGTACATCCGCTAACGGAATGAACCATACCTGCCCTTGCCTTCCCAACCGAAGCTGGTACTCATTTACCGACCCCAGAGAGATGGAAGGTTAAGTTGGCCTTGGGTGGCTGGTTGGTTACATAACGAAATAAGTGTCCGGCACCGGGAACTGAAACAGGACATGGTCGCCCATCTCAGTACTAACCGGACCTGACGTAGATTAACTTCGTCGATCGAAGCCAACGCGCTAACCACTACGCCAGACCACCAGATTAATTAAATTAATTAAACTAACTGGATACACTTATTGAAGACCTGTGATGAGTGACAGCTGTGGTTGTCTCTGATAGCACTTGCATACCAGATTTTATGTGGTTGTGTGTGGCCCATTAACCTTTAGACAGTGCTATTTTCTACACATTAATCATACTGTTGAAAGTACACTTGTACTACTGGTGGGTGAATAGAGCACAGTGTTATGGCGTACACTCTGCTCTTGTTCTGTCAATGATAGTTTACTTTTTATTGTTGTTGTTCTTCTTATGATTACCACTCATGAATGCAGCGTGGTAATGTTTTCAGTCACACCGTCTGTGTCTGTCTGTCTGACTGTCTGTGATGCTGTAAGTTTTGAAAGCCTTGATCTGGAAATTGTTCATGTTTGTTTTGCGGCTACATCTTCAGAATATCTAGGTCATGTTCATATTTCAGGGTCATCGGGTCAAGGTCAAGGTCACAGGAGCAAAAAACATGTCTGTGTATGCTGTTTGTGGGTGGTCTGCCTTCAATTGAAAGACAGTATTATTATTATTAGTAGTACTAGTGTTATTACATACATATAGATTAGAGTGCTGTAGCGTTTGAGGTCACTCAACAGTGCAAAGAAATAGGCCTGTATTATAGTGTCACACCAAAAAACAGTCATACGTCACAGTTCAGTGTATGTGTAAACACTGATATTCAGAAGAACTGTTAGTGATTATTTTGTGAATGAAATATCCATTTACTTTTTAGGCATGGCATGTCCTGTACTTATAACTGTGCACTAGTGTGACAGACGGATTGACAAAAAATTTTAATTTGTGTTAAAGTATTAAAGCAATCAGCTTTTTTGCTTAGAATGTAGTTTTCTGATTTCAGTCAGTCTTGAATCATAGTTAACGTTGACCTGTGCAGGTTCGACGGTGGAACGACGATGGTCGTAAGTCGCCGATGTGCACGGCCCGGCCTGGATGGATGGCAATGAGTTTCCGCGAGGGCATGTACAAGAAGACAATGTGCAACATCAGTGTAAACCTGATCGACATTCTCAAGGTGGACACTGAAAGGCAAGTGGTGCTAGTGGAGCCGCTGGTCAGCATGGGTCAGCTGACGGCAACACTGAACCCACTCGGCTGGACGTTACCAATTGTGCCGGAACTGGACGACTTGACTGTAGGTTAGATTGGCCAGCCATGGCCGACTGACTGTTTCATGTGATCTGTTGGTAGTTCATTCATTTCATTTTGTGAATGCTGTAGTTGCTGTAGACTCCAGCCACTTGACTGTGTCGTCTTCAACTTCCTGAAGTAGTTGTAGTCCGCCATTAAACTTTGTCAATGGACACGTGTCCACGATATGGCTCATAGTCTGCTGCTGGCTACAGTCGCATGTCGGTGATTTGGCAAGGCCCCATTTGTGAAGAATTGCACGGCATGGGCCTTGACCTTTCCGAAAACGGTTCGTGACTGACGAGGGAGATCGAAATCAGGCTGCCGGATAGTAGGGTGTGTTACAATGGTGTAGTTGACCACAGAAGCCGACTGCCAGTCGGCTTCTGCTCTACACTGCGCAGTTGTGTCGACAGGTGTCATGTCTGTCCAAATTGGGCATCGGGAGGCAATCCAAGGAGGTAGATGTTCCAACACATCAGCATAAACAGGCCAGTTGGATGGGCTTAAGTGATCTGAAACATCTTGTTGCTTGCTACTTTGCGGTGAAGTGAAGGTTGAGCCACATTAGAAAGTATCGGAAGCCATGAGACTGGAGTGGAACGCAGGCAGCCTGAAATCAGGTGCATGTTAGAAGGGGTCATCTAAGTTACTTGGTGCTCATGTTATGCAATATTTGTCAACGCAAGTCATTGCACCACCCAGAAATACACTGAGACAATGAAGAAAACTTTTAGTTCACTTTATTCTTCAGTTGTTGATTTGCTCATCAGCAAACGCTGATTCTTGTGGTCTGAAAGTGTGAACTTACTTAGCAAGTTAAAACACATCTTTATCACCTGACGTGTGTGTATGCTGTCCACATAGTGAGCACCGACTATCAGAGTGAATTACGTGAACATCACTCACAAGTTACGTAATGCTTAACTTAAACAGCTGTGAAAGTTGAGCTTATTTTGTTGCGGCCTACTAGCATGAAGTGGACCAAGAAAAGTGTAAAATGCATGTGTTGACACCAGTGTTATTTCAGTAGTGTTAATGAATACGAGAACGGAAACGATTAGTATGCATTTACGAACAATAAAACGAGAATGATGCTAATTTACTAAACGAAAATAATATGATGTCGTCAGAAACTTATATAATCTAAAACGTTTTAGTGGAAACGAAAATAAACCGAAAGCAACTATCAGTAGCTTATCTCAACTGATTATCATACAGTGTCTGGAGGTTAAATCCATAGGAGTAACCAGGGTTGTGCTGGCGGTGACGTGGGCTGCTTCAATCTGTTTGAAGTCTGCTACCATCACCGTTTCTGGACGCCCCGTTGCTTCTGCTCACTGTACAGTACTCTTAATAAGCATTTGCATTTGATCCAGGCATCGGTTGTAAATGTCGGCCTAGTTTAACTCAGCCGAACAATGAGACCCATTGACCGGTACGACTGTCGTGCTGAGTGTCATAACATCAGTGAGCAGCTGTATTATCTGTTAGACATAGCCTAGACCTACACTGTATACTAGACAAAACATGGATAGAGCAGCACATTCAATTTTTACATAGGCCCTACCGGGTACTTTGTCGTCACATTAAAGGTAGGATACTAGCTTGATTTGCGTCGCGTGGCGTCTCTAAAAATTGGAATTGTGTAGCATCTTTTTTCAACCCGTGCTACAGTATGTCATTTTCTCTCAGTGCATTACTGTATGGTGATATTGCTAATTGTTGAAACTATAACTGATTGGTATGAGATACACATGCTAAACTAACTACAGTGTGTCAAAACTAATATAATATAGAAACAAAAATGATTGATATAAAAACTTATAAAAGACGAAAATAATTTCCCAAGATAATACTCATATAATATAAAAATAAAAATGATTGATGAAAAACTTATAAAAACTAAAACTAAAACTAAAATGAATTTCAAAACTAAAATAACACTGGTTGACAGGTGCCATTATACGAATTTTAATTGCAAAAATATATTCTGGTGAACGTGATCGAAACCGTCGAGTTATGAAGTATTTGCATGCAGATAAATACGATTGGACAATTTAGACTTTAATTATTTGTTACATAATTTGTTAGTAACATTGATGCAGCCGGCCCTTGAACTTTAAAAGATTATTATTATTATTGTTATTAGAACATTAGCGAAATAGTTTCTGGGATGAAGTACATAATTACAAATATATGCAGCCGCATTACTCCAGCATATTGTATTTAAGAATGTTTTGAATTTGAAAACGGACTGTAGTCCTTGATCACAAAGATCTCAGTATGCAGAAACTCACAAGAAATTTGAGCAGTAAATTTTCCGACTGCTGTTGACAGTTTAGAGAGTATTCGTTGCATTTCAGGTGGACTGATAATGGGCGTTGGCATTGAGACATCATCTCACAAGTACGGTCTGATGCAGCATGTTTTAATGTCGGTCGAGATTGTTGTGGCCGACGGAACTGTTGTCAGATGTTCAGAGGTATGCTCGGCTATTCACACATTGGCGTAGTCTCTCTTACTAGTTCCTGATATCTACTGTGTATTGAGGTTCATTGGAGTCAATTCTTATGGTATTTGTGACATTTAACTTAACAAGAAACTCATCAGCAGATGAGATATAGCGAACGTGAACTTTCTTTACACGCAGTACAAAATACAATAGACTTGTGCATAAACTCCGCCACAGATCGACACGGTCATTTGGCCCATC
>Ga0049105_1001522_pt1 | contig 10437 bp, 10 predicted proteins | sample WorMetvaBAHAMAS1_FD_61260 | JGI IMG/M metagenome (GOLD analysis project Ga0049105, IMG submission 61260) | Worm MetaG Olavius vacuus BAHAMAS.1 | ecosystem: Host-associated > Annelida > Digestive system > Unclassified | place: Germany: Marburg | collected 2013-04-09 | reverse complement strand
GGTTAGTGTCAGCCTATCAGGGGTAAAGTCGTCCGAATCGGCACAGTGCGCTATAACTGGCCCATGTCTGCACATGCGTCACAGGCCTTCAGCATAGCGCACTGTACCAATTTGGAAGATTTGCCCTGTCAGGGATAGTGTTAAATAAGTACATTGTGAATATGGCACCCTACACTCAGTGTTTGCTAATCCTTCATTATAACTTGCTGCTTATTCCGCTGGCGGGAGTAATCCAGATAACTACCAGTGCCAATAACATCCGATGTTACTGGTACTTTCGTAACATCAGCCTTCCATTTAAAACCGGACAATAGACTACTCTCAACAATCCCTTCACTCAGTGCAGACAACTCATTAATAATCCTATTAAACATGACGGTGTCTTTCACAATACCCCACAAACTTTAAATGGAAAATGGACTAGAGCCAAATTTTAATATCATAGTCGATAACAATACTATTTCTTCAGTTCTTATGTAACTGTGTTGCCAACAACGCGTGCGGTCTTTCAACAACGGCAGAAAGTTCCAGTTTCATCTAGACAAACGAGTCCCACTTCGCAACAATCATTCTAACCTTCTTTATATCGGAAATTGACGCACGTTTAGAAACACCAAGTATCGCGTAAAGATCAATATCATCCGAATCAGCCATATTAATATCAGTTCGTATTTCCCAGTTAGTAAAGTGGCGAAATCACGCTAGTTCCCTAAAAATAACGAATCAGCATAGACTGATGACGTCATATATTCCGTCGGTGCACAAGATTACTGATAGAGGTCGCCGTGGTAAGTAAGTAATTTTTATTTTAAGGAACTCAATGACTTAGTTCGAAAAGAAGAAATGAAGTAAGAATTTGCGTAAAATGCAATGGCCTGCCATGCATGTATGGCTATAAAAATCGATAAGCACATAATCCTGAATATGGCCCCGGTGGAAGGGGAAAAGTCTATGGTATAAGAAAAATATGTGAAACAGGTACAGTAAGTTTTAAACCTGCTGAAATGGAACACTGAATGAGGGAATGCCATGGGCGAAAAGAGTTGAAAGCGAAGGAATCTCAAGAGGAGGTTCAGGAAATTGATTGCAGACTGCAGAAGAAAAGAGCGAAAATGATTTTCAAAGAGGATTAGGTTTTTGCACTTCGTGGTCAAGCCAGCGTCGGTACTCACTACCCGTGAACACGGGTAGTGTGTACCGGGCTTTACAGCGTCGCCGACCGACGTCAATAGGTCGAAGCTGCGCGCCGACGCTGCCATACCGCAGCAAGGAGGAGGCGTACTGGACCAGTCGTAGCTGGAACGAGACGGACGTGCTCCGCCACTTCTCTGGCGATCGCTGTCATCCTTGCTTGGTCAGTCACCCACGGATCGGATGCTAGATCACACAGTTCACAGAGGGCAAGTCGGCGTTTCACTGGGGCCTGAGTCCTTCTCCTACCTGGACTTTTCCGATGATGTGGCACTGCTCACCGAGATGCTGAGCGTAGCCTACGTGTGCAAACTGGCCATGGAAATTATGCAAGCAGAGGCTGAAAACTTTGGCATGGAAATTAATTGGGTAAATAAAAATGCAGCAAGATATCCGAATTCTGAAACAAAAGTGCAATGCTGCGATGATCGCCCTATGTCCTGGCCACGTTTGGTGAAATTGGGTCCACGCATCGCTGAGAAAGTTCTGTCAGTTCTGACCCACTCCCTAAAATTGCACGCGAAAACGCGCTAAATCGTCGATAACTCAGCCATGGATTATTCGATTTCGCTCAAATTTTGTAGAGTTTAAACGCATCAGGGGCGTCTATCCCCCCAGAGGCGTTCCCCTCCCCAAGATGGCCGGATGGGTCCCCCGACGTTCACGTTCGCTATATGTTGTCGTCCATCCGTCTGTCTGTCTGTCTGTCTGTCGTCTGTCTGTCTGTAACCTTCGTGCACCCTACTCAGGCGATTGAAATTTTCCCCACTTTTCTACGCCATTTAATACGATGGCCATCTGACGACATCCAGGTAAAATTTTACGGAGATCGTTCCAGGGGAACCCCTCCGTCGGACGAGTTAAACACAAGAGGGGTAGCCAAATATAGCGATTTGGACCTTTTCGAGGCTATATCTCGGAAACGGTGCAAGGTAGGAGGTAAGTAATTACTATTAATCAGTAATAGGAAGTCGCATATGAGCTTTCGATTGACACCAAACTCGGTGACCTTGGATGACCTTGAACGGCGTAATAGCCCTAACCGTAGCGTAATTTCACCGAAGTCCGGTTCTTTCGGGGCGAATTATGTAAAAGTAGTTAAAGATACACGGATACTTTCTGCAACGGAAATGTAGGACATAGAATCAAGTTTTTAGTGATATATCACCTACGGCGATATTGACAGGGGATCACCCCTAGCGAGAGCGTGAAAGTGATGTACTCCCCTCTCGCTAACGAAAATTGGACCATAACTCGCAAACGGTGCAAGATAGGAGGTAAGTTAGTATTAATCACTGATAGGAAGTCGTATATGAGCTTTCGATATGTACTAAAATCGGTGACCTTGAATGACCTTGAACGGCGTAATGGTCGTTACATTGCGTTATTTCAACGAATTTGGTAAACGTGCGTTCCAACTCATAACCGCTTCCGCGAGCATTGAACATATTGATCAAGAGTCAACTTTTATAACACATATAGAGCGGAAAAGTTAGTGTGCGTAACTAAATTCACGAATTCGCGGGTGGACAATACCTGTAAAATCGGTTGACGCGTTACTGACGTTTAATTTATCATCTAAAAGTTTCACTTTACCGTTGCATTTGACGCTTGGCTTCCGGTTGATCTTTATGCGATCGCATTGTAATTTGTAACTATGCCGTATTGTGCAGTTTGGGGAGGGCGCAGTGCTTTGTAGTACATGTACGATGTCGTCGTAAAGAAAGTTCACGTTCGCTATCTCATCTCCTGAAGAGTTTCTTGTTGATTATAATGCACCTTAAATGCTGTGCTGACAGATGACATGACCTTCCTGTCCTTTGACAATCATTTTGAAACTAAAGTCCTATTTCTCGTTTATTTTGGAAGCCAAATAATTAACGAATATTATGATGATACAAATAATGGCAGTATGGCAGACTGATAAACAATTAAACTGATCTGACTTGAACAGTACTGTCATATTTAAAATAATCGTTATATAATGCAGGTAGCTGATCACAATGATGATAAAAAAAATTATGTAAAAGTATTGGTGTATGAGGCAAGGTACTAAAGTTTTTATAACGCTGGAACTAACGAAAATGCACATCTTTATTTTGCAGTATTCATTCATTCAACTTTTGTTAATTTATCAAAAGACAATTCATATGTATTCAAGTACAGATCGGCTGCATAGGATATATGCGAGTGAAAGCGATATATCTGTTAATCATAAACATGGAGATGTTGTGTATATAAAAAATCAATTGACTTAAAAACGCATCTCTATGAAGTTATGCACTGTTAGCGTGCAACGACAATTGGTAGATTAATATAGAAAAATAGGGCAAACAGCAAGTTAACAAGTGCACAGGTGTAAAGTAATAAATGTATTCATGTAATAATAAATTATTATAGACACGAGCAAAAGCATCATTATCATCACAAATTCCCGCCCCACCCCCAATTTTCGCCATGGTGCATCTCGCACCATTCCCCCTTGTGTAGACGCCCCTGAAACGCATGACACCCGAAGTGCTGTAAAAGTTCAAGGTCATATGATCAAAGGTCAAGGTCATGGCGTGACATAGCGTGAGCAAAAATTCGCAACATTATCAATAATTTAGCCGGGGATTGCTTGATTTCGCTCAAATTTCGTACAGACTTTGAACACGTGACACTTGATGTACCACGAACTTTCGAAGTCAACGGGTCAAAGGTCAAGGTCACAGCGTGACATAACGTATCAGCATAAAAAACGCTACAATTCAGGTACGTATAAGTCGTCGAAAGTCAAATTTGGTGGTTGTCCCGGAGCGCAACACGTAACGCAATGTTCAAGGTCATAAGGTCAAACACTGCAATCGCAATAACTCCGCCGCGGATGACTCGCTTGCGTTCAAATTTGGTATAGAGTTTCATCACGTCACAGGCGATACGCTGCGAATGTTCAAGGTCTAAGGTCAAAGGTTAAGGTAACAGCATAAAGTAACGTATCAGCAGCAAAAACGCTATAATACGGCAATGGTTAGGTTCAGCGACTTCAAACTTGGCGTGGAGTCGTAATTAAAGCGAAAAAGGCCTGGCGTGGCTCGGGCGGCCTCAAGTTGCAATGCATTCGCATTGCCACGTTTTCTATCACGGATACTGACCCACCCATATTTAATAGAAGTGGGACGGTGCTTTGCGGTCTCAGAGAGTAGACTAGCATCAAAATAGAAGACCTTCGACACACGCCGGGCGGTCGATTAATAGAAAAACAAGAATGCGGTATGAAAAAAAACGACGCACAAAATCCCCAGAAAAAAAGCACATTTTCAAAATGCTTAAAGTTCGGTGAAAATAGATGCGGTGAAAGAATTTTGACAAGAAACGCAACTACCATATAGAGATAGCGCAGTTCTCGCGCAGTATTTGAAGGTTGAAGCGTTTAGCGGTATAGGCTAGGCGGGTAATTCGAGTTACTTCTGTAGCGCGCGTCGTTTTATTACTGTAATATCTTTGAATATCGCCATAAATCATATCCTGCCAAAAGCTAGATTCTTTGGGCTACGTTTTTGTCGCAGACAGTATGCCATGGATCTACCTTCAATCAGTTTGATGCAACTGGCTTTAAACGCGTTCAGCGAAATAACACTGTAACGGCCATAATTAGGCCATGTACGTCGTTCAAGGTCATTCAAAATCATACAAATTTTGGTACCAATCGACAGCCCGTATGCGACTTCCTATTAATCAATAACACTAACTTTTATCCTATCTCGATCTCGCGCCGTTTCCAAGTTGTTGCAGATTAATGGTCAAATTTTCGCTGTCAAATCTCAGGATCACGAAATTTTGCGCCGGAAAAAACGAAAACATTGCTCTATCGTGATGGTGCTAAGTGCACTTTGATATCCCAAACCGTTTAGGCGTGGCGTGGGTCACGATCAGACAGACGAACAAACGGTCAGACGGACAGAATATACATGTAGGCTATATACTGAAGCAATAGCTCGCTATAACATGACGCGAGCTAAAAATCGGTTAATAATTGGACGAAGTAACCGCCACGACTTGGTGTCCAGTTTTTCGCTACGCGGTGTAGCTATCACGTGGGCCGCTATCACTGTTGATCGCACCTCTACGCTTCTCGCTGTCAACTTTGGTGGTCCGTGCAGTGCTCGGTCGGTGGTCGGCGAACTGTGTGGCTTCTCGGGCCCTGGACTTTCTCTTTGTAGCCTACTCTTGGCCCACCAGCAACGCAACGTATATAGTAGAGACAACGCAAGGCGTCTGGTCACTGGTCAGCAGTGGCGGATCTAGAATTCGGAAAGCGGGGTTTAACTGCGTGCAGTGGTTTCTATCTTCCAAGCAGCCTAACCTCAATTCTGCCCCCCTCTAGGCTGGCCATCCAAATTAATTTACTCAGATACTAATGTGCAGTTTCCAGCATTACGCAACGCAAGCAACTCAAGAGGCGCCTCGACGCAAGCGTTTTGAACCTTGCGTTGCTTGCGTAAACCTTGCGTAAAACCTTGCGTTTCTTGCGTTGCGTGCGTAAGGCTGGAAACCGGCCCTAATGCTCCAAATATTTGAAATGCAGTGTAGGCGCGGACATATTTTACGTACTGGCAGTGGCACCCTTAAAAATTCAGTTACGGTGAGGGGGGGCGAAATCGGGCTGTGGGAACAGAAGTCCCGTTCCGCATAGCACGTCTGGTCTGTAACTCAACCATGCATTGCCGGGTTGTGCTGAAATTTGGTGCATTATGGGGTGGGCTTCGTTATAAAAGCTGAGCAAGACAGGAGGAACGTCGGCCTCAAGTGGCCATGGCGCTAACTAGTAACTGCAGCTATCGATTTTCTTAAGTCTATGTACAAATTTTCCAGGCCCATTTTGCGTACCCGACTCTACCAAATTTGGGCAGGACATAGGCCAATCATCGCTGCTTTAGAAATTTGTTTCAGATGTGTTGCTCCATTTCGAAACGAGGGCGCAATGGCGTAACCAGGGGATGCAGAAGGGGAGGGGCAGACCGTCCCGGGTGACACCAACCTTAGTGACGCCACTGCGACGGCGAATCAGAGGCATCAGCTTGGGTCGAAAATCGAAGCCAAATTTCGCACTTTTCATCCCTGTAAAATTTAGGGCAGGGATGGGCGAAATGTCTGAGTCAGTTTTTTCGCGCAAGACCTAAGACCCAACCTCTCATATACTTTTGACGGAGGGGGCGCTCGGCAGTCTGTAGAAAGGTCGCGTGAAAATACACGACAACAGCTTTTCATAAGGCCTTCCTCGCGTGCGTCGGGTGGCCTAATACTTTGTCACTCAGATATTATCGAGTTGCAAAAGAGACGCCGTGAGAGTGCTGCATCAAACGCCTAACTACACCCCTTGTGTTCAACTGTACTACATCAACTCTAGAGCTGTGCGGGTCGACCATTTCAGTTAACCGACCCGTACCGTACCCGCAGCCGTAACCTCTAAACCCCCCCCCGCTAGATTTGCCACTGCTGATCTGTGCACGAAAACGGTCCACGGGGCGCAGTCAACGTCCGTAGACGGCTGATGCTGCCGCTGTGCGGTCGACGTAGACACCGCCGACCAGCGTGTGCCACCGCGAGAGCGCCACGAGCCACCACCCAGCTAGCAGGTGACGAGCCCTACGCGTACGCTGCGGCAGGAAGTGCGCACAGGCTGACTAGACTCGAGGTATCAGTGTGCGCGCAGAGCACTGGCGAGTGTGCTGTGACAGTACGTGTGGCAGACGCTATCAGCTGTCATTGCTATATACTTTGACGATTAATTCTAGTATTTTACACTTCAGTCGGTTGTAAGTATCTGCTATACGTGGGTTACCATTATTTTGAAACAGCAAAACGTTTAATATGATACTGTGAAAAAAAAACGAAAAGCAGAGCAAAGCAGTCGGGTGCGATGTTGGATGTTGTAGCGCAGGTCTGTTGCTCAGCTGACGATGATGAGGCGATGGCCAGGTCTCGGCGTCGCTGCCCGACGCCGCCGCTGCACGAGCGACAGCGGCCGCTGTGTGTCTGGCGGCGTCAGTGGCGCTGAAGGATGCGACCAGCGACCACCGACTGTCAGCTGCCGTCGCCAACCACGACGTCACCAGCTGGCTTCCGTCGCTTACCGCACCAGTGACGCTCGCTATCGGTGAGTCTTCTATCAACCAGCTCAATTTGAAGGGTGGGTGGTTTAACTGGAACCGGTGACGGTTTTGAGCAGAGGCGGATCTGGAGAGGCTTATGGGTTTTTTTAATCCCCTCGGGTTGGTGTTGTACAACTGACCACTAAGGGTGTTGCTGGACGTTTCATCCAGCCACGGCCACGGTGTGACGGCGTCTGTTTTACATGAACTCGGTTATCTTATGGTGAAAGACTGTTTATTCATTCACATTTCTAATGTTCAGAATCATGATTTGGCAAGAAAAATGATTTAATTTCGGCACCGATCGCTCTAGTGTTGCTTCTGAGTTTCCAGTTATACCAGCGATTGGGCAAACTGTTAAACTTTCTTTTCCGAAATTCTCACCGAGTATGACGGTGAAGTAAATAATTAAAATTGCTTTTCAACTTAAAGCAAGTTGCAACATCGTCTCGTATGCAGTTTTATGAGCCCTTTATATATCCTAATAGGAAAGGCAGCAACTGCCCAGATTTGTCGTTATTATTCAATTTTATCTGCATATAATATTTATTTGATTTTTACTGCGCTGCGTGGAATGCAGACATAGTCTAGCGATGAGAATTCTGTCTGTCTGTCTGTCCGTTTGTCTCTCTGTCAAACGCGTGATTTGTGACAGAACGAAAGATAGTTGTGCTCGCATGAAAGACCATTTACCCTGTGACAAGAAGAATGGTTGGTGGAGGCGACCCCTTCTACCTGAATTTTGGGTCAAACTGACCCTGTTGGAACGAAATCGCCGATTTTCAGTCAATATTTGCTCGTAGTGCCTCGGCAGTAACACCTAGTAAAAAAGTTCAATTAACACTAATAGGAAGATGAGCCTAAGATGAACATCGTACGTTGTCCCTAAGCCCCCAAAGGTGGGCTCAAAACCGCAAAACGCCCGTTTTCCGTGTGAAATCGCACTTCGCTTGAAACTCCGCTACAAAGTTTGTTTGTGCGAAAACTGTCAGTGACAAAGTTGTAAGGCATTCACTGGCCTAACTATCGGTGCGAAAATGATGGTGGGGGACGTCCCCTTAAACGTAAATTTTGCATTAAGTAAACCACTACTTGGCGCTGCTGCCGTGCTTTCATGAAATGTGACGGATACTCTGCATCGCAATTATTGCAGTGGAATATCAAATTACTAACAACGTTCATTAACTGAATTAACTGAGGTGTTTGGATGCATTACACGATCGCGGATTAAGACGGATAAATAATGGCATTGCACGATACGCGTATATACCACATGGCGTAAATTGCCACTGGACTTTTAAACATTATCCCAAATTTCTTAAGCAAAAAATCCAGTAAACGCCAGATAAAGAAAACCAAGTTCAAACCTCCAAATACCTCCGAAATTAACGCCTAAATGTTGCATAATTTTGCATTAAGTACAAACATAGTAACGTAAAACAGTCAAATAATCATTTGTCGACGTCAACGCCGTAGGATAGAGCGATGTTAGTTGCACGCTTTTCGCACTTATATTTTTGCCAAAGCTTACACACGCTGCAGCGCGGTTTGGCTGCGATAGCTGACCTACTTGTTATGTCTTCGCCGGCGATTAGTCGTCCAAGGTATTCTGTTTTCGGGCTGTCCGTGTGTGCCTGGGTTCGACCGTGCATTCGTGATTGTATATTAAAAGTATATTAGTACGAATGCACGATAATCTACAAACCGCTTGTGGGATTTCACCAAATTTAGTACCACTTAGGCTTAGGTGCAGTTCGAAACAAAGATGAACTGATTAGATTCTGAGGTCAAAAGGTCAAAGTCAAGACCAAATATGGTAAAAAGGCAGGTTGAGAATTCCTGAGGTCATAGGTCAAAGGTCAGGGTCACAGGCAGCCTTTCCGGTGAAGACATACCGGTCGATGGTTCACCGTCGAGGATCATCTTTTTAGCCCGTCTGTTGCTAAAGGCCGTTGGAATGCAGACGTGGTCTAGCGATGAGAATTCTCTCTGTCCGTCTCTCCGTCTGTCTGTCTGCCAAAGGCGTCCTTTGTGACAAAACGAAAGAAAGTTGTGCCCGCATTCTTACACTGCATGAAAGACCATTTATCCTAGTTTTGTGACAAGAAGAATGGTTGGTGGGGTGACCCCTACTATCTGAAATTTTGGGTCAACCGGCCCCCGTTGGAGCGAAATCCCCGAGTTTGAACCGATATTCGCTCCTAGCGCCTCAGCCGTAACACATAGCGAAAAAAGTTCAATTAACACTAATAGGAAGTCCACTACTCGCTTTCCAATGAGCCTTAAGGTGATCATCGTACGTTGTCCCTAAGCCCCTAATGGGTGGGGGGCTCAAACACGCAAAGTGTCCAAAATTTCAACAATAAGCTGGGATAGGCCTAACTCCAAAACGGTACGAGAGGATGTCAGCTACTATTAATCACTAATAGGAAGTCGCATACGGGCGTTCGATTGGTAGCGACCTCGATGACCTTGAATGACCTTGAACGGCGTAATAGCCCTTATCTTGCGTTTTTTTCCGAATTCAATAGCTTTGCAGGTCGATTATATCACAGTGGTTGAAGATAGACCTATAATGTCTGTAAACTATTGTCTCCCAGTTCCAGTCTTCCACTTTTGGCCAAAACTACTGCACCCTACGGCATAATTGCATCAGAATCTGTCTCTCTGCGAAAACTGAGCATCTTGTCTATTTATGCCCCCGTTGACGCATGAAATGCCTTAAAAGTTGGCAGTTTGAACTCCGGGAAGTGATGACCGCCCGCTCCCCACCTGGAGCGATTTTTTCGGTACAAATGGTTAACGAATGATAACGACAGTGTATAATGTATTATCGCGATTATTAGCTAACGAAGTTTTTACTGTAAATCAGTAATAAATTGAACTATGTCCTAGCAGAGCACAATTTTCTGCACGTTGCCATAATTTCAACTCTCAAGGCCAAAGTGGCGGTCAAATGCGCCAACTATTTTTCTACCCGTGTACATTGCTATATAAAATTGCATCAGAATCTGTCCAGTAGTTTTCAAGTTACCGTATTCGCAATTTTCTTATCCGAAAAATACGAAAAGAGCTATCGAGGTCAAAGGCCAAAGTGAAATGTCACCAAAAC
>Ga0049105_1001521_pt1 | contig 10439 bp, 9 predicted proteins | sample WorMetvaBAHAMAS1_FD_61260 | JGI IMG/M metagenome (GOLD analysis project Ga0049105, IMG submission 61260) | Worm MetaG Olavius vacuus BAHAMAS.1 | ecosystem: Host-associated > Annelida > Digestive system > Unclassified | place: Germany: Marburg | collected 2013-04-09 | reverse complement strand
CACATTAGTAGATTATGAATCATAAAGGTGTCATTGTGTTTTATGTTTTATTGCTAATATGAAGTCTTTACTCGAGCACAGTTGTAACTTGTAGGCTTATACTGATGAGAGTGAAAGTATGCTATGCATGTGTACACGTGACTGGCACATTTAGACATCAGAATCGACCAAAACACGCCATTTTTTAACAAAAGATTGAAAAAATTTTCTAGCCCCCTCCCCAGGCCCCACCCCCAGTGGGGAGGGGGATACCCTCCCGACACCCCACCCCCCTCGGCGCCTTCGGCGCCTCGTGGCCCCCCCAAACGAAATGTCTGGATCCGCCACTGATTAGTGTTAATTTAACTTTTTCGCTAAGTGTTACGGCTGAGGCGCTACGAGCGATTATCGGTTCAAAGTCGTCGATTTCGCTCCAACGGGGTCAGTTTGACCCAATATTTCAGGTAGAAGGGGTTTTACACCTACCAAGTGAACTGTCGACAAAACGTACCAATAAATTTGACAGTTCACGAAAAATTCTACATTAAATATGCATGCAAACTTGTCATGCCAAATGGTTAATTACTTGTAGTGGATATTATGAATGAAATGTTACATAGTTACAGTAGAACTGTCATTATTTTTTTCATGTGTCGTATTCTTGCTTGTTCCTGTTTTGTTTGCTTGTGCCACCATATTATATGGTGAATGAAGATGAATGCGCAAATACCACGCGAAACGATCGCTTACCTGCAACCAGTGAACGACAGCTGGTAGCTTCCGACGATTCGCGGTTTGCCGTTTGGTCACGTGAGTTCCTCGATGTTGACGCCGGAGTCTTTCTTACTTTAGACACTGTTGTTGTTGTCGTATTTGTCCTCCTCGTTGTCGTCGTTGTTGAATGTGATGGTGGTGGTGGCGGTCTTTGCTCGCTTTTATCTATAAAACAAATCGCTCGCATAAGTACATAAAATGAATTATCATTCTAATGGTCATTATCACATTTCTTAGATTATTCTGCCAGCTGCATCAGGGACGGGTGTACGAAGAAGCAAGCCGGCAGTTGCCCACCCGCGAGCCTCCATGTCTTATGGGAGAAAAATTAAAATAAGGATGTAATTTAAAATTGGATAGATCGATCGCGATGTCTAAAGATGTACATGTGCTTTTAAGTCTTGGTAATATGTCCTATCTCGTTTGTATAGTATTGTACAGTGATTCATTACTGTGCAAATGCCAAAAAACCTCATTAACACCCGACCATTAACATAAATATGATATAAATCACCTGACAACTGAGCCGATTTTTTACTGTTTGCCGTCTTCGGTCTGTCGCCGTTAACTGTTTGATCACGTGATGTTGTTTCTGAAATCTTCAAAAAAATCTCCATTGTCTTGGTAATCGCTGCCGAAGTAGGTCCTGGCGTGTCTTTATTATCACCGTCTGCTGGACGCAATCACCGAATATCACACACTGCAGCCAGTGGCGTCGCCAGGATTTGTTGCGAGGAGGGGCAAAGCTGGAAAGTAGGTCATGGGACACTCGCGGTGGATTTCAGGGCCGGGTGCAGTAGCTGCTTGATGACTAATAGTTTTGTGACTAATGCAGTGATCGAAAGAGCTGTGAGTTGTTGACATTCTGCATCAGCTGATCTTGCAGACTACACAATATTTGGATAGTTAGCTGCCAGATTTACTCCAAAGTGAACTAAAAAGTGAACTAAATATGAAATTGTTGGAAGTCGAGGGGGCACGTGCCCCAATGCCCCATAGCTGGCGACGCCACTGACTGTAGCACACGAAAGAAGAGTATACGTGTTATAGGCGTAACCAGAGGGAATACAGCCGAGAGCTAAAATACCAAGCATACTGCTCAGTTTGGGCGTTTTAGATCCTGCAGTTACACATATTATGCATTCAAAATGTGCCATTTTCAGATTTTAAAAATCCTTAAGTCTGAGTTTTTTCCAGACCCCGTAAACCTGAAAATGAAATTAAACCTACGAGTGCACCCCGCAGTGATAGGCCTGTGCGTGCATGCCAAAAATATCACAATAAATTTGATCGAGAAATTAATCAGTTGATCGATCAACCAGGCAGTCAATCAGTGTTTGTTTCAGACAACTGTCTTTACACATAACATGCCCATGATAACCTACCCTACGTCTCTTTATGTACAAGGTTGGCTGCCAGACTTACTCCAAAGTGAACTAAAAGTGAACTAAATATGAAATTGTTGGAACTGTCACTTCAATGACGCACAGGTAACGAAAGTTACGTCACAAAGGCGCCTGCGGCGACGACGAAAAACAGAGCCTAAACATTAAACAAGAATGTTTTCAGAGAATGTTTAAAACACTGCAGGGACACAGATTGGTGACGCAGCGCAGGTGGCAGACTGTTCCATGACGCGGGACCAGACGAAGAATACGCGCGGTCACCGAGTGTGACTGTCTGTGTTCTGGGCATCACCAGTTCGTTGTCGTCGGCTGATCGCAGCCGGGACCGGCCAGCAACGACGCGATTGGCACACAGAGTCTAGCGAGGTACGCCGGCGCCCAATAATCGATCAATCAGGCAGTCAATCAGTGTTTGTTTCAGACAACTGTCTTTACACATAACATGCCCATGATAACCTATCTTACGTCTCTTTATGTACAAGGTACAAGATACATGGTATAAAGCCACAACACACCATCATTCGTACCTGAGCGCAGCCGAGAGTCGTCTGTTTGTAACTTGACATCGTTCACTGTCGTTTTATCGCCGTTCAATGTTAGACCTACATCATGTGATGCTGTTTCTGAAGTCTTCGTTGTCTTAGTAACCTCCGCCGTGACTGGTGGTCCCGGCTCGTCTTTAGCATCGCCGTCTACTGCGCGAAATCGACGAAAATTAAACATTGTAGCAAGCAACTGTTAATGTTAATGTTAATAAACAGTATTTATCCACGCGCAAATCTTGTAACAAAGGTTACGACGGCTGCGCCATGAGGGTTGTCTTCAGTAAACTACAGAACTGTCCTGGTTTCAAAGACGGTGACTTTAGGGATGGCGGTAGTGCATTCCAACATATGGGACCAGAAACTGCGAAGGCACGTGAACCAAATGTGACAGTCCTTGTACACGGGAAGTCAAGATCGCCTCGGGTTGCTGCTCGCAGATGACGATCGACGAGTTGTGACAGCTGACAGTGGTGCGCACAGAGATGACAGATATGATGGGGCCAGCTCATGTTGACATTTGTAGACGAGCAGGCAGTTTGTATACGATACGTCGATCGACCGGTAGCCAGTGGAGCTCATTACGAGTTTTCGTTGAAATCGAAACGCGATCGAAACTGAAAATAAATTACCTGTATTCCAACGACGACGAAACACGATATAAATCAATCAAAAAGTTAATTGATCGATCGATAAATCAATTATAAGCGGTGTTTGTTTCAGTCAGAAGCACACAAAAACGCTACAATTGTACAATTTCACGCGTTGAATATGTCATTACTGATAAACAGGCGGCTTACATGTAGTAGTCAAAGCGAGACAATTAATGCAAAAAATAGAATGGACATGTCAGTAGGATATCTGACGACCTGACAAGCTACAATTCAGCAGACATTATCACCAAACTTCGTGCATGGTCGCCCACAGAAACGCCGGAATGGATGATGTCGAAGTTTTCACAAAGAACAGTGAACAGAGCATTGAGAGAGGCATATCTGACTAAAGTGTTACATACCAGAATAGGCGTACAATTGGACAGAAGGCAGTGTGTGAATGACTTCACAGACAGGTGCTTGGCCTATACCCATAGATCGAGCCTAGACTTAGGAGCTGATCCCAGACAGTCTGTAGGCAGTCAGCCGGCAGGTAGGCATAGTATTAGTCATAAACCCGTCGTACTTTTCACGGTTACTTACCCAGCCGTAGGGCGTCACCAGCAGCAATTATAATGTTTAATGACAAAGACACATAGACCGTGTTTCAGAAAAAAAACTTGACTCTTTGTTATTTCATTATACCTTTCAAGCTCCATGAGCGAATCTACAGGGAGAAGATGCGGACTGTGGACGAGTTGCAGCAGCACATTACGGGGGAGTAGGAACGCCTAGAACAGTGTGTTATCGACAACGCAGTGAAACAGTGGCGTAAGCACCTCCATGCTTGTGTCGCTGCAAACGATGGACATTTTAACATCTGTTGTGAATGTCTTACAACTTTTGCTGTTAATGTTGAGTTTTATTGTCACATGCATTGATGTCCTGCATTAAAGTGGATCTTGTTTTGTGCTTGTTCACGTGATAATTTTCAGTCGTTTCTTTGTAACGATATTAGCAAAGAATAGTTCATGAATCACAAACATTTATTCCATATTCACAACAAGCAACGCCTTCTATGTACGTCTAGAAATTTTCATGCAAAATGATGAAAAACAAAGATATAATAAAAACAAGGGGTCCAGTTTTTTTCCAAAACATGGTGTATGTGTGAATAACTTGCCCAAGATTACTGCTCGGCGACCGCAAGTCTGACGCTCTCCTCTACCATACCACCTTTACAAGGTACAAGGCACAAGGTATAAGGTACAGTTAACAAATGTAATCATACCAGAGGGCCGCCAAGAGGAACTGTCGTGATGAGATTGTAACGTGTCATCATTAACTGTTGTATCACGTGATGCAGTGTCAGAGATGCCCGTTACCATAGTGACCGCTGCTGTATCTGGTATTTCCACATCTGTGTCATCACCCGCTGCAGTAACATAGAACATCCGTAGATCCGTATCATTAACAATCAGCTGTCTGACTGCGTTGAGATCATCGCAGCTCATAAACGTCAACGACATTATCACTCCTTCCAGCCTTTCGTGATCTTACCCGTGGCCGATAGCTATACGTTGAGTATCCGCGAATTTGGCGCATTGTTTAACCCTCTGCTGCCTAACGGGGGGGGGGCTTCAGGACCCCCTTCTCGGTGTTTCACGAATAATATTTTTTGCTTTCAAAATTGTGCTCCGCGCTTTTACGTATTGCCAAACAGATGGAAAAACACATTTTTCTGAAAACTGCATTACTGGGATGTCTTTGGGTCACGTGTGGTCTGTCGTGGAACATAGGCCTATCAGGCAATTATCGATAAATTGACCGAACTTATGCGGCATTGTCCAACTCCTATTAAAGGTGTGTAAAAGTATAATATAAGGTATTTCCACCATGATTTGGTAGAAAACTACATTTTTGCGTATTATTGGTTTTACTTTCCATACTTTTTGCTACTTTTTGTACGATTTTGCCAACAACTGGGCGTTTTCGAGCTGCACATCATGGTACATGGTGTACGCCAAAGATATCTCAAATGAGAACCACAGAAAACATGAGTTCATACTCTTCTACTACTCCACAAAGGCAGGAGTAGACACAGTTGGCCAGATAGTGCGCTATTACAGTTGTCGTAACAAAAGCCTGCAGATAGGATAGCCACTGGCATTCTTTTGAACTGCTTAGACATTGCGGCTGTCAATGCTTTGGTGATCTGGCGCTGCAAAGATCCATGATACAATGCCAGAAAATTCTCGTCTTTTTTGCGAGAATTGGGTTTGTGGCTAATCCGACCGCAAACATAACGTCGTTCAATATAATCAGGGTTTGTTCAGGGGAGGGAATTTTTCAGGGAGGGAATTTGTTCGAGGAAAATGTCCAGGTGAATGTCTGGGGAATTGCCAGGGTGGGAAATATTCCCGAATGAAAAAGGCCCAGGGAAGAAATAAACGGATCACATACAGAATTACAAGTCTGTACGTGCAGTGGTTGTGATATCCTGGTTAACATACTGACACACGGACACACAGACAGGCAGACTCACACACAGACAGAGAGACAGCTTCTGGCCGGTTATACTATTAGCTCTGCCAGCTTAGCTAATAAAAATAGTGAACATGTTATTTTGGTGACTTCATTTGTTATATGCATGACTTGATGCTAAAAGTGTTTATAACATTAAGATAGCCATTTGTGTCACTTTGTAACCTTCCATAGTGCACTAACCCACTTAACATGCCATTTTTACAATATCGAGTAACAATAAATACATAATATATAATTAGTGAAGAACCACACAATATACACTAATGTTTAATACGCCCTTTAACTGTCGGCTTCAAGCTTCACAAAATACTCAAGCACGACGATCAGAAAAAATAGAAAGAAATACATTCAAACAGAGAGTTATACTTTACCTTCAAATTCCAATACTTGCAAATTCCAAGACAACTGATTTACACCCAAATTCCAGTACTTGCAAATTCATCAACCCGAAATAACACTCACACGGCGCATACTTGGAAATACATAGAAGTGAATTAAAGAAGTATTAAACAGACAGCTGAAAGTGTAGCAGGTGTTTTTAAAGGACAGCCACAGTGCCTGATTGTAAACCATGATAATTGTACGAAAGATTAGACGATGCGTCATACGCGAGCACGGCGTGACGTCATGTTCATCATCATCATCATCATCGTCATGATACATGTGCTTGTTCATTGCAGGCTCGTCATCATTCACTGCTGAATCACACGGCGCTGTGTCCGAAGTGTTCGTTGCTATGGCGACCGTTGCCGTAGCAGCAGGTTTGTCGTCTTCGTTCACTGTACGTTGTCGTCATAGAAACAAACACATACGAGCTGACTCGGTCAGTCGTCAGTGAATAATCAATCATTCACTCAGACAATCAATCGATTAATCAGAATATAACATGACACTGAAAATATTTCAAACTTGCAGCACACTTTCATACTTTCATAAGAAGATTTCTGTCTAGAGACCCTAGCATAAAAATTATACCCAATTTCTAATTTTACTAATTGCGCTAAAAGACATTTTTTGAAAGTGTAGACAATCAAAACATCACTGATCGTATTAAAGATGCTCATTTCTATGATAAACTGTAGTATTTTATCCATATTTCATTGCAGCTACATAGCCTCGATTATATCTTTACTCTTTTATCACATCTTTCACACCATCGTAAAGCAGTTAATAGCCTAATAATGTGCTGATGTGCCGTTACGAAACTACTCACTCACTCTGTTAACTACGCCAAATGAAACGACATTTGCCACACAAACGTTGTATTGCACGTTCGATTAGCAATAAAACTAATTATGACTCTCGTCAGCTGCGAGGATTCGCCTGCTTCAGTTTGTAAAGGCTTAGCACACGCCGCCGCTTTGTGGCCTGCCGGGCGGCGGCCTGCCAGAGCCGCCTGTAAGACGAGACGAATTCCGTGAATGACTAGAATGGACTTGCCGTCACTGCAGTTGCAGTCATGCTTTCAGTCGGGCCTGAAGTGGCAGTATCATAGTTCACGATCTTTTTTGCTCCTGTGACCGTGAGTTAACGTCCCACCGAACACATTATAGGTCATATCGGGGAGGGGTTTGTACGGGTCAAATGACGCAACCAACAGTGTCAAAGCACTGAAGGAAGACAGGTCCTAAAGATTAGGCTTCAGTCCCATCAGGTTAATTTCACCATGTTACAATAATACGACATTATCATCATCATCATCAACTGACGTTTTTAGAGCGGCCTAAATATAGTATACTATAGCTAACACTATTGTAAGGATCATTGTACTGGACAGGATGAAATTACTGGGAAAAGAAAGCGTCATTCGGAGTCAAACACTTTTTTCGTAGCAGCGGCGGAACAAGTACGACATATATGCAGTATGAAAAAAAACAAAACAAATAAATCAAGCAGTAAAATGGGCCCGGTGTAAGCTCGACCTCGACCTGATAATCCTCACATATGAACATCACCTGGCCATTATGAAGATGTACCCATGAACGTTCTACGTTAAAGCTGTCGGCAGTTATCGTATTACAGAAAGACTGTAAACATTATCACAACCGCTTTGCGGGTGTTAAGCGTATAACACAAGTGACTGAATAACAACCATCAGCACATGGAGGCTTGTCGATCATGTTCTCATTGCAGTTACTCGCCGACATTCACACTTTGTCTGTGAACTTCTTGCTGTTCAACTGCTTCTCGTCCTGGACTCAGTGGCTTGACGTAGAGCGAATAGAGGTCCTTTGCTGACACTTTTATCTTGTTTTATCGGTCACCGCCAGATTGCTGATTATCTGTTGCACCATGAACAACTCTCAGCACTACAGTGTACATTGTCGGTTGATAACAGCATTTGCTAACAATAGCTAGTTACCAGAAATGAATTCCACGCAATGTTCCATCTCATCCTTTTTTATTTCCAGTATTTTCCCACCCGTTCGCTCTCCCCCTTTTCTCTGCCCCTCTCCCCCAACAAATAAAGAATACTAAAGCGATTACGTCATATGCCTAGGACTATATACTGTATATTTTGTTTTATAAACACACTACAAAATATTGACAACTTGATATTTATAAATTCGTCTAAAAAGTTGTCATAATTTGCTAGATAAGTCTGCCATGTTATCACTGTTTTATCAACACATATTATTACGTTTGGAAAGCTAATGTGTTGTGCAAGTGAATTTAACTTATTGTGTGTGTGCTTGTTTTATACTGTAGGCCTGGCTTATGTAATTATGTATGCTGCTTTGTAACTGTTATTATTTCAGCTAAAGGTGTGACTTGAGTCCACTGTAACTGAATTCACAGTTTGGACCAAGGCTGTATAAATGCGTTTTTGAAAAACCATGTTTGTAGGTTTTTACAAAAACCTAAAAATCTCTCAAAAGTTAAATTTTAGGTTTTTAGGGTTTTCAAAAAAACTTAAAAATCCAGATTTTAGACTCACAGTCACAGCAAAAAATTGTTGCTTTTATAAATGAAAAAGATTTGTGGCTAGCCTATGCAGTCCTCGATGACTATGGCAAAAACGAAGGAATGAAAGTCAGAAGAAAGCATGCAAGTCCAACTCAAAAACCAAGAGCACTCTGATAACGAGACCTCCGCCAAGGCGATTCCACCTGAATATAAAGTCCAGATTTTTTTTTTCTTTCCAAAATTTAATGGGGACTTAATCGTAGTCCAAAGATACATCTATGTAAAATTTTCATTAAGACATCATCGGTTTCTCCAGAGATGTAAGCGAAATTGTTTAAAATGCCCTCTCTGGGGATGTGACAAATGCTTAAAAAATTCCTCGATCCGGATGCAGACGTTGATGATTTCCAGAAGTTAATCAGTTCTTCGTTGTCCAAAGATACATGTACGGTAACGTTTTCATGAAGGTCCTAATGCGTAGTTGTACGTGAAATTGCTAACAGGAACTGACAGACAGACAGAAAGACAAACGACGTCGGGTAAACCATAACTTTCTTGGCGGAAGTAATAACTGCTTACCGATATTTCGTACTAGTGTTTTCTAGCTCAATCGTAAACTACTTACAGACGCCAACGTTGTTGACCGCAGTTATTTCCTGTAGGCACCAGCGTAGTACACATGTACAGCTCGCACCTGTTGTTCACCTGTGTTGCCATGGTGACTCCTGGCAACCATTACTCCCAGGCGGGACTGATGCCAGCAGCGTGCACCGCTGGACCACGGCGGGGGAGGACGGTAGTAGGCTATTAATACCAAATGAAGTTGCCAAGAATTTAAAATGGCCTTTTATTGCAATGATTGATTTGTAACGGTTTGTAGTTTTGTTTAGTGATGGCCGAATTTAATTACATGCAAAGTGTACGCTCTATACTCTTAGCCTGTGGGGCTCTCATAGGAAGGGGCGGGTGTCTAGCCCTGCCTGCATAATCTGTCCATTAGCAGAATAAATACAAAAACGAAGTTGATAAAAGACACTTTTAGGTGACGTAGGTACACATCTAAAATGGCAAATTCGCCGTTTAGTAAAATTTTTAACGTAACGTTTCATCACAAAAATATCACGACCCTGATGAAAAAAGTACATTACAAATCTGTTGTTAGTGCTCCCCATAGACACATTTGACTCTTTAAACAAAACAGTGAGAATTGACACGCAATCTGAATCTAGTGGCAACATACTCGGACTCCATACTTTTACATTTTGGGCTCCACATTTTGGTTAAACTCCAGGCTTAAATTATACGCCGGCTGTGAGATGGACACGCATAGTGTCCGCACCCAGGGTGAATGAGTAGTTGCCTAATGCCTACCCGTGGTATCGCACATCAGGCGTCTGATGTCAGCGTGTTATAAATTAATTATCGTCATCAAAGCTGCTAACGTCAGCCGTTTGATATGCGATGTCACTACAATAGACGTGACGTCCAGGGTGATAACCTGTTGATGGAGGTATAGTGTATTCTTTCCCGCCTTCTTGCACTCTTTCTCTCCCTTCATTGGCGCCCGCAGGCATGGGCAAGAGGCACTTGCCCCCCCCCCCTGAAAATGTTGAAAAGTTTTTTTTGTTGCAAATGTTGTCTCAAACTTTAGTAGATGAAGTATTTATGCATCATTTTGAGAAAATGTCGTC
>Ga0049105_1001520_pt1 | contig 10443 bp, 9 predicted proteins | sample WorMetvaBAHAMAS1_FD_61260 | JGI IMG/M metagenome (GOLD analysis project Ga0049105, IMG submission 61260) | Worm MetaG Olavius vacuus BAHAMAS.1 | ecosystem: Host-associated > Annelida > Digestive system > Unclassified | place: Germany: Marburg | collected 2013-04-09 | reverse complement strand
GTAGCGACGCGGGTGAATTATGGTAAGATATTTAATGATTTATTTATTGCAAATTTACTGCTGAGTGTGATGGTAAAAGAATTTTGAAGATCGGTTAGGATTCGGCAAAGTTACGGACACGGTGTAGTTTTTAGCGATATATCAGTTATGGTGATATTCGCAGGGGATCACCCCAGTGAGGGCATTAAAGTGAGGCACTCCCCTGTTACTAGCGAAAATTTGACCATTAATCAGCCATAACTTGGAAACAGTGCAAGATAGGAGGTAAGTTACTATTAATCACTAATAGGAAGTCGTATATGAGCTTTCGATTGGTACCAAAATCGTTTACCTTGATTGACCTTGAACGGCATAATGGCCCTTATTTTGCGTTATTTTACCGAATTCGGTAACTTTCGGGGCGCATTGCATGAAAGTTGTTGAAGATATACCTAAACTTCCTGCAACAGAAATGTCGCCCAAAGCATCTAGTTTTTAGCAATATATCACTTACGGCAATATTCACGAAGTAACACCGTAAGTTTTACGGTGTTAAGTTTTACGGTGTTAAGACTCGCTTGCTTGGTGATTAATTGAATTATATTATCTCCATGTCATCCTTGAGGCCTGATAGTATCATAACAATACTAACAGGCCTCAAGGTTGACATGGAGATGATACAATCATCAAGTAAGTAAGTGAGTCTTTACACCGTGAAACTTACGATACTGTCGTTGGTGTAAGATGGCAGGAATGAGAGAAGGAATGGAACTTCCTGATATTAGTGTTTTAGTCGTGTTAGCTATCGTTTAATTTGCTAAACGAAGTAGATTCTCTTCTTTTTGTATTTTGAACTGCGTGTACGATGTCGTAGTAAAAAAAATCACGTTTGTTATCTCATCTCCTGATGAGTTTCTTGTTACTGTTGATGCTGTGTTTCATTATGGGGGCTTGTATCAGTACAGCTTGGGAAGCTCTGTATTATATGACATGCACGTTGGCATGGTGTAGGTATGCCTGGTCCGGAAGCTGCTAGACCACAGCGACCTCCACGCATGGCTATGCGTGGTGCTGTGCCTTCACAGCCAGGCAAGTGCATATATTGGTTGTTATTTGAAAATTATAATTTCATGTAAATATTTCTAATTGTATAATTTTGCAGCTACTTCCACATACATGTAATGCATATACACATAAAGACACCTTTATAATATAATGCACACACCTGTCTCGGTGCAAAATGGGTGACATGACAGTGGGAAGTTATAAGAGTCCTGTCCAGATGAACATTTTGCACTGACACTTGCAGTTTTTTTCTGAATGTATTATCTTGTTGCCGGCAGATGTGACTTTTGCTTGTAGGTTTTGATAGATGGACAGACTGACAGACAGACAGAATGACTTTTAGCAATAGTGCCTTCTAATGATGTATGCGAACAGGGATGCAGAGTCCTGGTGTTTTATGGGACTCCAACTCCAGGGTTACAAAATTTAGGACTCTACACTCAGACTGTGGCACTAAAAACACTTGGACTCCAACTGCGGGCCCAAAATCACTTAGCTATAAAGCATGCATCTAACATTGCTCTATCGTGGCTTCGTTGTACAAAAACTAACAGTTTCAACAAATTCTGACCATTAAACTCAACTGAATTACAACTTTTTTTGCAACAATTTTCCGATTAAAAATAGCAGTCATGGCACATGGAAGTTTAACACTATAACAGTATAACCATGACAACCTGATGTACAAAGAATGTTTATTCTCGTCATATAAAATCGGAACGGAAGCGATAAAATTGCTAGACATACACATTGGTCATATATGTCAGCCTGTTATCCCCTGCGAATATCCGGATAAACTTTACCTCCGCAGAAACTAGAGTGATTGTCCTACCTAATGCTGAAAACTGCACAATCGTATCTTTATTCATCTGGACAAAACACCGGAATGTGACGGACAGACAGAAATCCTCTGACAATAGCGTGCCCTAACTAGTTAGATGCACGCTAACGAATTGCACAGAAGTCCAATAGGCTGCAACAAAATTACACACAAGTCCAGATGAGACAGATAGGGCCCGAGTCGGAGTCTCCTTCAAATAAGAGACTGACGCCAGGCCAAAACCCATACTCCGACTCTGACTCCACACCCCTGCATGCTAATGTAGTACAAAATTTACTCAGTCCATACATTTTACTGTTAACAGTGTATGCTCTGTTAGCCCTCCCAAAACAGTCATCAGAACCAGGATTTTGACACTGGAAAATTTTGCAGTGACTTGTATGTTCTACTTGAATGCTATTTGTGGTATGTCTTGCCGGTCAGTACCGGAACCAAGTTTGTATACATGAAAATGGTGATAAGCACTTTATCACCATTTCATGTATACAGACTTCATTTTTTGTGTTATATTTATGCATATGCAGGCCAGTAGCCAGCCCAATATTTGGGGTGGGTCGTGTTTATCAGATTGTGGACTCGGTTCAGGCCCGGATCCAAACTTTTACAAAGGTGGTTCGTTTGCTGTATGCTGTCCGCTGTAAGCTCCCCCAGCAGGGTTCGGGGCAGAGCCCCGACATCCCAAAGGTTTTACACTATACTCGGCACCCAGGATGGGCTCCCCTGACACCGTGAAGATGTTACTTTTATTGTCAGTTTTAACTGTCCGAACAGTCTTTGCTGCTTATACAGACGATTTTTACTCAGAGTAAAATGATTTGACAAATAGACTCAAGAGACGATGTGAAGAACATTGATACTGTGAACTATGAAACAGAGCTGAATTATACAGTTGAAAGAAATACAAAAAAAATCTCAGACAAAGTTGAAAACTTCATAAATTTGAATCGGAAATCAAATAAAAATAAAATTTCATTTCAAGAGATAAAAATTTGTCTGGTTTGTTTGAACAAGTCCAATCTGTATTAGCCCAGAAATATATGAAAGTGCAAGTAACTATGCCCTGCACTAAATGTTACATCACGTTATTCCTGGGCCATTATAACCTGCTCGGCTGGCTCTGTGGTAGGCCTGTGGGCCAAGGTTACGTATTAGACCAGTTAAGACCAGTAGGCTGATAGTTCAGTTCAGTTCAGTAATTTTTAGAGTGGCCTAAGTGATGAACATCACTACAAGGACCACTGTAGTGTCAAATGTACAGTTAGATGATAATGTCTGGATATGACTGCTGGAAAAGGAAGGGTTTAAGTCGGCGCCGGAAACTTGAAAGTGTCTGTGCCGAAACAACGTCTTCAGGCAGTCCATTCCAGATCCGAGGTCCAGAAACGTTGATGGTCAGACTACCGACTGTAGGCAGTTGGAACATCGGCACCCCCAGGCAACTGGAGCTGGCAGAGCGGAGTGCCCGCTGACCATGCAGACAGCCTGGCCTCGGACTCTGATTATCTCTTGTACTCACCCACAGTTTGCTTCAGACTTTTAAACATGTGTGTAATGCTCTTCTTTCATCGTCTTTTCTGCCCATCTTGTAACAGCGGTAGGCTGACTTGTCTCAAACATTTGTTTCACAAGCTGCAAGCTCGCTATTCTAGACGTGATGCACTGCATGAAGTGCATGTCCAGCTCCTTGCAATGGCATTGTAAACCGTACACAGATATTCCGTTGGATCTTGGATCGTTATACACATACAGTGTAGTGTTGTGGACTTATAGGCTCGTTATTATCAGCTAATGACATTTTAATAGCGTTGTCCACTGTGGAGTCCCTTGGATGTAATTAGCTATGGTCGGACGTTCTATTGGGACGGAACGGCTGCAGCGTGCTTGCTGTGTAATCTGACGGTATGAGTTTGTTCAGAGTATCAGACCATCTTCTTGACCGAAAACAATTGAAATCAAGCAGTGTGTGCACACTGCAAGAATGGAGACTGCCAGTGGCACCCGCAGTGAAAGGCGGGAAGTTAACTTCTTGCCATCTGTCATGACTGTACTCTATACTCAGTGGGAGACTGAGAGCCAGAGCCACGGAACGTGTATGAATTAGTCCGTCTTTGGCACCACTTTAGTACCACATATAGTAACTACGAAATAAGTGGACCTTAAAAGTGGACCTGGTGGGGTTTTGGGAGTCATCCGACCAGTCCGACCCCTTGGCTACAGGCCTGATATGACATTGAAATACACTGTGTTTCAATAAAAAACACCCACGTTTGTTTTCTTCTATGTCTTTTAGGAAAATGATGGATTTGCACAGAAAATTTAGTAAACTGAGTAAATTCGGATTTTACCTACGTAATAAGTACTGGACTGGTGAATAAAAATATTCTTTGGTATCGATGACTGTAGGTAGTTCTGGGGTCATGTAGATTTCTTCTGCAACAATGGGATTTACCATTGAAGGTACAGATAAAGGTAAACGTGGATTTGTATAGCGCCTTGTCATGAACGCACATCTAAGGCACTCAGATATGGCACGCATTCTCAAGGGATCTCACAGTTTTACCTGCACACCCCGCGTTCATCCGCTAACGGAATGAACCATACCTGCCTTTGCCTTCCCAGCCGAAGCTGGGAAGCCGAAGACAGATAGTTGATTAAAAGATGCAAGACAGCAAAGTTTATGGATCTATATGCTTGTGTAAGATGTTTGCTGAGAAAAGGTGGAACTTTATTTGGACTGAAAACTGTGATAAAGCAGATTGAAACACTGGCACTATCAAACGACTGCCAGGTAGTGGGCGCTTGCAACAGATCAACATGCACTTCAGTCGCAGATCATGCTTGATAATCCTGTTGACTGAAGGCAGAGATATGTTGTAAGTTGTGCACTTTGCCGCTGTGAGTCTGTGGCTTTCTTGGCTGAGTGCAAGACCTTCAGTGTTGTCGATATTGGCACGCACAAATATCTACCTTTAACGGTAAATCCCATTGTTGCAAAACAGATCTGCAGTATGTCAGAACTGTGTCACCGATACCAAGGATTATTCATTTACCAGTTCAATCATTTTGTAATTTTTACACGGCTGAAATCTGAATTTGCTCAACTATATTTACTGAAATTTTTGTGCATATTTGATTGTTTTTCTAGGAGATATAGAAGAGAATGAAAGTGGGTGTGTCTTATTGAAACACTGTGATTATATGGCATGTGTATGTAATCTTTGGTGCAGGTCGTGTGTGTACACATTTCTTGGCTGGTAACTGTCGGTTTGGTGCGTCGTGTCGCAACGTTCATCCGCCGCGTGATGTTGGTTCAGCTGCTGGTGCAGTTAGTCCTGCCCGACAAGAATCACCGCGATAGTTACCTGTTAATGACAGAAGTCGTTATATGAGCTGCGTGGTTTGTTGTAGAGCTGATGATTTGCAGTCAACTGCAACTCACCGCTGCAGTCTGATGATTATTTTGTGATGATGATGATGTCAGATGTTGATGATGTGATAATGTCTCTCTGGTTGTGTATTGTTCAACAGTTGTTCATCTATGTACATTTAATAGCGTTATGTAAATTTGTGTAAAGTAATGTTAAAAGAAATATGTTCTGTTAACTACACGTGTTTTGCGATGCTGTTTGGCAGTAGCTTTGAAGTTTCATTTAGTAAGTGAAGCGTGATTAACAAAAAGTAATTTAATGATATACGTTATAGATCAGCCTTAGTCATAAAGGAAGTCAGCAGACATAAGGAGAGAAAGCTATAATGTGTAGTGAGCTGCAAGGTTAATTACAGCTTTAGGTAGTGTGCAGTCTGTGTCTCTATAGACTGCAGTTTGGATAGACTGACTCGGTGTGACCGACGCTGTATAAGGTGAGGTAACAAGCAAACTGCACTCAAGTCTGCGGTGTTGTAGAAACTGTCGCCGGCTTCAGAGACTGTAAGTACATTGCGTCAGACCGATGGAAGGTGCGAGCGAGTGCTTTGAATGCACAAGTCGTACTGGCTAAGCATTACCGAGCACTGAGGACGCAGAAACCGCCTAGGTTAAAAGTGACTATTTTGAGCGTTAACGTTCAGTCACATCTGTTAACGCAGTGCATTCGAGTCAGTGTAATACAATACAAGTGGAATCAACTTCAGTATCACAACGATGTGGTCAACTAATGCGAGGTGAGTCGAAGCTCTCGGCAGGTCGGCCTTAGAGCGTACTTGCTGTGCTATGCTGATGCGTTCTGCGTGCTGCGCAGTACGTATACGCAGGTCGTATACGCAGTGAGGTAAGCTAATAGCTAAGTTAGGCTTACGACAAAACAGTGAGGGGCGTTAGTGTTTAGGCTTTTAGCTGAATGTGAACTAAGTCTCCGATGACTTACTTCCTACTTGAGACATAACAGTAGTGTCTTTATTTGATCATAAACACCGCTAAACTTAATTGTAGTTTTGCAATGAAGCACAAGTCACAGTAAAGCCGTAGTCAGCTCACGCGCTGCAGTTCATGAATCATGATGTAGGCCAACCGCAGTTAGCCCACCGAGGAAAGATTATACTATCTAAACTCGGCAGCAGTCGGGCAGGTGCACATGCGTTATATCTGCCAGGCGACCTTGAGCCGTCTCCTGTTAGTGAGTGACGCGTCAGTGTCGATAGGCCTATAAGTTTACCTGCTTGCGAGTTATGAGACATCTGCTTGCTGTGACCGACCAGCGCGTTGATACATACTGCCTGCCGGTCTCTTATGCCATATTCACTAATACTAATCACTATGTAAGTTCGTCTGACATTACAGTAGCCAGCCGTAATTAGATAGGCCTAACTTCAGCAAGTCAGCGAGTATTCGTATTTCGTGCTGCTGGTGGCGACTGGCGAGGGCTGTTAGTGTACATATTGTCGTAGTCAGGGTGAGAATTGGGGGGGGGAGGTTGAACCCCCCCAGTTATATTATCAACCTCCCCAGTATATGATCCTTGAAGTACCCCAGGGGGGGGGGGTCGGCATAACCTCCCCAACAATGACAAATGTAAATAAATGTATGGGATAGTGTAATTTCAGACTTCAAATGTCGTACGTGTGCGCACACTCGTCTGTGTTAATTCTCTATGGATTTTTGCCTGTGATTAACGGCCTGTATTCTTGTCAGAATAAACGCCAAAATGCACTATTTTGAGCTAGAAAGTTAAAAAAAATTTCGTGGGGAGGGGGCACAGCTCCAAGCCCCACCCCTATTGGGGAAGGCACACCCCCTCCACAAACCTCACCCCTCGGCGCCTGCGGCGCTTCGCCCCATATTTGCCAACCCCTTCCCCCAGTTATTTTTTCACAATTCTCACACTGGTCGTAGTGTAAAATCCATCTTGCTGACTGTGAATTCTGTGTTGAAACTTGTCACTATAGTTCTGCATATTTTGTTGAACAAAGTAAGGTTAGTTGATGACATTACTGATGATACTGTGATCGAACGTCCGACGACGACGACCACTTTCTTGTGTTCACTTGTTCGTACCAGGGCCGGATTTAGGGGAGGGCCCATGGGGCCCCAGGCCTCCCACCAAAAGGGGGCCTCCCGCCAAACCCTTCAATTTTTATTTCGCGCTCACTATATGGTAAATTAAGGGTTGTGGGACATGCAGTTTTAATCATGAAGTTGTTGCAGTCTCCCAGTCCCACCTAAGTAAACTTGGCCCCAGGCCTCCCACCAGTTAAATCCGGCCCTGGTTCGTACTGTGCATTGACTAATGGATATATAACGAAGTAATGCGCCAGAAACTGTACTGTTGCTTTGAGAGACCCATGGTTATGTTGTCTATTCCTGGTGTAGTGTGTAGTTTGCGTAGTAGGCCTAACTGTAAATATTATGTTAACTTTCCCGTTCGGTGCGATTCTTGGCAGATTCTGTACGATGTTTGTCATTGAAGTGTCTGGTTGTAATTTGACACTCAGCCGTGACGATATGTATATGATTTATTGCTTTGACACTGTGAATGAACATGGCAAACAAACGGAAATAGAGCATTGCTGTTTTGCTAGTTTGGGCGTTCCACGTATTGCCGAAGGCCTCAGATTTTGCTACTGTTATTTGTTGACACCCAGCTTCTCATAACATGCTGCTAGACGGCCGCGCGGCGCCCCGTCAAAGGTAGGTTTGATGCTAAGCCGAGCCGTGTCTCAGTGGCTAACACAGTGCGCGTTAACCTTGACGGTTACGCGTGCACGGCCGGGGTTCAGCTGCCGGTTTGCCCCGTCATTTAGTTGAGATCACTGATGCGCATGTAATGCTTTGAGAGTAATCTCGGACACGGACAGGAAGAGAGTTTGAACAGTGGCCTCAGTAACTGGGACCGTTGGTGATATTTGAAGGTAGTTTCTGTCTCACCGGCGATGGCTCAGGCTACTGGACACAGCTACCAAGGATGGTAGCACTAGCGAGGGGTAGCGGAGTCTGGCGGTACTGGTCTTGGGCTCCGGTGGTAAACCGTAAAGAACCCTGGTCGACAGTGATGGAGCCTGCTGAAGCTGCATGGTGCTGTCGGCGCAGAAAGGAGTTCGATCGAACACACCGCCAGGGCCGTCTTATCCAATGGGCCCTCCACGTGGGCCATAAGAATGACAGGGGCCCCATCAGCCTGGCGGGCCCAGGGCCCCCAAGCACGTTAAGACGGTTCTGCACACCGCGCCTCGATCGACACCGTCAAGCCACACAGCGCCCGTCCTCTTCAGTGCTCACTTGGCTGAAAATCTCACTCACTTTTTCACACATGTTTGTCAATTTGTGGAAAAAAAATTAATTCAAGCATATCCATTACGGATCTAAAATCATCCAACCACCAGTTTACTTCAGACAATGGTCCGTGGACTTGTAGTTTAAAAAGTGATCATAAGCAGCTGGTGACGTCGCGTCTCGACTACTGTAACGTCGTTCTTGTCGGGCTCCCCGCGTTAGAACGCTGCTGCACGTCTTATTAGTCTGCGTCTGGACCGTCGGTCGCACTCCAGCACTCCGTCAGCATCACTGGCTGCCAGTGCATCCAGTTCAAACTCGCCATTGGCGGATCCAGGGGGGGGACAATCCGACCATGACCCCCATCATGGTTTTAGGGAGGGGCCCGGGCCTGCCCCCCTCCCAGGCTGCAGAAGAAATTGTTAAAGGTCGGTGGATCATGGAGATCAGACGGTTTTTTTCGCTCGCTTTGATTGCGATTATATAAATATAATATAGGCGTATATTTAAGGTATTTTAGGTTTCTAGGTTTTTAGGACGGCACAACATCACTGAAATACAAGGCCCATCGGGAACGCAGAGTTCCCAATAGTTCCCACATTCTTTCAATGGAGTACAAACGCAGGAAATTCTTTGTCATTTACGCACTCAAAAAGGTGCAAATTTATGCCTAAAATGCACCAAAATACGTTTGGCGGCCGGACCCGCTGGGGGAGCTTAACCGTTCCCCAGACCCCCTAGCCGCAGTGAAGGGGGTCCTACTTCTAAGGGAAGGGAAAGGAAGGGAGGGAAAGGGGTGGAAAGGAAGAGAAGGGGAGTGGATGGGGAAGAAAGAAAAGGGGAAGGGAAGGGAGGAGAGAGAGGTAAGGGAAGGGATGTGCCCCCCTAACGTCCTGGATCAGCTAGTGACTTCGTAGTCTTCATGCACCAAGTCATAACTCAACGGTGTGCGCCGTACGTCACCGACCTCTTCGCCTTCTGCGCGTCAGACCCCACGGTCTCTGCGCTCGGCGTCGACTTGTGCACTACGTACATGTACGTGCACTGAACTGGGTCGACGCGCATTCGCAGTCTGTGGTCCGGACGTTTGGCACAGTCTGTCACCATCTCTGCGCACCATGAACTCTCACTCTGCTTTTCGCCGTTTGTTAAGGACTCCCTTTTACAATTTAGCATTTTTATCATGATTTTATTACCGCGCTGCATGGGATGCAGACGCGGTATAGCGATGAGAAAGTTGTCCGTCCATCCGTCTGTCAAACGCGTGCATTGTGACAAAACTGAAGAAAGATCTGTCCAGATTTTTATACCATACGAAAGACCATTTAGCCTAGATTTCTGAGAAGAAGAATGGTTAGTGGGGGCGACCCCTTCTACCTGAAATTTTGGGTCAACTGGCCCCCGTTGGAGCGATATCGACGATTTTGGACCGATATTCGCTCGTAGCGCCTCAGCCGTAACATCTAGTGAAAAAAGTTCAATTAACACTAGGCCTAATAGAAGTCCACAATGCGCTTTCCAATGAGCCTAAGATGATCATCGTACCCCTAAGCCCCTCTCCCGAATGGGGGCTCAAAAAACGCAAAACGGCCGTTTTCGGTGTAAAATCGCACTTCGCTTGAAGAAAGTCTGCTACAAAGTTTCTTTGTGTGAAAAATTTCAGCGACAAAGGTTGTAAGGCATTCATCGGCCTAACTCTGCGTGGAAAAATGATTGGTGGTGGCGTCCCCTTCCACCTGAAAAAAAACTGACAGAGTTGGACAGAAATCGCCAATTTTCTGTCTATTTTTGCCTGTAGCACCTCATCCGTAACACCTAGCGAAAAAAGTTCAATTAACACTCATAGGAAGTC
>Ga0049105_1001519_pt1 | contig 10443 bp, 8 predicted proteins | sample WorMetvaBAHAMAS1_FD_61260 | JGI IMG/M metagenome (GOLD analysis project Ga0049105, IMG submission 61260) | Worm MetaG Olavius vacuus BAHAMAS.1 | ecosystem: Host-associated > Annelida > Digestive system > Unclassified | place: Germany: Marburg | collected 2013-04-09 | reverse complement strand
CAGATATTTGCAGTCATTGCATTCTGTAGCTCTGTGTGTAACGCGTTCACACATCCAAAAATTCTATTCACAATATATTGCAGACTCTATCATAGGTATTAAACACAAAATTATAAAAAAAATTTTACAAAAATTACAAATTATAGCATAGTCAGAGACAATTATTAGATACAGTAAATGTCTTGAGACAGTTAGTGTTAGTATCTAGCATATATATTTTCTCTGTTATCAGTAGTTTTTTCCGTGCTGCATGGAATGCCAGCGCGGACTAGCGATGAGAAAGGTCTGTCTGTCTGTCTGTCTGTCAAACGCGTTGACTGTGACAAAATGGAAGAAAGATTGTCCAGATTTTTATACTATACGAAAGATCATTTAGCCTAGTTTTCTGAGAAGAATGGTTGGTGGGGGCGACCCCTTCTACCTGAAATTTTGGGTTAACCGGCCCCCATTGGAGCGAACGCGCTTCAGACGATCAGCGCCTCGTTAGTCTTGACTATACTGTTTTTGCTGCAAAGCTTTTCTGAGTAAGAAATTAACCAGATTGAGGTCCGAACTACTTTGTAACAAGTACTTTTTCTTCCGTGAATGGGAAAAGAGGTGTCACGTGAACAGTAAATTGTCATTTTAGCATAGTGTCGTTTCACTGCACTTGCGCAAAGAATATCTAACTGCGGTGAAATTCAAAACCCGATTCTTACTCCTGATAAAGCACTTAACGTTTTGATGTATGGATAACTCTGTTTTGATGAAAACCAATATGTTGGAGAAAACGTAAAGTGGCCGTAACATGGGAACAGAAGTTATCAATATTTACTTTTCAGCGGGTTGTTAGTTACTTTGCTCGTAGGGATAGTCAAGTGTATATGACAGCTGTTGATGCCAGTGAAGCTTTTGATAGACTGTCAATAAATAAACTCCGTGCTCGAAAATTACTTTTGTGTTTTATTAATGTCATCAAGAGTTGGTACAGTAAGCTGAGATCAGTTGTAAGATGAAATGGTATTTTTAGCACGGTATTTAATGTGACTGGTGGAGTTCGCCAAGGTGGTTTCTGTCACCTATTCTATTCAATTTGTATGTAGATGAACTAATCGACTTATTGCCTAATTCTGGTAATGGTTGTTTTGTGAATACCACTTTCATAGGATGTATAATGTATGCTGACGATTTATTGCTCTGTTACGAGGGATGCAGGCCATGTTAGATATTTGTACACGTTTTGGTATGAGTCACAATATTGTTTTTAATGTTAAAAACCTGTATGGTCTTGTACGGGTAATCTCATGTCTAGAGGTATCTCAGTGCCTTATGTAAATAGCTTTAAGTATCTAGGTATTAAGTTCTTACTTAAGAAATCAAACTATGGATATCCCTTTTATCAAACGCAAATTTTACGCTGCATGCAATAGCATTTGTACAGGTGCAGTTGGCCAAGTCATTGTTTGGTACTGTTCACATATTTAGTTGCTGCATTAGACATATCTCAATCTAAAGTGCATGAATTTGGCGTGTGTTGGAATTATGCATTTCGAAGAATTTTTGGCCTGGTGGGAGTCCATAAAACTCATTCAGTATTTCTGTGGTGCATTAGTCTTCAAACATTACTATGATATACAGCGGTAGCAATTTGTGTCAGATGTTGGTACAAAAGTTGCATAGTTATATAGATTTTTTTTGTGGCTAGGCTACTAGAAAACCATGTTTGTATATATCTAGAGCATAGTTATCATGTATCAGATGTGAATATTTAACCTCAGCAGTGTATAAGAGTTTTAATTTTGTTGCATGGAGTAGGATCTGAAATGTTGTCCTGATGTATGTATGTATATGTATTTGGTATTGTTACCACAGTATTTTTCTGTTTTTCTTCTCTTTGTTTTCTGCACACTTTTGCAAATAAAGGTATATAAACCAGTTGGTCGCTTGATTGATTGATCTACCGGTGAATCGTTATTTTAGTGTAGTATTATGATACTAGACTGGTGCAAAGAATATTTAACTCTGACAAAATTCTAGATAACGGTCTAACTCCAGATGAAGTACTGAACAGCATGATATATGGATCACCTTTCTGCGTCATCATATACACGAGCTACAAACTTTTAATAAAGGTCCAGTTATGTTCCACCGGCTACTAATGAATAGTAAATTTCCAGTTTCAGATATGTATTCGAGTGGGCGTACTCGTTCTGGTAGTCACGTAGTCAGCCGTCAAGTAACAAATTTCTGTTTTTGAGCAGCCTTACATCATTCTAGACAACACTCGCAGCAGCACCATTCTAAGAAGCGACCAAACAATTTACCAACCAAGTAGCCACCTGTGTTGGCCGCCAGAGCACACAGCATGAGTAAAGATGCTCTGCATTCAGCTGACATATGTGCGATAGCCGGACTGTTGGTTATCTCCTCCTCATGTCGCAGAATGCACAATGTTCCTACCGCTGCTGCACCTTCTCTGAGGATGATGCGAAAGAAAAGTCCGCAGGCAAGTTTACACGGACGCCGACAACAGGTGCTCGGATTATTTTTATTGCACTCGACACATTTGCAGAGGATACATGCTGCTTGGCAGATGATTCTGAGGCCCAACCACAACAGGCAACAGCAGCAGCGCTTGAAGTATGAGCTGTTTTCCGTGCATTTATCGTACTTCTTCGAACACCAGCTTTGGCCTTCGGCGTCGACGCTTTTCATTCGAACTGGATGCAGTTGTGAGACATATGTGATCAGCAGATAGATCATGAACATTGCGGTAGTGATAACCACGTAGGCAGTCGTAAGATTCCTCTCTTTGGTCTCAAGTTGCTGGCGGTCTTTTACATTTGCTTCGGCTTCTTCATGCGAATATGCAAGAAGACCAAGAATTAGCATTGCACTTAACTTGAGGCTAATCATCAGCGCCGTCTTTCCAAGGAAGGCCCAAAAGATGCCATCTTGGCTGGAACTCGTTGAACCAGTTTTACACCAGCGGCTAAAATGCTGGCGGTATCGTTCCAGCAGGTTGTACATACTCTCTTCCTTCAACTTCTGAGCTCTTAGTATGGTATAGTCAGCGTCATAGCAGTCCTGATAATTGACGCGGTAAAGAGTATTGCACCAGCTGCAACCTTTCGCTTTAGCCATCGTGCTTTCTTGTAGTGTCAGCTTGGAATAGTGGATGACTTTGATCTCCTGCCCCACTGTTGTAACTATAGCGTGCTTCCGGCTGTCATTAGGCCTGTGCCAACAGATGTGATCTCCTGGTTTAAGCTCTGATTCTTTGATTATTTCATATGCCCATTTGGCGTCGTGACACGTAGTTTCTGTGACTTGCTGGCATTTCTTGCATTTCACCTTCGTCACAAAGCCATACCTGTCGGTGCCTTCACTTTCCAAGTCGTTCTCGTTGTCGTCACAACACAGTCGATTGTTGATGCTGTGGCGCCGAAGCAACTGTACAATAGCAGATGGCACGCGTCGTAGGTCCCTTGTGGTTTGCGAAACTTCTTCTGTAGACCTTCGTTCGGTCTCTCTCAGTTCTAAAGAGGTTGCAGGAACGTCACTCATTCTCGATTTCGCTGTTGCTGATAACACACACACGTGCGACACTAGGCACTAATACCACAACATTAAAGAGAATTGTACGATGACTTGACTACGTTTGTAGTTTTTACCGCGCTGCGTGCAATGCAGACGCGGTCTATAGAGATGAGAATTCTGTCTGTCTATCTGTTTGACAAACGGGTGAATTGTGACAAAACGGAAGAAAGATCTGCCCTAATTTTCTGAGAAGAATACTGGTTGATGGGGTGCGACCTATTCTACCTGAAATTTTGGGTCAGCTGGCCTCCGTTGGAGTGAAATCACTGATTTTGAACAGATATTCGCTTGTAGCGCCTCAGCCGTAACACCTAGCGAAAAAAAGTTCAGTTAACACTAACAAGAAGTCCACTAGGCGCTTTCCAATGAGCCAAACGGGGGAGGCTCAAAAACGCAAAACGGCCGATTTTCTGGTAAAATCGCACTTCCACAAAGTTTATTTATGTGAAAACTGTTTGAAACAGCGTTCTAAGGCCTAACTATCCATGCAAAAATGATTGGTCGGGGCGACCCCTTCTATATGAAATTTTGAGTCAAAGTGATCGCGTTGGAGCGAAATCGCCGATTTTCGATCTGTTTTCGCTCATAGCGCCTCAGCCGTAACACCTAGCGAAAAGAGTTCAATTAACACTAATAGGAAGTACACTACGCGCTTTCCAATGAGCCCAAGATGAACATTGTACGTTGTCCCTAAGTCCTCCGAAGGGTGGCTCAAATAAGCAAAGTGTCCAAAATTTGAACAATAAGCTGCGATAACTCCGAAACGGTACGAAATAGGATGTCATTTAATACTAATCACTAATAGGATGTCGAATACGGGCTTTCGATTGGTGCTGACCTCGATGACCTTGAATGACCTCGAACGGCGCAATAGCCCTTATTTTGCGTTTTTTTACGGAATGCGATAGCTTTGCAGGCCGATTATATCACAGTGGTTGAAGCTATGATGTCCGTAAAATATTGTCTGCCAGTTCCAGTCTTCCAATTTTTGGCCATAACTAACCCACCCTGCAGCGCGGCCTCTCTGCAATAGCTGAGTATGTTGTTTTATTTTGTTGTTGATCATTTGGGTGCATTCCAAACGATCAACAACAAAATAAAACAAGATGCTCAGCTATTGCAAAGAGAGCACGCTGCAGGGTGAGTTAGTTAGCATCTTATAGCAAGATGTTACCTTCCGTGAAATTCGTGGAAAATGAGGTTTTCGTTATTCTCCGTAAAAATGCTAAAATGGTGCAACTCTGAGTCTAACCTTAATCCTAACCCTAATTTCCAGAGCGGATTGAGCAGATAAATCGGAGTGGTATTGTTGAACGGTACATTATTGTCAAATAAATCTGGTTCAATAAAAGAACGCACCCAAATGATCAACAGTTACATATTGTAGGGGTGTGCCGGAAGTGCCCGTGCATAAATTAAGCAACTAGCTAATTCTGTACAAAACTAGACAGATAGGGTCCACACGTTCGAAATTCACCATCAGTTAAGAATTATTGCACATATATTAATGATGGCTAGTCGCTAGTGTCATAATCTTCTTACCTCTGTTGCGCTGCCGTTGAGTTTGACTTGTCTTTCACGTCGCTCTCGTCGTACTTGTAGAAGCTGAAGCTGTCGTCTCTGTGCTGTGTGAGGTCTGATAATGCAGGCCGTTGCAGGTGTCTGGCTGTAGCCGGAGTTATTATATCATAGGTTAAATCGTCGGCGACACGCTTCAATCATTCAGTGTTGGCCTTAGACCTGTCTTCTTTAGTTGTCGTTTGACGGTGCTGGTGATGGGCAAATTCCTAATGTTTTGAATACCAAAATGACATGAAGACAAAAACATGACGCGTTCTAGATTATGACGAATGCGGACTAATATGAAACATTTTGCGGCTATTTAAATTTGAAATCAAATCGAAGTCAAATTCAGTGTGTTTAAATCAAATCATCACATTGTCTGGTGGCATTCAGTCACGAATTAGTCAACTTTGTGGGCACATTCTACTGGGTGATATGCAGTCCTTGTTGGGTATCTGTTACGTTTTGGTTTTATACTAGCGATGAGGTGTTTAAGTGGGTGGGCAGCCAGTCCAGACCTCCTGGCATGATGCTCCCGTCATGGTCCAGTGTACCATCTTCTTATTACATGACGCATGTATACATTGTGCAAGGTAATATCATCACTGTTCACTAACGACCGTTTGCATGAAAGCCATTTAAAAGTAAACTAACGCTTAAGTCCAAATTTTTCAGTTTTTCCAAACGATCATATTCATCAAAACAAGATTGCCGTTTAATCTAAGGCCGAGTACCTGTGAATACATGTATTTAGTTACGCGTGGTCACTTCCGGTGACGTGACAACAATGGCGGTCACACTGATCTGCCATACGTGCAAACTTTATGGCTAGAACCAGAGTTAGCCTATTGCCTATGGGAGTTTTACATTGCGGGAAATTTGATGTGTATTCCCAGGAGATATACTGGATGTGCAAAAGTGAACTTCGTATACGTCAGGGCTTTTGAAACTTATCATATTGCAGCCTGCGAGTGCTTGCATTTAGTTATTCACAGTCATGTCTGGTCACCTGACAGAGATGGCGGTCACACCATTTGATCTGCTGTAGCCAAAACCTCCATGCTACATGCAAACTTCATGGCGGTGTGTTTTATGGAACCGGAGTTATTGCAAATTAAAGTTTTACATTGCGAGAATGGGGATTTTCGACTTTTTAGCTCATGTGACCTTGACCTTGACCCGATGACCTTCATATATGAACTTGACCCGTATTCCCAGGAGATATACTGAATTTGCAAATATGAACTTCTTACGTGAAGGCTTTCGAGAGTTATCGTTTGACAGACAGACAGACAGACACGACCGAAATTATATACCATGCACTTCACTTCGCGTGTGGTCAATGAATGTTTGATGTTAAAAATTTATGAAACAGTTGTCATTGTTTGTACTTATACGTGATACATTTGACGCTTGTCTTGTTCCACTTCATGCTTCAAGTAGGTTGCAGCAGCTAGGGTAAGCTTGGTTGAGTTGAGTTATAAAATGTATTGTTACTGCGGTTTAGAGTGAGATTCATGCAGCTCGTCTTGTGGGTTGGAACTGTAATTCTCGCTGCACTGATAATGCTATTTGGATTTGCCCATCACTACTCATCCATGGCGTCCAGGGTTAACGCAAGTGTTGAGTTGCCGCGAGTGCGAAGACGTGTTGCATAACCGTACATGCCAGTCGCTCGTGACGGTGACTGATTAGACAAGACATGAGAAAAAGGAAAGGAAAAGTTCACGGCAAAGCGACGGCTGGGCGTCTTCTCAGAACTCAGAACCAGTTTGAAATAATAGACATTCATCAACGCGGGGCTGTTGCAGTGGGGGACGTAGAGGACCCATCGCAGTTGATAAAACTTTGTTTCGTTTATCTATCTATAGCGCATTTCGCTTCGAAGATATTCGCTCTTAAGTCGCGACGTCGTTGTAAATCGACCCTAAAATACTCAGTTTTTGGACCCATGCTATTGTATGACTCTCTAAATCTTATAATCAGTGGGGTTCACCAATCACATTTGGGCCGTTGGAGTCATAGGCCAGAAAAAGTGAAGTTGAGAGGTTTGGACAATGTTATGTGCAAGATGTGCCAGTACGCTGTCTTACTGAAAGACAAAATTATTATCTGCAATGTGTTTGGCAGCTAAGTATTAACATTAGATACTTCCAATCCACTCTATAGTATCAGCATACTGCACCACTGTGCGTGAATAGCGCTGTGCGAGGCTAGCGCCTCTAATAAGTCGATATTAAGCTGCATCTCTTGCCCCCAGTGTCTCCATGTCAAAGTAGGACCGTTTATTATGATCTTTTTCTCCGTTTTTGAACATCCCCATGCACTCGTTACGAAGATATTCACGCTGACGTCGCAAAGTCGTTATAAAACCATTCGAAAATTGGCAGTTTCTGAGTGCTCCGTTTTCGCGGAGGACGAGGGGATCTGGCTCACTTGTGAACAAAGTTTCGTTGAATTCCATGCAGACTAAAGAAAAAGAATACAATATAATGGTCTGTCATTCCTATGCGCATGGGTGGTCATACAGTAAAATGTCTTACAGGAGCACAACATAACATTTCCACCCCTTGTCTGAGAGATGTGGACTCGCCGTTGCATTATGTGCTGCGTGGTGAGCCGATATTTCTGACACAACGGGATGTCGGGTTGGACCGAAGTACTAAAATATCGTTCAAGGTCAAAGATCAAGGTCATATAGGCCTATGCCCATTTCTATACGACTTAAAGAACCAACTAGGATGCAGTGGCATGTTTAATTGCATCAAAATCTTGCAGGTAGTTTTCAAGTTATAGTTTAAGTTAAAGGAATTATATTATAAGAAATTATAAAAAGCACAAGAGTAATTGCAAAGTCTCTGCATATTTACGTCTGTATATCCGTTGTAAATTCAGCATTGTCAGCATAAGTCGCAAGCAGAAGTCACAGTTATGGCATAACTATATGCACTTACTTATATACATGCATTTTTGTAAAAAAAACACAGACAAATAATTGCGTGTAAGTCCATGATGAACACAGTACAGTTGGAACAGCAAGCATAAGCCAAGCAAAGATTCTAATCACTACATGCATACGTCATCAGCATATAAATGTAATACGTTTATAACATGTTATTTCATCACTCCAGTAACACTGTATCTGTAATCATGATTGATTCTTAGCGTTCATCTAACTGTGTTAGATGACGCTATTGCTGTCGAATTATGTCTGCTAGTCAAACGCGTGCACCGTGACAAAAAGGAACGAATCTTCTGCCTACATTCTTGTACTTATACCATACGAAAGGCTGATTCGTGTAGTTTTATGACACAAAGAATGGTTTATGCGGGACGCATACCTGAAATTTTGGGCCTAACTGACCCGGGCCTTCTAACTCCAGATAAAGTACTGAACAGCTTGATATATGGTTCACGTTTCTGCGTCATTATAAACACGAGCTACAAACTTTTAAAAATGGTTCGGTTTTCATGTCTCACCCGCTACTAATCATCATTCTTTATTATGCCATATGAAAAGTAAATTTCCAGTTTTAGATAGGCATTCGAGTAGGTGTGCTGGTTTAGGTGCTCGAGGAGTCAGTCGTCCAGGAACAAATTTCTGTTTTCGGGCAGCATTACATCATTCTAGACAACACTCGCAGCAGCACCATTCTAAGACGCGACCAAACAATGCACCAACCAAGTAGCCACCTATGTTGGCCGCCAGAGCACACAGCATGAGTACAAACGTTCTGCCACCAGCTGACATATGTGCGATATCAGTGCTGTTGGTTATCTGTTCCTAATACCACAGAGTGCACAATGTTCCTACCGCTGCTGCACCTTCTCTGATGAGGATGCGAAAGAAAAGTCCGCAGGCAAGTTTATATGGACGCCGAGAACAGGTGCTCGGATTATTTTCATTGCACTCGACACGTCTCCAGACAAATCTGACAGTGATGCAGGGGATGCATGCTGCTTGGCAGATGATTCTGAGGCCGAAACACAACAGGCAACAGCAGCAGCGCCTGCAGCCTGAGCTGTCTCTCGTGTAGTTACCATACATCTTCAGACACAAGCTTGGGTCTTCGGCGTCGTCGCTCTTCATTCTAACTGGATGCAGTTGTGAGCCAGATGTGATCAGCAGATAGATCATGGACATGACGGTAGTGATAACCACGTAGGCAATCGTAAGATTCCTCTCCTTGGTCTCAAGTTGCTGGCGGTCTTTTACATTTGCTTCGGCTGCTTCATGCGAGTATGCAAGAATACCAAGAATTACCAGTGCAATTACTCTGAGGCAAATCGTAAGTGCCACCTTTCCAATTGAGGCCCAGAAGATGCCAACCTGGCTGGAACTCGTCGACCCAGTTTTACACCAGCTGCTGAAATGCTCGCAGTTTCGTTCCAGCAGGTTATACCTACTCTCTTCCTTCAACTTCTGAGCTCTTTCCAAGGTGTAGTCAGCATCATAGCAGTCCTGATACTTGACGCGGTAAAGTATATTGCACCAGCTGCAACCTTTCGCTTTAGCCATCGTGCTTTCTTCTACTTTCAGATTGGAATAGTGGATGACTTTGATCTCCTACCCCACTGTTGTAACTATAGCATGGTGCCATATGGCATAAGGCCTGTGCCAGCAGATGTGATCTCCTGGATTAAGCTCTGATTCTTTGATTATTTCGTATGCCCATTTGGCGTCGTGACACGTAGTTTCCATGATCTGCTGGCATTTCTTGCATTTCACCTTCGTCACAAAGCCAAAGCTGTCGGTGCCTGCACGTTCCAAGTCGTTCTCGTTGTCGTCACAACACAGTCGATTGTTGATGCTGTGGCGCCGAAGCAACTGTACAATACCAGATGGCACGATTCGTAGATCCCTTGTGGTTTGCGAAACTTCTTCTGTAGGCCTTCGTTCAGTCTCCGTCAGTTCGTAAGAGGTTGCAGGAACGTCGCTCATTCTCAGTTTCACTGTTGCTGATAACAAACACACGTGTGACACTAGGTACTAATACCACAACAGTAAATAGAATGACTGCATTTGTAGTTCTTACACACGTAATAACAACTGTGAACAAGAAAACAGTTTAAACTTTGCCATTTTTTATACAACACATCACTAAAATGTCAGCTGTTCTGCTACTGTTGCCTCCTTCATTTTATTCCTCCGCCGCGCCCGCCAACAGTAGACGACGAAGGCATTATGTTTTACGGTGTTACTTTGTGGTGCGACGGTTGATCGAGTGACGACATTCAAGCTGCTTGGGATCCGTGTGTCCAGTGACCTCAAGTGGGCAGATCACGTCGATGCTATTGTTT
>Ga0049105_1001518_pt1 | contig 10445 bp, 5 predicted proteins | sample WorMetvaBAHAMAS1_FD_61260 | JGI IMG/M metagenome (GOLD analysis project Ga0049105, IMG submission 61260) | Worm MetaG Olavius vacuus BAHAMAS.1 | ecosystem: Host-associated > Annelida > Digestive system > Unclassified | place: Germany: Marburg | collected 2013-04-09 | reverse complement strand
TCAGGGGGGCTTCGCCCCCCTGACCCCCCACCGGGGCGCTGCCCCTGGACCCCGCTGGGGGCAAGCCCCCAGACCCCCACGTGTCCCCCCCCTTTCCAAATTCCTGTATACGCCACTGAGTCTGCAATAAAAATTAAATTACTTGAGGGGAGCAGAAATCCAACATGTTGCCACCAATTTTATCTCTCAGGGTCAAAAGTCAAGGTCAAATATGACCACTTTTAGCCAACTTACAGAATACAGAACCAACTAATATGCATTACGACATACAACTGCACCAAAATCTGACCACTATTTTCAAGTTACAGGCAACGTGATTATCCAACAAAAATAACTCACAAACAAATGTCAACAAAATCTCATCACTTCCAGCATTCACCATAACACATATTCCAACCAAGTTAAACTAATTTCCAATCAGTAATTTTTCGGTCTCTGCTCGAACAGACACACCAGCACAACAGACGCTACTAAAAGCAGTGTTTTCTGTGCCAGCAGGATGGTACAAAGGTAATTACACAAAGTTATGTGATAATGCAAGTTGCTGGTGGTAATATGCCTGGCTGTGTGAGATCCCAGAATGGAATTTCACTGCGGACAGACGTATGTTAATCACAAAAAACCACTGAACTCAGTACAAAACTCCGGTCAACTCAGTGAGATGGTAATATCGGTATCAGCTTACGGGTTAAGTAATGATAATAAATAGCAATCTCACAGCCAAGTCAGCTGACTTAGCGTCAGAGTCGGCAGCTGCTTGGCAATGATCTACGTTCACCAGATGAACCAATTGAACTCTCACTATGACAGATTTGCTGGATGATTGTAAAAGCATGGCACGGATGGTATATGAGCACAGAAACTTTTCAGTCATGCCTATACATGCCTACCAGAAGCTGTTAGCTGATTGCAAATAACAGAGAATGACTGCAGAGTGAAAGTGAAAAAATCTTTTTTATTAAATTCCCAACTGGTATTCATTTGTTAGTGGGACAGTTATTCTACTGACAATGTTGTAAGCCACGTGGAGTCAACTTACAGCAAGACGTTCACAAATGGCTGATTTCTGACGATCGTTCAGCGTGTCAGACGGCACAATGCAATCGTGAATCTGAAGTATTATCTGCCCCGCTGAATGTCCTTCAGCCATAATATCCTAGATTTTCACACATGTATAACTTAGTAATAATAAATAAACACTACAATGTTGAATTAATAATATTTAGACCTTCACAACAGCAGAGGACTGATGTCAATAAATGCACACAGATGAAATATATTACCGCCATATCGTAAGGTCATACCGAATAAAATAATTTACCAATTACTAAAAGTGACCAGAAAGAATAAGAAATGATAGTTAGTTTGTAGTCTTCAACATGCCACTCGACACATAACAGGTCATTTTAGAGAAGAGAATTAGAAATAGCAGTCATGGACACAAAAAATGAATAACGAAAAGTTAAAAAAATATTCTGAAGCAGAAAATGAATAACTTAAGTGCCACATCAGTTGCTAAATGACGACAACCAATGCAATTCAGCATGTATGGGCTCAAAGTCTGCTTAGTAGAAGTTGCATGACCACTAACTGTCTAAGCTCCTTGTGTATTCTGCGGAGTGTATGTGCATTGCCAAAGTGGCACAGGGTTGTACAACAATGTGAGTGGCCGTCACAATAAAGCCACGTTCTGCAGCTCTTTAACCTCAGATGACACTCTGCAATGTCTCTGCACACCCACCGAGACACCTACGTGAACTGACCAACTGCCACAAGTCACTGGTTGAAAGATTTAATTATTGCCAGCTCTGAGCATAGACGACATAAGAAAGTGTTCAGACATTTCCATACAGGCTCTTCGATCACCAGGACCTGTCTGGCCCAGACCAGAATCCAGACCTACATAAGGTACCCAGCCGCACACCATGTAATCTCAGACTTTAACCGAGGCCCAGTCTCAACAGCATTTAAGCACCACTATTCTAAATGATACCAATGATGATGCTACAAAGGACACCATCAAATCTCACAGCATACATTCAAATAATCCTTGCACAAATTATCTGACCACATCTGGACTTTGAACCAAAGGCTGAGGCACAGCATGCTCATGGATGGTCAATGGTCATGGGCAACGACAGCATCATATTCACCTTTACAGTCTTCTCAAGCTTTTCATATGAACCGGAATGGCACACTTTCATCAAATCACCGACAACACCGTCTTCAATTACCTGTTACAATAAATCAATCACAAATGTTACTGCAAGCATTTTTGCATTTTAGCCTCCAGTGTGGCCTGACCTCTCACACAGTGAACCAGTATCGGTCTATGTCTCCAGCATTTAACAAGTTTCTTCAATCACTTCCTTGCTCATCAGACAGTAGACATTCAAGACATGGACTGGAGGACAAAGTTCGATTTTGGAAACTGCAAAACTCTTTGACAGGTTTAAAACTGACAATTTTTTGCACGGATTTTCAGGGTTTTTGAATTGTTGGCAAAGCACCCACCCAGTTGCTTTAAGAAACCTTTCAGAAATCTGGCCAAAAAATGTACAAATTTTAAGCAGGTGGTAAAATAACATGCAGCACAGTTACTTCTCTGAGGAACTAGTATATGCATCAACAGAGAGAAAAACAAATTGATTTCAATTTTTCAATTTCAATTAGATTAGATTTCAATTTTTGCTTAAATCTGCATCTGATTTTGAATCTGCAAAGTCCTACAAGCTTTCAACATCAACAGTTAACAGATACGGAGCTTGATGAGCTCCATCACAGTCATAGCTAATGAACAGACGGACAGTTTTGTCACTCTGCAACACCTGAAGGCACCTATCCATTCAACGCATACAACATTATGTCTAGGGCACACAGTTTTCAGCAGCTCAAAGAATTTGTTCTAAGCTGTGGAATTTAGGTTTTTCTGCAAAAATTGTCAAAATTTGGAAAATACACTTCAACACGAATGTCTTAGCAGTTTAATACCAGCAACTCACCTAAAAAGTAATCAGCCCTTCACCTAGTCATGTTTTTGTTCACGCTATTCAACCACATGTCTAGTTAAATGTACAACCGTTTAGTCGATCACCAACTAATTAGTTGTTAACACTTAAGTTAACAGTTAACACTAACAAATGATCAACTGTACAATTATACAGAAGGTTATTTAGCTCCTTTATGTCCAGGGTTCACACTATATTTTAGTATTGAAATTCTAGGACTTTCAAGGACCCTGAAGTTGCATTTTCAAGGACCAATTCTTGACGAATTTTACAGCATGGACAGTATTACAGCAATATTTAATATCCATTTTTGTGATTACGCGACAGTTTTAGATGATAATAACAAAACATGACAATTATTAGCAAATCTCGTTTTGGGCAAACCACCTGTTTAACAAAGTTACTGATATCACTCAGTTTGACTTGGTGAATTCAAGGACTTTCAAGGACCTGTCGAATGAAATTCAAGGACTTTCAAGCACCTGTCTTGTTTTCAAGTACTTTCAAGGCCTTGAGTTTAGGAGAAAAAAATTCAAGTACTTAAGGATGCGTGGGAACCCTGGATGACAATACATTGGATTTTTTGAACAGCAGAGTTGAATTTCTGTCAGTTGTTTATCTATCACAGAATTAACAGTAATTTGCCACAGTGAGTAACAGAATTTGATGAAATGCTATATGGAATTCACAGAATTTTATGACGGAAAAATAAAATATGGTCCCCCATGGATAAAGAATTCACATATCCGATAGAGAGAGATCCTGACAGAAACATTTTAGCATGTGTAAAACAATTACCCCTGCAACTTCGACAACATCAGCCTTTGTGACGCCATCTTTGCCCTTCAGTCTTGCGGCACTCTGCAGCGTAGTAATGGCCTTACGCATGTCTCCTTCAGATGCCTCCAACATTGTGTCAACAGCCTGCATAATAATAATAATAATAATAATAAACCGGCATTTCAACACGCACAGTTAACGTAAAAATGTCACATAGGCGCGCGTGATGACTAGAAACCAAAGTCCTGCAAAGTTAGCTAACTCAAACAAACAGTACTGTCTTCAACTGCCGCTTGAATGCGCCCATCGTCAAATCAGGATGTCGAAGGTAAGCAGGTAGAGAGTTCCACGACGCAGGGCCTGACGAACAGAAAGGTCGCGGACCCAGCGTGACTGTAGATGATTGTCTGTCGTCAGCTGAACGAAGCCATGAACGCCCAGGGACGGCAGTGAGAGGCAAGCAGCATCGTGACAGATACTCGGATGCCAGACCGTGCAGGCACTTGTAGGTCAGCAGACACAGTTTGAACGTCACACGTTCAAATCATGTATCATTCACATTAGCAGTAAGACTAGCACCAGCACAAGATTAGGCAGACAACTGGAATGAAAGACAGATGAGTCTGATCTCACACTTGAAACATAATAGGTCATTGTGTAGACAAGTCTTTCCAGGCACCCGAAATGCGATGGTACAAATAACCAAACTTCATCTTCATGCAATAAAGGTGCCAACTCAGTGATCGAGCAATATCTCACAGCAACCAAAAGCAAATATACGGGAAACTAACTCTGAGACATGCAAACCAGCTGCAGTCAACACACACAAACTCTAGTTTAAACCTAAACAAACAAGCTTTAGTTCACCTGTAACAACTATACTTATGACAGTGACACAGCACAGTTCTGTTAATCTGACATAATTGTCCTCCAGACAGACACGATCTGCTATGGGAGGATGGAAACCTAGTACAAAGATTAACATAAATATTGCAGCTTATTCCAGTCATGGAATATTATCGTACACGACAATTGTTGCCCTGTATCATTAGCATACAATGGCATCGGCTGTTACTAACACCATAGTTGTCAGTCATGCTGCAGTGTTAAACAGTGCTCATACTGATCCATAGTGTGTGCAGACTGAGAATATGTATGGATAAATAAGTAATATCATTGTAAATGATCAAGACAGCAGACAAGGAAATACAGTGACAGAGTCATCATCGGACAATCTCTGCATCTGCCAACACTATCTAGCATCATACAACATGTGCATTTTTCATAGACAAATGTACGTATGTTGGCCTACTCAAGAGCTAAGTGTCAAAAAAAAAATACCAAAAAAATCCACAAAATATTTATGAAAGTCGTTCTTTTTATCAATACGAATATCAACATCTGAATATTTGTTGTTGTTTCTAAAGAAAATTAAAAATTGATAGCATTTATGTTTTTTAATTCATAAAATTCTGTTGTCATTTGGGAAGTGCATACCGGTATGTGAACAACCAGCAGTAAACACAGTTTTACTCTGGTTAAACATTATATCTGTTGTTGACCAAAAAATTATATTTATCATAGATCAAAAATGGCAGTGGGGCATAGTCTAGTTGCTGATGAAAAATGCATATTATAAATCACTTCAGATGTGAAATCAGCTGAATTTAGAGAAATGAGAAGAATATTGAGCACCTCATCACTACACTGCATGTCCTCTGCTGAGCAGATTTCCTTCAGTCGCTGTCTCAGTATGTCGTCTGACAGCGGCTTAAATCGAAACTTGGCACAGCGTGAAGTGATCGGTTCGATGATACGACTGACGTAGTTACATATCAGACAGAAACGAGTCGACTTTGATTCCTTCTCCATCGTCCGCCGCAGCGCAGCCTGCTCACACGACAATCATCATTATCAACTCAGTGTACGTGGTGAGGTCCATGGCGCTGCTCAAACACTATTACGATCGAAGCCACACTGATGAAATGTATGCCTACGCTGAAAAAGTGCACTTGGTCTTGCTGTAACCTTGAGCTTTGACTGCACAGGCTGGGCCGCTTGCCCATGGGCACGGCCAGGCCTGGAAATAAAATAATGTAAATGGGCCGGGACAGGACAGGCTCAAAGGCCTACGGGCCAGGAAGGGCCAAGCTGCAAACAAAATTCTATCCAAAATTTGCATTAAAACAAGTAATTATGAGAAAAGTAATAGATGTAATAATTTTAACTTTCGTCTAATGCCTGAACATTTTTTAATGTTATACAGGCCTAATTAATTATTGTGGTTCGTGCATGATGATGATTTCTTCAGACTCAATCAATATGCAATGTCATGCATCGTAGCTGCATTGGTTATACTTCACGAGAATTACAAATTATTGTGCACCAGAAGTACAATAACAATTAAAATTAAGCAGGCCATGCTGAAACATGGGTGTAGTGGAATGGCTATGCAGGGGTGGGGAATGGGGTGGCATCCTCCCCTTTTTCCAGGGAAGGGATGCATCATGCATCCTACTAGTAGCAATTTGCTTAAATCCACATATAATGACACAAACTGTTCTGACACTTACACTTTACATGTATGTAAATTATGATAAAATTCTTCTGATGTGCTTCGGTTTCAGGCGTTCCCCCACTTTCTTCTAGGACCCAAAGTGAAACAGTGTTTAAAGCGAGCTGAAGACAGGCTAGACTGGGCCGGGTCCGTCTTTAACCTGCCAGGCAGGGCCAGGCCGGGCCTGATTTTTCCGTAATGGCAGCGGGCTGGCTGTGTGTGTGTTCCATGACTTAGCCCCAAAATTCGAAAAACTAATCCGCAGCTTTTTTAGTTGTCCAGCAAATGGACAGACGGAGCAATGCACACAAAAAAATACATCCTGCTTCACTGGATAACAACGTTCACATTTCTACAGCGCGATTCTAAGTTCAAAATGTGAAACAAAATAGCAGCATGTGCAAACGTCACCTGTGCAGGCGCAGTCATGGAATCTGCCTCATCGAGAATGATAATCTTGAACGGAGGACATGGCTTCCCACTGCAAGCAGACATAAACAGCGCCCATGATTTTTTGTGGGACTACACTTGACAAGTTATTGCAACTGCAAACAAGTTATTTGGCACACAGTGCATGTTAATAGTTACGAGTGCAATAAAATAACAGGCAGGCATCTTTCATTTGCTTAACTTGCTGCCGAGCAACAAACAGAATCCATCTAAGGACTTTGCCCCTAGATGAAGGTGACCAGCTACATCAGCACTGTTCCCCACCCCTGTTCCTGCCTACTTTCCACCACAATCTAGCCATCTTCTGCCCCCCCCGTCCCTTCCATTCCTTCATTTCTCCCCTTCTGCCTCATACCTCTGTTTGGGTGTAAAGGCAGGTATGGTACGTGTGTGGCTGGCAGGTAAAACTTCAATGCCATTGTAACACATGGGGCATATCTGAGAGCTTCAGCAATAAAGGGCTTATAATAAAGTACTATACAAATTCACCTGTTTACTTCACATTTTTTACTACAGGCCATGTTGCTTCACACAGAATGCAGATAGGCGACGACATGAAAACGACATGTACAGTGACATCAGACTCGTCTTTCCACAAGTGTGACTCACAGCCACAGTGCTGCAGCAAAGAAACACCTAGCAAGTTCCTTGCATCAACCCCAATGGGTAATTGGGTATGTGTACCCAGCAATTTTGATCAGTCACGAAAAGATGTATTTTATCCCCTCAAAAGATGTTGTCAACCCTAACACTCAACTTCATGGAAAGTTAATGGCATTATCTCATTGGTTGCATAGCAGTTGGCAGAACGCCGGTCTTTGGCCGGCGAACTGACCCTGTCCTGCGCTCGACCTTCAGCTAACAGGTGACCACTATGTGGGTAAACCATCCGCTGGAGATCAGCCAACTAGGCCAACTCGGCCTTTCATCCTTTTGGGGTCGATAAATGAGTATTGAGCTGCAATTAGATGTTCGCCACCTCAATCGGTGGAGGCGCCATCTGGTGAACGCTTACGAGGTAAATGGCAGGTATGGTGTTTATTGCTGGTAGAACTGTGTGATCCATGCCTGAGCGCTTTGAGTGGTTTGTATACCATACAAGGCGCTATACAAGTGCTCGGATTTACCTTTACCTTTACCTTTATCTTAATTTCTGACATATGTGTGTCATGTTTTGTGAATAAAATGCACAGAATATTAAAAACGTGAAAAGTGAGATATGTTTCGGCATTAATGTGCAACAAGAGATCGTGTCTCTAATCTTGCAGCTTTGGCTCGTGTCTGCCTGAAAGCTGAGAAAGTGGAAATCAGCACTGTCCAATGGTCCTTAGTGACTAAGGCCAGGATGACCACCCTGCAGGCACTATTGGACTCTATTCATGCTATTTCCATAACTCTTTGCAGCAATCATATCCAAGTTGCAGTTATAGTTACCCATGTCATATTTTAACAGTATAATAAAAATGCATACTTGACACTACTAAACGCTGCATAGTGACAATGACACTTCCAAACATTTGGTCAATTTTTTGACGTTTCTGTGACAGCTGTCAAATTCTGTGACATTTCAGCTTTTTAGCCAAGAGGACCTTTACTTCTTACCTTTACAAGTCATTACTGTTTTAATTACATGCCACAAAACAGAGTTAAAGAAGGTCTTGAAATCCACTATAATTTAACTATATGATAAAAGCAGCAATGTTGCATCACGGCTTACTCTGGACGTACACCGCTGGCCGTCAGTTGTGCAAAGGATTTCACCTTCTCACGAATCACATTAATTCCACGTTCATCCGAAGCATTCAGTTCAAGTACACGTTCTTTGGTCATGTCACTAACATACAAACATCATCATCAGACTAAATGTGTTAAACCGTTCACTTTACCCGCATACATACTCCACAAAAAATGAAACAGATAAGCAACGACAACAGCATGTCGCCATTACAATTAAACCTGGCATGCTAATTCCAATTAATCTTTACTTACATTTAGTTTGCAACATAATAAAATAACACTAATTAGACATTCTACATTAATACAATATTTTCCAAATTATACCAATATCGTTTGGCACATCATAAGATTGTTTAACAGTCTACTGTATTGAAAGAAGGACAATAACAGCAGACCAGTGGGTGTCACCATATGACATATAAACATAACAATAAATATCTATATAGCACCACAGAACTTATGTACACACATAAACGCAAACCATCTTATCTTTTGATGATGTACACTATCAATGGACAGTCAGTAGCAGCACAATCAACTTCATTACACAACTAGTCTATAGCCAACCATGCTCAACACAGTTAACAAAGTCAGCATCCAGCAGGCTACTACTTGCAAGTTGCAACCTTTGTTCAATATGGCAGTATTCTGCTGTCACCGAAGAAGAGATTACGCCAGAAATCTTGTGGGAATTTCTGCAGCAGGAACTTTGTACTATCCATACGTTCCTCCCAATTAACAACCTCTGTGCAACACAATGTGTGTTTAATTAAACAGTAAGAATTCAAACAATCACAGTTACCCGAAGAGTTCCTTTGACACGGCTAGAATGGTAGATGTTTTGCCCGTGCCGGGTGGACCATAGAACAGCAGGTTGGGTAACTAATGCACACAAGCCATCAAACAAATGTAGAGAGACCAACAACAGAAAAATGGTACAGAGCAGAATGACAGCTGATACAGCAAACCCTCTGTTAACAAACTATAAACAGGTCCAGCAACTATGACTATTAAATGTCACTAATGTCTAAAGTACAATATTATTACTAAAACTAAACTGTACATTGCACCATGTCTCACTTCTAGTGAGTTTACACACAAAACATACACGCACTTCACTTCGCACTAAATAATCAAAGTATTACGTTGGCGGCAAATGTGTTCACTGTTCATGTCAAAAAACTGAACCCAATCATGCACCATTTCATCGCCAAGAGAACAGCAGATCAGTGCCTCTTGCCACCAGTTCACTGTTGCTTTGCATGTGGTCCCAATAAACCAAGAATAAAAAATGATACTGATTGAGAGTCAGGACTAAGTCAGATATATTGTCAAACCATAACTGATCAGCCATTACTTACATCACAACCCTGCAGTGACTTTTTCAAGACAGCAACAACTTCTTCCTGATAAGCCACCTCGTCTACCGACTTTGGCCGACTGTTTAAAACACACACAATAATAATGTTTAAACAATCTTATGTACTGACAAACAACAATAGCATAAAAACTTCGAGGAATATTTCATCCATCTGATAAACAGTGAAATGTTCACTTCTGCAGAATTTTCTGTAAAGTGCTAGTTCAGCAGGGAGGCATTCACATAACAAACTCACATATTCTGAAGTCACCAGCATCTCATTCTGGTGAAATGTCTAGACATTCCAACCTCAGAGAAAATGTTAAGAAGTCCACTTTAACAAACAGCAATATTAGTACCAAATAAATTGTATTTAACTGATTAAAGATATTTAATTCTGAAAACTTATGCTACAGTACATTATCTAGCCAGCTTTGGTTTGGTTTAGTAAGGTTTAACGTCCCACTCGACACATAATAGGTCATTTCGGAGACGAATCTTCCCAGGCAATCAATTGCACTGGTACTGATAACAAAAAGCTAACAAACTAAAC
>Ga0049105_1001517_pt1 | contig 10446 bp, 9 predicted proteins | sample WorMetvaBAHAMAS1_FD_61260 | JGI IMG/M metagenome (GOLD analysis project Ga0049105, IMG submission 61260) | Worm MetaG Olavius vacuus BAHAMAS.1 | ecosystem: Host-associated > Annelida > Digestive system > Unclassified | place: Germany: Marburg | collected 2013-04-09 | reverse complement strand
ATACTCACATGTAGAATTTCTTCACGATTAAAATGACATAAAAACTATAAAAATCGGTTAAGATTAGCCAAAGTTATAGTCAAAAATAAAATGTCACGTTTTTTTATGGTTCACTGTGTAGTGTGACCCTTCCTTTACACCGACGTATAAAGCCTTTCACTACCAATAAGGCCCTTTCACGGCCCTTTTGCCCCATGATGGGGCCCTTTTACCCCGTTCCTCCCAGGTCGGAGGTTTGGGGGGTGATCCCCTGCACCGGCTGTGAAGCATATTCACTGTCACCTATCTTTGTATTTGTCGTGTTTGGGTAATAGGTGTAGATGGGTGTTACCAGCTTTCTGTCAGTTGAAAGGATTCAAGGAAAATAAGCACGTGGGTGGGCATTAGAATGGAAACAGCATCTAAACCTCTGCAGTCTGCATCCATGTGATATTGTCACATCACACAATATCGTCATATAGATTTATTGCATAACAGTAACTCTGAAATAACTAAAACATGAAACTTCAAACATACTGGTGCCTAAATTGATGACATCCCCGAAGGAACTACTACTAAGGGTTTTCGTACTGCTCCTCAGTTTTAGCCTTTGCCACCTGTGGACGCGAAAGCTGGGCCGTGAAGACATCACATAATAGCCTAGCTTTTGAAATGAAAGGGGGACCTTGACAGATTTTCATTATCCGAGTTATCACGGACAGCAAAGAAAAAAAACAACTGCGTAATGGAGAAAAGCAAAAGCATAAAAAATATCCTATCAGGCATATAACCCAGAAAGCTACTATATTTTGGTCACGTTATCTGCGTCATGAAAATTGACTACATGGAAATATGTAATTCAGGAGACAATAGGGAAATGAATAAAAAGGCTAACAGACAACACAATTGAATAGAGAAAGACAGTGAACAGTGTGGTCCGCACAGCCAGCCATCAGAGTGAGGCGAGGACGACTAAAACGACGCCATCGACTTTGCAATGCTTTCAGCAGAAGTCCAGCTTTATTGAGCTTATGATTAGAAATTTTTTTATTTGATGGATTTTGTAGGATCAACTACATCTTTGGATGACAAGTCCCACGCCCTGTAGTCCCACCATCCTATACCCGCATTTCAACAGCCATGCACGGATCGTTTTGATGTTATAATCTTAAGGACCTCTTCGACGCCGCACGCGAGCAGCTGAAGGGTGGCATTCAATGCGACAGGCAGCGGCAGTCGGTACTGGTAGTCGCCGATGATGCAGACGCCGATTGCGATCTCGTTGTAGCCGAGTGTGTGTGAACCTTTGACGTTCCAGCCTCGGCCTTCATACACCCGACCATCCTCGCATACCAGGAAAGTGTATCCGATGTCGTTCCAACCTACCAGCATGAACATAGTACGCAATCCTTCAGCGAAATATATCGAAATGACGCCGCGGAATATTGATGTCTAACCGAATTTTGAGAACATTTTCTGCATTATATTACAGACATATACTTGTCTATACGGATGAATGATAAATCTTTAATTTTTTAAAACTGACTGAGAACAGCATGAGATCTTATTTTCAATTGTCTTGGATATGATATTCCATCACGTAGAACTTTATAGGTCACAGAGTTAAAACATCCACATATCAAGGATATAGTGCTGTCATTTAGCAAACAATAGTGAACTGTCGAAATTTTTCTTATTTGTATTCGTTAAGCCTAGATCACACTGTCACGATTGTGACCACGACTTACCACGATTAACCGTAGACGGTTTAGTGGTGACAAGTCGGGAGTACAAAGTCCCGAATTTAATTTTCCTACGAATGTCTATACGATCATAGTACGACGATACCACGAATGCCAACGAATGCTGTAGGGTTTGGAAGCACAATCGTGGCCTTTCCCGATCTATGCCGATCAGCGGCGAACATCCACGGTTCTTCAAGAATCATGGCGACCGACGCCCTCGAGAACTTGTTACGGATGTATCACGGTTTATCACGATTTCTTAAATTGTGGACGATCGGGACGAAAGACCGTGACAGTGTGACCGAGGCTTTAAATACTACCACTGTGGAAATGTTTGACAATATTTTACGAATATCCCAGGTATCAGGATACAGAACAACTCCGAAATCTGTTCCGCTGTTTCTTTGCTCGAGGCGTTCAAAATTTCATGAAAAATTATAATAACAAATAACATTAACATATGTTAGTGCTGTATTTCAGCCTTGTCGCACCTGCTGTAATTGTTTCTCATGCACGTTATGTGATGTATTTGTGTTCTTGGCAAATAAAATAATGATGACAGTGAACTAGCAGACCGAGGCAAAAACATCACCTCCTTTGTAGATGTCAGTATGCACTGTCTTGAATACACAGTTGATGCTATGTTAGCAATTACGAGCAGAAACTGTGTGCGTTGTATACGGTGTGTTTACCTAACACACCGCAGCCCGCGGCCACCTGCCTCGCTGCAGTGTGTTAGCGTCACTCCTGTCTGAGAGATATGGGCTTGCTGTCACAGTATTTGTACAGAGATGGCTCGATGTCTCTCACAGAGCCTAGAGGGGGTGTCGAGCTGAAATTTCGAACGATTATATATTTTTTATCTTATGCCAGATTTCTGAACAAAAATTTTCTGGAGCGAATTGAGACCATTCTGAACATTGTGTCAAAGTGTCGAGTCCATCGCGCTTGGGAGAAGTAGCAAGTGCAAATTTTGGTCAGAAAGTGGAATAATAAGAAAGAAAGAAAGAAAAAAGAACCATAGAGCATCCGCATAACAATAGGGTGTTTGGGTCTACAACGCAGACACAATAAGTTATGCCATGACAATATCACATGTGGCGTTCGACCAGAGTGATCAGATCGGCCAAAAAGGCACCAGCTGTTTTTGCACATACACGTAGAATAATCATTTTACACAACGCGATAAAATTAATTTACTATACGGACGACTGATGAGTGCTATAGGGAAGCTGCTAAGCTGGAGGTATTTTAATGGAAACAGGCACTGAGAATTGGTCGTGTATGTTGTAAAGAAATTCGGCACAGTGACAGTAATGTCCGTCAATAACACTTATTCAGTTTGCTGACGTGTTGGCAGATCGGGGAGAGCATTCTGTTTCGAAGCATTTTGTCCCGATGATATTTTATGTCGCGGGAGAGGGCGTCATGTCCAGGGGCATTTTGTCCCGATGACATTTATCCCGGGGAGAGGGCGTTATGTCCAGGGGAATTTAGTCCTGGATTCGCCTTTGACAACGTATTTTTTAGCTATTTTCTCTATGCTGTAGAATACGCCCTTCGTAAGTTAGGCTACTGTTGTTTTATTCTGAATACAGAACACATCGTGAAACAGGCCGGTGTTGAAATAGTATATAGTGAAAATATGAAACCACGAATGATGACGTAGATTAAATTTGGTCGGATCACTTTCAATACCGTACATGCATGTTACAGGTTGGACTCAGGACTAATCTTTAAACTGGGTAGGTTTGGATTAAGTTTGAGAAGTGGACTTCTGGTCCAACTACGCCTAGAGCAGCTTTATACCTCGATAATCCATGTGGAAATCCTGGATGCTCTGGACTTGCTTGATGCACTGAGTGAGATTGGTTCCACGCCACGGGTTGTCTGAGTGATGAATGAAAGTCATATTCACTGGAACTGTGATGTTGACAGTGGCTCGTGGCGGTCGAGCTCCCCACTCAGCACGCGATACAATCGTCACGCGGTCATCGCACGTCGTTCCTGTTTCTATCAAATAAGACCCACGCACTGTTAAAAACAACCACCGTTGAGGCACCGTTTGTTTTAGGTCGTGTGAACTAGGGTCCATGTGTTATGAGAAACGTTACTCAGTTAAGACACAGTAACTAGTTTATGAAGATCGTGACATCATAAACTGCATCAAATCACTGAAAATCTGATTATTCGTGAGATCATATACATTTCCACCGCAGATTGGACTTAACTAATAAACTGATAGCCGTACAACTAATAGGGTCACAAGCCTAGCCCATTGGAGGGCCTCAGTTATTTGTTGACTGCCGTTACAGAAGCCTAGAACACGTTTGACGTGCTTTTTCAAACCGCGGAACACTAAAATATGTCGAAATGGCCTAGTTGAGGATTAATTTTTCTAATCCAAAGTGTGAAGATAAATCAATGGGCGAACAATTGAAACAACAGAATGTCGCAGTACTGTTGGGCATACTGTGGTCCCGTATAATTCGGAAAGCTAGCCCTGCGCCATAACAGCCTAATGTCATATGACAAACGAATGTTTCAATCGTACAATGTTTACAACGTAGGTTATAATACCCGGACTGCTAGAGCCAAAAGTCGACAGTTGCATGAGCAACAACACTACTAACTGACTGTAACATTTCATTTTCCACTCGCTCATATATTTATTAAATGATCTTCACACTGCTGTCAACAGGTAAACTTCAAGGCCTGATAACGCTGCGGGTGTATGGAGGAGACTTTGCCACATAGAGCGCATTGTGGGCCGAACGCTTACGCTGGATATTTTGTGTTGTCATCATGTAGGCCTAACCGTCGCGTTTTGATATCTACGCGTATTGTTATGCGATCCGCCTGTAGATAGTGCATCAAATGACGCTAGCCATTTCGACAAGCGCATGAACGCCGAGACACTGGACGGCAGTTTGCATAATAACGCGCGCTTGCCATCAGCGCAGTGTCACAGAACTTATTGTCAGCAGTTCGTGCGTCCATCGCGCGTTGTGTGTATGAATAGCTGTATATATAAGTGCATATATGAAATGTACAGAGTGGTGCATAATGAAGTGGGCTGTTTTATTTCGTCACCTGCAGATTACAACACTTGTATTGTGTAATCTGCAACCTGCATGTGAGAGCAGTTCTACATAATATGTATTTAGGCCTACTGTCTTTTCAAGCAGTGTTCAGCATGTCCACCGCTAACTGCTATAGCTTAATTATTACTGCTACTCACTGTATTATAATCATTAATCTACCACAGTCACAAATCAACAGACTTCAAAACATCCGGAACTCTCTCGCTCCTGTCTCTAAATCATCTCACATCACTTCTGTACTCAAGCCTCTACACTGGCTCAAAATTAATGAACATATAGAGTATAAACTCCTTTCTCTTCTTCTCAATACGCATCACCTTATCTGTACACTGTATCCAGAAAAAAAGACCAAAATGTTTTTTGTAATATCTCCTATAAAACTTCGGTAATTCTGATGAAATTTGGTACACCATTTCTTGAATCAATTTGCTACAAGATGATGTAAACGTTTTTCACCTCGTCTGGATAATGTCTCTACACTACCTTGTGAAACTTGAATGAACTTGAATTTATCCCACCTCAACTCTATCCTCCAAATTTGCCAGATTTGAATTCAGTTGATAACAGCATGTTGCAAGAGATGGTGTACAAAACACGCATCACTGATATGGAGCCATCAACGACGCCACTAACGACACAATGACAAAATGATCCAGCTTGGCCCACTCCGTTCTCAGTCGCTGTTTCAGTTCGTTCAGATCAGTGATGCATATTTTGTACACCTTCTGTTGCAAGAGACCCCACATGCTGTAATCAACTGGATTCAAATCTGGCAAATTTGGGGGCCACAGAAGAGGTGGAATAAATTCTGGAGTTTCTTCCTGTAACAACTCAGTGGTAGCACGTGTCTAATGAGCATTTCAAGTTTTACAAGATAGTATAGAGACATTATTCAGGTGAGGTGAAAAACATTTACATTATTTTATAGCAAATTCATTCAGAAAACGGTGTACCAAATTTCATTAAAATTGCCTGAGTTTTATAGAAGATATTACGAAAAACATTTTGGTTTTGAACTTCTAAGTCACTTCGCCAGTCTCTCTACATTCCATCTCCCTTACTTTCACATTCTCTGAAACATACCAGTCCGTCATCTTCAGTATCACCACGGTCATCTTCTACCACTCATTCAGTGCTTCATTATGGGCTCAAGACTTACCTGTTCCACAGATCCTTCCCATCATAGACTTTCCTCAACAGCTGGACTGATTTTACGCATCCTCTGACTTGGACGGTATTAGTTTGCTTAACATCATTTTGATGTCGTATGTTAGACTAAGCTAGCTTCTTTCAGTTTTTGAACACACGTTTCATGTAGACCTCTAGGCGTATATCATATCATATCATATTCTTGTCGCTGAAATTTTATGTCAGTCTTTTACTAGCAAAACTATAGCTTTCTTCGGATATAGAATTTTTGCCGACGAAACTTAACGATAAATGAGAGTAGGCCTATAGGTCTACACACGTAAATTTGGCGTCTGAACGAGGAATATTATACTCTCGTTGTACACCGGCGAATGTGGTCGACCTGAATCTCGATAGCTTTCGTGCTTCTGTCACGTTCAACCACCGGCCACGACGGCGTCATCGGCACGACATAGCCGACGGCGACCTTCATCAACTATTCATGGAACAATATCCGCTCCAGAGCTCTTTAATGTAATGACTGATGCAGGTGTAAGACAGCGACACCCACTGACCGAGCTGAGCTTGCTGCTGCAGCCGCTATCGAAAGCATTCGTCATCTGACGTCGGTCACCAGTATCTTCACTCCAGCCGACAAACTCTTTTCACGCCAATTAACTCGTAACTCATAAGTGTTCGCTAGCGTCTAGTGCGTCACTTGAGCATACTGTGCTGTATAAAGGTCAACCAGTAGGTCTTGGAAAAACTTTCCTTATTGCAACTTGAAATTACGCTGTAAACCAACTAATGTCTACTAAATCAGAGTTTTGCGTATTTTCACAGAAAAGATGCAAGTTAATTGCCTCTTATTCGTGAGTTTTCAACTGTCCAGATGTGTTACTGTGTACAGTGATCGGAACTTCGCTGTCGAAGAAAAACTGCGGTAAGTTCCGCATTAGTTGAAAATTATCTGACGTTAATTTAAGTGACATTTGATAGCCAAAATTGTCGTAACTGTCGTCTCCGTCTGCGAGATGCTATAAATTTTGTAATCGACAAGATATTATTCATGAAGCGTGACCAGACGGCGACACAGTGATTAGATGCATGTCTCTTTAGTGTCTTTGTCTGTCCGTCATTCATATCATTTCCACCTTCGTGGTGAATAAACGCGGAGTCGCGCGCTCAGTATCATATATTTAACAACTGTCCACGGTCGCCCGTTGACGCGTGAGACATACATAAGAGCCGCGATACATAACCATACATGCTACATGTACCAAGCTTACATAGCGTCATGCAACAAAAAAAGCAAAAGGTTTATTGTTTTGGAACTGAACGATACTTTTGTTGCTAACTTTTTTATGTTTTGCAGTGTGAGTCATAAGCAGCTTGCGGGCATTACAATCTACTTTAGCCCGATATTGTGGTTAGGACGTATAATCAATGGATTTCAATGCTGATTTCATTGATAGCCTTTCATCAGTGAGTAAAGTTTAATGTCCTGCTATGCAGTGTCACATAACAGATCATTTGGGAGACGAAATCGACTGCACTGGTACTGACAACTAAACTGTTGACAACGACCGAGAGTAATAGGGGCCTAAGCTATACACAAAACAAAAACTTACCACAAAAATATATACAGTGTGTCCGGAAAAAAAAGAACAAAATGTTTTTCATATCTCCCACAAAATTCGGGCGATTGCGATGAAATTTGATACATAGTTTCCTGAATAAGTTTGCTATAAAATCATGTAAACGTTTTCCACCCCACCTAAATAATGTCGCTACACTACCACGAGAAACTTAAAATGCTCATCGCGCACGTGCTACCATTAAGTTGTTAGAAAAAGAAACTCCAGAATTTATTCCATCTTAACTGTGGCCTCCGAATTCGGCAGATTTGAATCCAGTTGATTACAGAGTGTGTTGAATATTTACGAGGTGTTCAAAATACTTATCACTGATCTGAACGAAATGAAACAGCGACTGAGAACGGAATGGGCCAAGCTGAATCATGTCGTCATTGCGGCAGCCATTCGTCAGTGGCGTCGTCGATAGTGATGTAGGCCTATGTTTTGTACACTTTCTCCCGCAATATTTTTACATTCTGTAATGAATAGAATTCAAAGCTGGCGAATTTGGAGGCCAGAGTTGAGGTGAGATAAATTTTAGAGTTACTTTCTCTGACAACTCAGTGGTAGCACGTGCACGATAAACATTTCAAGTTTCACAAGGTAGTGTAGAGACATTATTCAGTTGAGGTAGAAAACGTTTAATGATTTTATAGCAAATTTATTCAGGAAACTATGCACCAAATTTTATCTGACTCGCCCGAGTTTTGTGGGACATATTATGAAAAACATTTAGTGTCTTTTTTCCGGACACAATGTCATACACATACACACAGAAGCCTGACCTTATTGTCCTTCTTATATTATCCCTCGGATGATGTCTTTAGACGAGGAAGAGCGAGAACCTTCACCAGAAACACTGGTTACATTGATAGGAACTTGAACAACACATTGCGCGATGATGATGACGATGATGACGATGACGAATTGATGATTACTATGCGAGTGAACGCGCTCAGCAAACAGCGTTGACCACTGCTGTAGCGCGTGACGTCATACTCGTCTATCATCAGTTTCCTGTCCAGCGGTGTCCCAGAGGATCGGCGTCGTCGTCGACGTGCTTACGCCCGCGCAGACCGATCGGGCCCAACGGGACAGTTTCACACGTCCACGGCGCCGGCGTCGACGCTCGTACGCCGATACACGCCGAGTGCTGGCGGGACGGGCCCGTCAGTAAAAGTCGTGATACGACGAACGACGGACGGACCGAGAAATACGGCGGCATTGCTGCGGCAGAACGCTGGCGGCTACGCACTCGGTGTAACAGCCAGTCCCGCGAGCACCATGCTAGTTTGATGGCCGACAATAGTGTGTATTCGACTATAAAACACCCATAATCTAACGCGCGTACCGTCGTGCATATTTTATAGAAACGTGTTCCGCATGTCCTAAAAATAATATAAATATGCATGTATATATAGCATGTGAATCCTGTATGCAGTTATGGCCTAGCAGTCATCCACGTGATAGTGCTTGGCCGATTCTAAAATTGCAGATAGGAGTGCCGTCGGCTTTGCAGGATACCCACGATGCTGTAGACGACCACCTACGTGGTTTCTGAAGTCACACAACGGCAGTAGCTGATGATAACGACTGCAGAGACAGAACGAGACGGAGATGTAATGATTGTAATGCATGTGCAAGTCGGCCACACATGTCCACTGAGCCCGCACTCCCGCGTCATCACGAAATACATTATGCTGACAGGTGCATGATCCATGCCATCATATTAGCGACTTGGTGATTATCTCATCATGACGCACATTACTGTTTACTTCCGTGCCACGGAAATCTCGACATAACATCGCCCACTCTCGTTTACATAAGATAAAATACGCCGTAGTTTAACGTGTGTTTAAAATCCAGCTTAGTCTAATACACGACATCAAAAACACAAGCGATGCAAGGGGTTAACCCTCTCCTCCCCAAAAAAGCAACCATAAAATTTTTCGACTATACGTTTTGCACGCTGCGATATTTACACCAGCAGCACTAAACTGTTCAAACACAGACTATATGCAGGGACTAAGAGGGTGATGAAATCGACGGTGAAAAAAGGTCGCCAGCATATAAGCTCTCTTCAATCAAAATTCTGCAAAACATCGTGTTTAGCGCTAACACGGTAGCTGTTGTTGTGTAGTAAAACAACTTCACTTCCCCCCCCCCACTGTAAATTTTTGGCTGTGGGCCTATCCTCGGTTAATCACCGAAAACATTGCAACGTTGAGGTCTCAGTTTTACGAATGTGCATGTTGCAAAAGTTTGCGTGATTGGAACAGTCGCCGTACATGAAAGAACCGGAAACAATGCGGTGTTCGAAGCCATTATATGAGTTAGCGCTAATCAGTCGACGGAGTGAGATTGCGCCGCAGATTTCCGTTGTACTCGCCGGCGTCATTCTACCTGTGTGTGTGTGTGCGTGCGTGTGTGGTCCACACGGCAGACATTAATCTGTCGGCTTAGCTCCACGAACCCACCTGCGGCGTGCGGCATTGAGCCGCTACGGCAATTGTTGGTCGCCTCGGCAACGGCAGTCGCTGAAGCCACAAGGTATCGACAACTTTCGCGGTGTCATCTACCGCGATATACAATTCGAAATCTTTACACACCGAGTCACTAAACGCGCGTTCTATTTCATTTTTCTTGCTCCTGTAACTGTAACTGTAACTGTATTAAGCCCCTACTAGAAGACCGAGGGCGCATCACAGTCAATCCGTATCTTGGTTCCCGCACACAGAATGAAACAAAAATGTTTTCAGATCACGACGAAACAAGTCCGTCGATCGCAGCAGTTTCAGCTCCGTCGGTAGCCTGTTCCATGCTCGCGGTGCAGCAACAGAAAAGGCTCTGTCG
>Ga0049105_1001516_pt1 | contig 10448 bp, 7 predicted proteins | sample WorMetvaBAHAMAS1_FD_61260 | JGI IMG/M metagenome (GOLD analysis project Ga0049105, IMG submission 61260) | Worm MetaG Olavius vacuus BAHAMAS.1 | ecosystem: Host-associated > Annelida > Digestive system > Unclassified | place: Germany: Marburg | collected 2013-04-09 | reverse complement strand
GGTACAAGGGGTCGCCCCCACCAATAATTTTTGCACAGTTAGTTAGGCCAATAAATGCCTTACAACTTTGCCGCTGACAGTTTTCACACAAAGAAACTTTGTAGCAGACTTTCTTCAATCGAAGTGCATTTTTTTAATGAAGATCGGCCGTTTTGCGTTTTTGAGGCCCCCTTTAGGGGACTTAGGGGCAACGTACGAAGATCGTCTTAGGCTCATTGGAAAGCGCGTAGTGGACTTCCTATTAGCGTTAATTGAAGTTTTTAGCTAGGTGTTACGGCTGAGGAGCTACGAGCGATTATTGGTTGAAAATCGGCGATTTCGCTCCAACGGCGGTCGGTTGGCCCCAAATTTCACGTAGAAGGGGTCGGACAGACGGACAGACGGACAGAATTCTCATCGCTATACCGCGTCTGCATTTCATGTAGCGCGGTAAAAACTGCAAAGCAAGCTATAATGACGGACGATGTTCACAGTAGACAATTACTGTTATATATTTTTACAGCAGTATACTTCACTTGCAAAATTTTTCTGTAATTTGAGACTGTTAGATTATAGCGCCCAGCATTTTAGCGCACGAAAAGTGCGTAAAACTTAGAAGCCCGCCAAAATTATAAATCCTGGGAGCACGGCACGCTTTGGACCCCCTTCTCCATGCATATGAAACTGTCAAGTCGAATTACACGCGCGTATAATGTTGTGAAGGCGTTTTGCTGTTGCGACTGGTTGAGTGTTTCACCTCTCGCAGATTGTTGTTGTAGAGTTCGGAGTTGGACTTGGGCATGACACGCCGCTCTTTATGACACTTCCACTGAACTGCGTGCGCAACAACCTCGCGATAGACGCCGATCATGTTCTCTTGAAGTGATGGCTCATGCACGTAAATCTACAGCAACAGTCGCCTAGCTGACAACGCAGAAGAGTTAAAATGCTGTAATGTCCGCGATGAAAATTGTGATTTCAACTGCATCCCAAAACTGTCGACGCTTCTTAGTTTTCTTGGCATCAAACCTTTCAGTAGGTGGCGCTAAATTTCATTCTGTACTCTTTCGCATAGGAATCTGTGCCATTTTGCTAGAGAAATTCTAGCGATATGTTACACTAGAGCAATAGTTTAGTAAAACATCTAACTTCGTAATACGCAAATGCAGTGACGTATATCTAAGCTACGGCGTTGCTATAATAGGCATGGACTTGGGATTGAAATCCCTGTGGCTCCAAACGAAGTCAAACCCGCAATGCTTGGAGTCGGCACTTCGTGTGGCAACTGAACGAGTGGAAAGACACGTATGTGAGGCAGTGAATCGAGGATGACTGAAAACAGGACAACAATCGTGACAAAATCATTGTCAGAGTTCACTCAGTTCATTTGATGAATGTAGAACAGCGGCAAGACCGATCCACCAGCTTGGATCTGTAGGCTACTATCGTCTACACCCACCATCGCCAAGTACGAAGAGAAAGGTCGACGACGAACCTGGACGAGCCTGTGCAGCAGGGTGTAGGAGTTACTGCCGCGTTTCTCGAGATCAGCTCCTCTGCGCAGCATCATTCGTACTTTGTCGGCGTCGCCTTCGAGGCAACAGACGTGCAGTGCGCTGTCTCCAGCGCCGTTGACGTGGTTGATGTCGCAAGGGCGATGTCCGCGGCTGCTGCTGCTGCTGCCGCTGTAGAACACGTCCATCATCGCTCGCAGTGCCGCCGAGTGAGGCATCGTGGCGGCCACGTGTAGCGGAGACAGACCGGCGTTGTCGCGTATCTCCGGATCGAGAGATCTCAGCTCGTGGATCATATCGGCGCTGCACGCAGTCCCAACTCATTTCATAAGATGTCTCACGTCGTTACGGTGTCTCAAAAAATAAAGCCAATATCGTTTCTAAAAATCATTCTGGTGCAAATTTACATTGCTTCCCATTCTCCAACACAATAAATTGGGCCTTTCAGTAAAAGCACTATTTCGGCTTTTAGGGGGAAGTGTGGCTCCATGCCCCTTTTGGATCCACCATTGTTTCAAATTGATGTTGCAGCCTGCAATGCAAGAACAGTAAACGTTCTGCAACGGAATTGTCGAACTTTACCAACTTGTTGGTAATAGGCTATATACGCTGCGAGCCTGCGAAGCTCATTATGATCTAATCAATTTATTTAAACAATAAACGTAACTCAGTTGGCCTTAGTTCAATAATATAATTGTAAATGAATTCAACTCGAATGTAATGTTTAGAAATTTGCTGGTCGGGTGCGAGGTGCGACAGACGTGGTATACGCGCACCTGTTCATTAAGGCAGCCAGGTGTAATGCCGTTCGTCCCTGATTGTTGACACTGTTCAGTACTTTGTTGATGCTCTTTGTGATCACCATCTGTTCGGTGATGTCTTGCATAGTCAACAGTCGGCCATCGCCCATTCTACTCGCTTTCTTCGGCGTACCTTTAGCAACGAGTTTTCCGATCTGCTTCCAACTCGGCTTAGTTTTTGGAGCAGTTGCCTCCTGTCAGTATTTGCAACGGATGATTACACATCTAAGAAAGCGTATTGGCTATGTTATGACGATATTTTGAACACTGCCATATTTCAATATTCTTTGCATAAGTTCAGAGAAACGATACTAGGCCAAAATACCAATTAATTTAAACATGACGTTCAGTTATTGTTCACAATTCCCTAAAAATTGACAATCAACGCTGATTATAAACATTAGTACGTTAACAGAAATTCAACATGTTTATTGTGCACCCTACACACCATCGCCGCTCTATTCGCAGTCGGTCTGGCATCCCTTTTATATAGCGTCCTGACTTATTGGACCCAGCAGTGTAACAGGACGCGCTTCAGTTGATCAACATCTCGGACGACACAACTTTTGTTGCAAAGCTCTCCAGGGTAATTGCCAGATTGAGGTCCGAATTACTCGGTGGCAAGTATTTTTGCTTCCATGCACTCCGATGCGTGAGAAAACAGGTGACACGTGGACGGTGAATCGTAATTTTAGCATAGTATCGTTTCACTGCATTTGTGCAAAAATAAAACACAATTCTTACTCCTGATAAAGTACTGAATGTTTTGATACATGTATCACTCCGCTATGATGAAATCCAATATGTTAATTGGAGAACTCGTAAAGTGGCGGTAACATGTGAACGGTGAACAATGGGTGAATCGTTATCTTTAGTGTAGATGGTTTTACCAGACTAGTGCAATAAATATTTAATTATGACGAAATTCAAGAAACAGTCTTACTCCAAAAAAGTATGAACAGTTTGATATACAGTGGAACATCTTCCTGTGTCATCATATACACGAGTTACAAATTTTCAAAAATTGTCCGGTTTTTATTGCGTACCCGGTATAGTTAATTAGTCAGTAGTCAATAAGTAGTTAGTAACTACTTTTCGAAAAAAAAGTAGTTAAATCTAAAACGTCGAGAGAGTGCACCTGTGTTCTCCCTAAATTGATGCAGTTCGGTCACTGCCCATTGCGCGATTGTGTTAAAATTTGGTATGCGGATGCATTATGGGTCCCCGGGGGCTGTGGAATGGTTAAAATCCACTTTCGGTAAAATCCGGGATGGCACGCCCAATATTAAAAAAATGGTTAAATCGCAGTGACACCGAATCTAAGCTCTCAGAAGTATATAAAGTCCACAAAACCGACTCAGATCGACGTTTCGCTCATCCCTCCCTATTATTACATGGGTGAAAAAGTACGAAATTTGGCCTCGATTATTCGACCCAGTCGCCACTGAGTCACCGTCGTTTCGCTTATTCGAAATACAAAACGTCCACTGGAAGTGCCAATTATTGGCTATGTCCTCCCCAAATTTGGCACAGTTCGGTCCACTCACGTCTGAGAATTAGCTGCTAGACCACCTTCCCTGAAAACGAGCCGGGAAAATTTGTTGAATCATCAATGACTCAGCCTTAAATAGTAAGTAAGTAAGTAAGTAAACAGCTGAATTTATATAGCGCTTTATTATAATCCCTTTATCGCTAAAGCGCAAATAACCTATAATGTATTGTATATATGTCGAATGGGACGTTAAACTCATCATCATCGTCGTCGTCGTCGTCGTCTTTATTAAAAGTTGTCAGAATGCAACTTATACAGAAATCGATAACAGTAACAATAATCAATAACTCTACTATTGCGTACTTAATAACTCAACCAGGCATTGCTCAGTTGTGCTGAAATTTGGTAGGCTGCTGCAGCATGCGCCTCGTAATAATATTCGATGATGATGATGATAAAGCACGTGCGTATTTGCCCGCCACTGTGCTGACTGGCGAGACAACAAGTTGACAATAAGAGCTGCATTGCCACTGCGGCCTCAAGTTGCAATGCAGCTCCTATTGTCAACTTTTTAGCTTAAAATTTTCCCTGGGCTAAGTTGCCTAATAATAATGATGATGATGATGGTGATGATGATGATAATGACAAATCACAACAGCATAACACTCGTTATAAAATGGTCGCCTGCAGTTGCAACTACAGTAACATCATTAGTTCATCGAAACAGCAGTATGCAAGCAAACTGATCAACGTTACTGACAGTCGGACCTGTTTAGAGGTCTTGATGGCGTTGATGATGGCACGTACAATCTCCGGTTCGACCTTGACCGCCGAGTGCAGCGGGATCCAGTCGTCGTTATCCCTGATCTCGAGGCCGGGCTTGAACTCCATCAGGGCGGTGACGGCGCTCTTGTGGCCGAACCGTGCGGCCATGTGTAGCGCCGTCTCGCCGTCCAAGTTCTGTCTGTCAATGAACGACTGATCGTGGCTCATTGCGCTGCAGAACTTGCGCACTATCTTCGCCGTCGCGTCCGCGTCGCAGTCAGGGTAAGTGATGGCGTCGTGGAGGGGCGTCCAGCCTTCTTGATCGGCCACGTCTATCTTGGCTCCAGCAGCTAACAACATCTCTACCACCTGAACTAGACCTTTACTAGCAGCCAGGTGAAGAGCAGTCTTCCTGTGTGCAAATACATTCGCAGCAAACTTATTGTCACCACGCATATGCAAACTAGGAAAAGTCGACGGCAAACCGTCGATAGGTACAGTATGCCTCTGTCGTTTTTAACCACATTATTGGGAAATGTTTTCTATGACCTTAACCTTTGAACCAGTGACCTTGAAAATCTAATCGTGCAGTTCGTCGCCCGACTGTAAGCAATATTTGCGTAAGTTTTGGTCCAAATCACTTCAGAGGCTCTGTGGACCTATCTATCTGTAGGGAGGAGAGGCATCATCAGCTTGGCTCTCCCGGCTCCAGTGCTTAGGCCCTGCTACTTCATTGCAGTTTTCTTGCAGTTGTGACAGGTGAAGATCGTTTGTTTTATTGCAGTTTTATTTTACTTTTATTGCAGTTGTGCGGACTGCTTATATTTAATCTTCTGACGATATACCAGCTGCCGAAGAGCACCCCAAATTGAGTAATCCACGGGATTCAGATCAGGTAAATTAGGTAGCCATGCAGTTTGGCGGCTCAGGATAGTCGGAAACAAGTTAACAACCATCGATCTTCACCTGTCAAAGGTGCTGTGTTTACAAGCAGGCGACGTTACTGATGACATGTATCCAATTAGGCTGTTTATCAAATAATATTTAACCCATTGACAAAAATTTTGCATTGATTGGCACGCAATGATCTTTGCTGAGCATTTTGGTGCAAATCGCATTTGATTCTATGGCGAACGGTTGCAAAATGATGGTGCGTTAAACTTTGTGCAATTTTTTCTGGACCACTTTTACTTTGTTTTCTTTTCTCTCGGTGTAAGTGACATCATAAGCATGTCAACAGGCCTAGTAAAACTACTGTACTCCAACTTGTCTCCCAGCATTATGGTCTTTTGCCGCGACCATTCTCAGTTCCCATATACCTCGAATCCTCTGTTCTACTCAGGCTACTCCATTATTATGGTAAGCTTATAGGAATTGTGATATGACATTAAGTTTCAGCTGCACTGTGGTGTTTGTGTACGTATAAAATGTTCAACGACAGTGTCTCTGACTGCATCGAAACTTAACCATGAGCAGGTCTGCCAGATTCATTTTATAATTCGTTTTATTGTTTGATACCAACAAACATTCCATGCCAAGGTTGTGAAGTCAACGCTGACCGACATGGCCACAAGAAGTGTCAGAATTACAACACACACTACTGCTACCTCGGTTGTACTGCCTTAAACTGTATTTAAGGTTCAAATTATTCTTAGTGCAACGTGCAATGACCTGTTGAACTTCTCTAACTGCACTGGTGCATGCAGTAGGTCGGCGCCTTTGACTTCAGTTTTGTGTAATGCTTGAATGTGTGAAAGTTTACATTTACAACTGTATGATTAATATATTAAACGAAAAGCGAACCGTACCATGGAGGCAGATCTAAAATTCTGGAAAGTGTGGCCCAACTGGGAACTCACGTCTCCACGAGCAAGCCAGAGCTCGTTGCCAGAATTAAGTCATTTTACCGTGAAAACAGGCGAAATAATGGCTGGACAATATCAAAAAATGTTCTGATCTGGGGCTGCTAACTTGCTAGATACACAACTTGCGGAAAACGGAGGTTATTGTAGACACGCTGTTCACGGTAACGGCTGCCAGTGAGCAACGACTCTGCTCCTGTCGCACAAACATTAAGTCAAGTCAAACGTCATGTTACATAGATGCGATCCTGCACACCGGCTGATAGTACCTCTGCGCTCCGTGTTGCTTGACAAACGACTTGTTGGCCTTCGCTTGATCGGTGGCGCAGATGGCAGCGACGATGTCCGCAGTGTCGGTGGTGTCGGCGGCGAGCAGCGCGGTGTGAATGACGGCGTTGTCGTCGTTGTCCTGTAGGTCAATGGCGGCACCGCGGTCGAGTAGTGTGCGTGCGGCACTGAGCTGGCCTCGCGATGCGACCACGTGAAGTGCTGTCCGGCCGTCGTGGTCCTGCTGATTCAACAGCCACTTGTCTTTCGCTCCCGCCTCGCACAGCGCCTCGATCACACTCGGCAACTACGCACCAAACAGTAAACACGCATGTCAAATGTTAATCAAACGCAGAGACGAGTCAGCGGTATAAAATTTGGGGTTAAAGTGGAGTCTGGAGACAGACGCTGTAGCCCTTCTCTCCCCAATACGCAGGTCCTGGACACTCGCCTCCGGAATTTTTTATCACCCGCGATTAAGCTACGTGGTAATGTTTTCGGTGGCGTCTGTGTGTATGTACGTATATTTGTAGGATGATAACATTCGAAAGCCTTAACGTAAAAAGTTCGTTTTTGGTCTGCGAATACACATTCGGGGGATACGGATCAAGTTCGTATATGAAAGTCATCCGGTCAAGGTCAAGGTCACAGGAACGAAAAAGCGCGAAATTCCTTATTCTCACAAAGTCAAACCCCGATGGACAATCAGTTTTGCGCAAATCTCACCACTCACCAGTGAAAAGATCTGGAACCCCTAAATTCCCTGGTCGCTTTGCCATTGATCACAAATCGGTTTATGGCGTAAAAGAGTATCTTCGACTAAGATGCACTTGAAACTTTGTCAATAATACGCTTCGTAAATATAAACTACAAATGGTAGGCTACATCTTTATATTTTTAAAGTTATGTAGTAATAACATTCAAAAATATCGAGCATAAAAGCCAACTACTTTGAATATGCAGTAATTAGTATCTTAACGAAGAAAATAATTTCACAAAAAACTACAAAAAATGATTTTCTGAAAGAAACAAGTGAGCCTCGACGCCACACCTCGAAATGTAAGCCCCCACCATTGTAATGTAATGTGAATGCAAATTTATAATGCGCTGTATAATAACAATCACTACACGCGCAGGTGCGTGTTCAGCAACCGGCGGAACTTCAAGCGAATAAGTTCAGAATCAAGTAATTTCAGAATCATTATAGCATTCGGACCGGTCATGACCTTGAGCTTTGACCTCTAGCATTGAAAGCCTTTACAGCCATTCTCACTCGTATGCTGAATATTTATGGCAAGTTTCATTGAAATCCCTCCACTAAGTGCAGAGTTATCGTGGCACGCGAAATATGTGTTAACGAAGGGACGGACAGCCGAACGGCATACCCGAAAACATAGTGCCTCCGTGAATCCGTGATGGAGGCATCACGGATTCTTTGGCGAAAAAAATTAAGATTTTTACCAGTCAACTCAGTTGGCATAAAACCATAGATAGAAAAATACGAATTTATCTCTGTAGGCGTTCTCGAGGCACTGCTAATGACTTCTGCTTTAATGCGTAGAGTCTACATTCCAACATACCTAGCTATCCACCTACTTACTTACTTGCTTGTAGCTCGATGAAGCCTTATCACCTTCCTAAGAGATTTATAGGTGACTTTTTCGTACGGATTGATAACATATTACACACACAATGATGGAGACCTCATCGACGTCTTTGGCACTGGCAGCAGCGAGCAGTGGAGTGCGTCCATGATTGTCCTTGACCTTGACGTCCGCCTTGCACTTCAACAGAGTCTGTACGGCTCTAAGTTGACCGTGATATGAGGCCCGATGTAGCGCAGTCTTTCCCTTGTTGTCCGGTCGGTCGACGAACGCACTGATGATGTCTGGACTACGCTTGGCTGTGGTTATGAGCTCGGTGACAATGAACTCGGCACGTCTTTCCGCCTCCTCGTCGCTGCACTTGAACGACGCATAATGCAGGGCAGTGCGACCGTCTCTGTCGACCGCGCCGCGCTTCGCTCCGTGTTGCAGCAGTACCTGAGACAACAGTTAGTGCGAATGAGTATACAATATAATACAATACGACAACGTAATATAATACGATTCACTCAAGATCTGTCAGTCACTAACATGCTGTCACTGCACTTGTTCTGGTACGTACCTGCACCATTCGTAGCTTGCCGGCAGCCGTTGCCAGATGCAGAGCGGTCTTTCCTTCGAAGTTCTTGCGGTTGACAAAGTCCTCCTCGTCGTCGTCGCTGTCGTCGCTCTCCTGTTCGTTGTGGTTGTCTCGCAGTTTCTTGGACTTGATCGGCACGTCCTTGCACAGTTCGCGGACGACGTGCGCACCGCCGTCGTCGTCCGAACACTGCGTGGCAGCGTGAAGTGCGGTACAGTCGTCAACATCCTGGACGGTCCGTGACGCGCCGTGGTCCAGCAGCACCCTGACGACATCGGCGTTGCCGGCGACGGCGGCCAGATGCAGCGCCGTCTGACCGCGGTGATTTCTCTCGTTGAGCGGTGCCGCTTCACCGTGGTCGAGCTGACACATTGCCGTCACCAGTCGCGCGGCGTTCTCCCTCTTGACGCACAGTGCCGCCAGGTGAAGACTTGTGTTTCTCTCACGGTCATCCTCGTCGATCTACCACATCATCCTCATCATAGTTGCATGCGTCTTGTATTGTTCTATTTCTTGTTTCGTATTGTGCACTGAAGGCCGTAACCAGGAATTTATTTCAGGGAGGGGGTGTTTTCTCCCGTCCCTTTCGTGTCTTTCCTTCCTTTCCTTTTCCCCTCTCTTCCTTCCCTTTTCTCTCTTTCCCTCGCTTCGAAGTGACCCCTCAAACCCAACTAAGAGAATTTTGATGGAGCACTGTTAGCTTCCCCCAGCGGAGAACATTGCAGCCATCAGACACGTTCTTTGGGCTCTAAAACACCCAAAATGCGTTTGCGGCCGGAGCTCGACCGCAAACGCATTTTGGGTGTTTTAGAGCCCAGAGAACATGACTGGTGGCTGCAAATGTTGTATTGTTTCTGTTAAATGAAATCTATACAAAAAAAATTGAAGCAAATGTAAGGAATATACTTTATGTTGAATTATGCGTAATTAGTACGTACATTTTATTTGTTGAAGAGGCTGACACCCACACGACACGCCGCTAATTACGGCCTTGCGTACATTATTTCCCATAGGTCATGTTACATATTACTGGTAAAGTAAACGGACGGACTGATAATTTTCAGCAGTAGTACTGTACATCTATGTTTTGTGCTTTGCAGGCATGCGTTTATATTCGTACTGTGTAGGCTATGTGAGTCGGTAAGAAAGTAAGTAAACGCGCTGTAAAAGCAACAGTCACTGACGTGTAGCCTATTCATCAACCGGCGGAACTCCACGAGAGTCAGTTCAGAATCACGTAGCTGTAAGTGGAAAGGTAGAGGGTTTCAGAGACGCGTCCAACAACAGTAAATAATCAATGGCGCAGACTTCTGCGAGTTGTTATAACCTCGACATAGAGCAGGTTGTTGTGCAACGAACCGACGACACGCTCGTTTGCACTGTTTGGTTTGATGGAAAGTCTGCTATAACGTCGCACTATCGTACGGTACGGCGGACTATAAGCTGGTTATACACAGTGAACCATAAAAAACGTGACATTTTATTTTTGACTATAACTTTGGCTAATCTTAACCGATTTTTATCATTTTTATACCATTTTAATCGTGAAAAAATTCTACACGCGACTGTGATAAAATTTACCACA
>Ga0049105_1001515_pt1 | contig 10452 bp, 5 predicted proteins | sample WorMetvaBAHAMAS1_FD_61260 | JGI IMG/M metagenome (GOLD analysis project Ga0049105, IMG submission 61260) | Worm MetaG Olavius vacuus BAHAMAS.1 | ecosystem: Host-associated > Annelida > Digestive system > Unclassified | place: Germany: Marburg | collected 2013-04-09 | reverse complement strand
GTAGTACTTGGCGATCTTGAGCCTCGCTGCGATAGCAGAGTACAGCGGCTTCGAGAGGTCTCGGTACTGCATCAGACTCCAGTCGATGTCAAGCTTCTGCCGTATATCGTCACTCAGTGAATCGGTTAGACTCGCCTGTGTGTTCGTGAAACTTGCCTCGTCCACCTGCGATCAGACAGACTGTAGCACCATTTTGTCGCGCGTCGTCAACTGCACATACTGTAGGCAATCAGAATAGACTTCCCGTTCCCGAGCTTTGAGATTATGTTACTGTAACAGTTTATTGGTTGCGTAGCACAGTTGGCAGAACGCTGGTCTTTGGCCGGTGAACTAACCCTGTCCTACGCTTGGCCTGCAGCTGACGGGTGACCATTATATGGGTAAACCGTCCGCTACAGGTCAGCCAACTAGGACAACTCAGCCTTTCATCCTTTCGGGGTCGATAAATGAGTAGTGGGCTTGATTACCGGACGAGTGCTTGGTTGCGCCATCTGGTGAATGCCTACGGGGTTATAAACCTCGTGCGGTTGATTGCAGCCGCTTATCGCCGCGTGTGGCGGCTTCTTGCCTGGCTAAACCCAGTTGTTATACCTGGCCTGCGTGCCGGTACTTGTGCTGTCCTGCGTGGCAGCTTATTGATTGTGTGCAAGTGCGTTTGTCATTTGTCTAATAAAGAATTACTTTACTTTTACTTTACTTTTTTGTTACCATCCTCTATTTTTGCTTTTCGAACTAATCTTGTACTAACAGGATTACTCGAAAAATAGTAGCCTAACTTTTAATAAATTTTCGTAATTTTTCGGAGGTGTATACTTTCAACTCAGAGGTGTTCGTGTGTCCATTTTTTCGTGAACCGACTCAACCCAACCGGTCGTGTGATTGATGAAACCCAACCCGTCGCAAATTTTAAAAAATTGGATTCAGTCCAACCCAACCAATCCCATCAAACCTAACCCATTATAACTTACAACGAAGATAGCGGCTTAATGACGTATTTCTGCACGTAATGCTTTATTTTTTAAACAGTCATGCATCAACGAATTGATGTTTGTCAGTTCATGTCAGACAGTTAAACAGTTTTCATAATTTTAGCCAAAACACTTACTATTATTGAAAGCAAGTGTCACAGAGGTTTTCAATATGTAGCCTACACTCAGCAACTGAACTGAGTTTTTAAGATTTTTTTCGTGCGACAGCATGTAATGCAATGCAACGCATGGTACTGCCAAGGTATTCTGTCCGTCAGTCCGTCCGTCTGTCTGTCAAACGCGTGGATTGTCACAAAAAAAGAAAGTTGTGCCCATATTCTTATACCACACGAATGATCATTCACCCTAGTTTTCTGAAGAGAAGAATGGTTGGTCAGGAATGACCTCTTTCTACCTGAAATTGTAAAATTATAGCCCTATGAAAGCGAAAACGCCGATTTTCAATCGATATTCACTCGTAGCGCCTCAGCCGTAACACCTAGCGAAAAAAAGTTCAATTATCACTAATAGGAAGTCTACTACGGGCTTTCTAATGAGCCTAAGATGAACATTGTACGTTGCCACTAAACCCCAAAAGGCTCAAAAACGTAAAAAGGCCGTTTCCGTGTAAAATTGCACTTCACTTAAAAAAAGTCTGCTGAAAAGTTTTTTTTTGTGTGAATACTGTCAGCGACAAAGTTGTAAGGCATTTACTGGCCAATCTATCCGTGCAAAAAATGGTTTGTGGGGGACGTCCCCTTAAAGGTAATTTATGTTAGCGATAGCTAAGCTTCTTATTCGTAATCCTCGTACACTGTAGTCAGCTACAAACCCACCGAAAACTGAAAAACCTCAACTTAACCCGACCCAGTTTAATCTCTGGGTCGTCCCAACGCATAAAGAAGATAAGATTGATGAGGTTTAACATATAGCCTACCTGCTAACGATTTAACTAAATGTTTCCCAGTTTGAAATTATGTCGCAGTTACCTCGTAAAGGTAATAATGTTTTGGCCCTGGTTTTTTGTGTTTTTTTGGTTAGCAGGATAACTTGAAACATTGTAAACCCATAGTCGCTTTTCCAACAGAAGATATGGGTCAGAAAAACTGTTCACAATAGGCCTGATCCGTTATAGACGACGTGCGAATTATCAAGCGTATTATGTGTATGTTACGCCAATTGTTATGTAACCTTCTACAGCCTAGTACCATTGACAACAAATCAGGGACTAACGTTTAGAACATTAAATTATAAAGCATGCCTAGTGGTGGTGGTCTGGCGTAGTGGTTAGCGCGTTGGCTTCAATCAACGAAGTTAATCAACGTCGGCCCGGTTAGTACTGAGGTGGGTGACCGTTCAATTCCCGGTGATGGACATTTATCTCGGTATGTGACCAGCCAAACAGGTCAACTCAGCTTGGCCATCCCTTCGTGGGTAGGCGCAATGAGTATACCAGCCAAAGGGCGGTGATGCCTTGCGGCTGGGGAGTAAAGGCAGGTATGGCTCGTGTGTGGGTGACAGGTAAAACTGTGTGATCCCCTTGTTACACGCGAGCCATACCTGAGCACTTTAGAGATATAAGGAGCTTATATATAAAGCGCTACATAAATTCGCCTTCTTTACTTCTTTACTAGTTCTGTCGCTGTATTTATGCGTATCCTTATTCACAGACCTGCCAGATTCCGCCGCGACTGAGGGTGAAATTGTCCGCTGTGCCGTCTTTGGTCTCGGCGTACGCGATGCGCCTCAACATGAGACGATCGTTGTCAAAGACACCAGACTGGATGATGACGTCAACCACCGCGTTGACCACCGCACTGCCGGTCGCCCTCTCCGTCACCGTCAGATCCACGCCTCCATGAACCCCGCAGATCAACGCCACCACCAGTAACACGATCATGTTGGACCTCGGACTCAGCACCATCTAGACGATCACGATAATGTCTAACGCCTGTTGAGCACTTTCACGTTAGCCCAGCCACGCAAGGATGGTCAACAACCCGTAACGTGCAATAGTCCATAACAGGCCTATCGGTATGTCGTTTCTATTCAATTCAGTAAACAGCCCGATAAAAAACGTAGATTTATTGAGATGATTGTGCGGTTAGGGTGTTCATTATACTAACCGGTCGTGACAGCGTGCGAGTGATTCATCGTTAACCATTATGACTAAGGCCCCACTGCAAGAACACGCATCCAAACGAAACACATGCACGACACGGACAACGAAGTCTTAGGAACGTTCAGTACACTGTGAATCGAAAAACATCAGCGTTTTATTTTTCAAATAACTCTATCAAATATCAACCGATTTTCAGAGTTATTAGTATTTATACCCCTGAGCTATTCCAACCACATAGATGTAATATTGTCCACCTCACCTAAACAGTGTCTCTACATTTCTGTAAAACTTAAATGCGTGTTTAAGATAAATGGCAATGAAATGTTGTAAGTACATTCTTTAAATTTGAAACAAAATGCAGGCCTAAACGTACGAAAACTTAGGGACATCCCATAATTGCGATCGGTCAGCAAGCAAAGGAACATTTCAATTAAGCAGCTGTTCATAGTGTTGTCCGTTTGCGCAAAAGCTCGCACGCCCTTGGCTTTGGCTGCCACCGACTCATGACCTTGTTGATGACTCCCTGCTTCAGCTCTGGCATATGAAAATAAATCTTACAACCTTTGTCGTCTACTGTATAGCCATAAAATGTGTAGCAAGTAACAAACAATTGTCGACTTCACGATTTTAGCATTGAAATTTACCTAAAACATGACTTAAGTTTCACAAGGTAGTGTAGAGACGCTATCCAGTATTCAGGCGAGGTGAGAAATAGTACAACTACGTGATTATAAACATGTTTAGAGGAATAAACACCAATAATTATGAAAATCGGTCGATTTTTGACGAAGTTATTTGGGAAATAAAAAGAGGACTTTTCTGGTTGACACTGTACACGGTGAACCATAAAAACGTGACATTTTATTTTTGACTATAACTTTGGCTAATCTTAGCCGATTTTTATAGTTTTTATATCATTTTAATCGTGAAGAAATTCTACATGCGACTATAATAAAGTTGATCACATCACCCGATTTATGTGCGCACCTTACCGTGTGGTGCGAACTGAACCAGTCTGTTGTGAACCACGCCATCGACGAGTGGAGGCGTCGTCTGTCGACCTGTGTCGACGCTGAAGGCGGACATTTGAACGTTACTTATGATTGCTACTTTCAAAATATCAATGTCAAAATGGCAACCCTGTAAATTTGATAACTGGAGATGACTTTCTGTTTTCTTTTGCTGTGAACGTTAATAAACAAAAAATAATAGCGTTTTCAACTGAAAAGTGTTGTTATTTAAATTTACGAAGTGAGGTGCGCACACAATTAAGGTGATGTGGTAAATTTTACTACAGTCGCATGTAGAATTTCTTCACGATTAAAATGATATAAGAACTATATAAATCGGTTAGGATTAGCCAAAGTTACCGTCAAAAATAAAATGTCACGTTTTATGGTTTTCTTTGTACTACCAATTAACGTGTATAGGCCTACATACAACAAGCGCAGGTCGTTGCCGCCATAGAAAAACGGTGCATTCAGCCATTGAAATCTGTCGGTTCCGCCATAACAGCGCCTTGGCGGAAACCATCCATGGTATTAAACACAGGCAACCATTCACGTGTTAAGCTGTCGTCACTATGTAATACCCATACCCAACTATACACTATGCAATAACTTGACATGCGTTCAAAAGCTGATAGAAGCTCATTTTATCACATTTTATATTATTTTATCATATTTTATCTTTTATCACATTATCGATGTATACATATACATATATTTTTATGCTTGTACATTATAATGCATTGTACTGTTCAGTGTGAGAATTGTGAAAAAATAACTGGGGGGTTGGCAAATACGGGGCGAGGCGCTGCAGGCGCCGAAGGAGGTTGAATTTGGTGAGGGGTGGTGCTGTGGAGGGGGACAGCCCCCTCCACAGAAAAATTTTTGACTTTCTGTCTCAAAATAGTGCATTTTGGCGTTTATTCTGACAAGAATAGCCAGTTCAGTACACTATCCCATACATTTATTTACATTCTGTCACTGTTGGAGGTTATGCCCGACCCCCTGGGATACTTAAAGGAGCATTAACTGGGGGGGGGGGGTTCAACCTCCCCAACCCCCGACAATTCTCACCCTGGTACTGTTAATTGATTGTTGTGGTATCACGTAAGCGGCGGTGTTATTTTGCCCTGTGATCACCTTATGCATGTTAGTTCCATTGTCTTTATGTCACTTGTTTATTGTACTGCTAATTTGTTTTCAAACATTAAATAAATAACAATAAATAAATAAAGCCAGTGGTATCCGAATAAAATAGCACTGGAAGAAAACAAAATGTCACGGATAAAAAGCACAGGATAAAACGACACCCGGAAAAAATACCACAAGACAAAACGCCACGCCTAAAATGAACGAAAGGCATGACAAAGGGCATATTGTTGAACAACATTGAACGTAATCAACTAGTAGCAGACATGGTGACGTGTTTGACCATGTATCGTGGAAGTATTTACTAGCAACACGGGAAGTTTAAAGTTAATAAAGACTAAATGCAAGACATGAAAATGACGGTCCAAGTATCAGAGCATAAAATGACGGACCATCGAAATTGCAAGGGGTGAAAATGCAGGACATGAAAATGACGGTCCAAGTATCAGGGCATAGAATGACGGACCATCGAAATTGCAAGGGGTGAAAATGCAGGACATGAAAATGCAGATCTCAAGGGTTAAAAAGTTCACCAGCGTTTATTAAACCTTCCGACACACCTATGTCGGGAGGTTCAATAATGCCTTTGATCTATTCCTGCGCAAGATTCTGTAAGCAAACTAGTGACTAAATATATGTAAATCCATCGTCATCGACAGTTAGTTCAGATGCGTGCTAGAAATGGTTTGCATTACAGATACTTATCATTCATCTTTATTGCGTAGCGCTACTCGGGAGAACAAGAAGATATTAAGCTACGTTTTGACTAGAAATGGATGAATGCTATCCAAAGTGACTGCAGCCTGCAATGAGTGATGTGAATGAGCAAACAAAGGACGAAGAAGTTGGAAAACCATTGAAGTACTGGTGCTCTCAGAGTTTGTTAGCGTTACAAGCACAGTGAAGAAGCAAAATAAAAAGAAGTTACATTTTGACCAGTTGTATGTACATATGTAGGTGTATGTGTTTATTGTAGAGACGCAGGCGTCGACAGCAGCGTCACAGCAGTGGTGAGAAGTACATGTAATTGCGGCTGAGAACAGCAAAAGCAGCGAGCAGCGAGAGGCGATATCCAGTGTGCACGACGGCTGAGTTGTGCCACGTATACGACAGCGCGAACTCGTTCTGTCCCTGCTCAGCCCCCACCACGGTGCCGTACAGCGGTGATTCCACAATCGTCCTGTTGTCCGAAATTCGTACTTCCGCGTTTTTCTCCGCCTCCTGGTTCCAGCCAATGTGGACAACCTCCGTCCCCTTCAGAGCGTCGACGGTGACCATGACGTCATGCAAGGCCTCGCTCGGGTTCTGCACTTTCCACGAGTAGTAAGCCTTCACGGCGCCAGATTTAGCCGTCACCTGCGTGCGACAGTAGTCGTCCAACTCATATATTCATGTTACTGTCACAAATTAGCACACGTGATTTTAGTGAAACGAGTACACTGTGTCCGGAAAAATGTGGACCCCTAAGTAAATTGCTATAATTCAACAAAATCTTGTCAGATTTGTCTAAAATTTTACACATGCGAACATGGTAACATATCAATAAAAATTACATATTACTTTACAAAACCACAGGACAACTATAATTTTATTAAGATTTAAAATAAATCACTGAAAATGTACACTGTCCAGATAAGACGTGAACCCGTGTAATATACATTGTGTCTCAAAAGTTAGTACAACCTTTTATTTTCGTGATTACTCGGTCAAATGTTGACCGATTTTAATTATATATCGTGGTATTGCAGCTGTTTGTTTAGGTTTTTTTAAGGTTTCATCATCATCATCATCATCATCATCCACGAATTTCATCGCGACGCATTTGAAAAAAAACTTCAGGGCCGCTGTGTGTCACGTATTACATTTCAATGAAGGAAAACCGGATATAAAATTATGACCCAGAAATTTACGAATAATATCCCATACATGATACACCCTCGCTCTTCTCTGCCACATCATTTATAGCTATGTGCAGACTACAGCAAAGCTATTAACACAACAAACTAGACTGAAAGGCAACAATTTTCTGCTGTCATGTAAGTCTAGAAGTTGGATTTTGTAAGGGTTTTCGTTAAAATCCTGTACAAACCTAAAATTTAGACTTGTGAGGTTTATATTTTTTGTAAAAGAAACTTTTAAAAACCAGGTTTTTAAAAATCCATTTCTGCAGCCCCGACCGCACGCCGATGGTTGACGTTGCTGATCTGAAGGTGGCGCCTGATCGCTGCATTGTCCGGTTTAGTCTGCACGGTCTGCAGCAGCAGCATGTCATCGACCTGTGTGAGAGCCGATGAGCAACACTTTGACTACTTACTTTTGAACTCTAAATTATTGCAATTTTTGTATTATTGTTCATATTGCTTGACAGTTGTCCGATGTGACTGTTGGACTTTTGTTGAAAAGACGTCATGGTTGACAGCATATTGAACGCTATAAGAAATGTTGCGCGATTTGCAAGGTATACAGTTTCAACATACAAAACCGAATGTGGTGGGATGTATATATCTGATCTGTAGCAAACTCCATCAGGTATGTTTCCGTAAAAATAGAGAAATCAGATGATATCTAACAAAGTAATTACAAATATTAAAACGGTGACATTTTTTTTCCTGAAACACAGGGTAGAATAACGTTGTCTGTTCTACAGGTATATGTCTATTACACATTATCACACTATTACACTGTCTATTACGCTATATAACACAAACTCTGACAAAAATTGTTTTATCCAATAGTGCAGTATGCCAGACTTTACGCTGTGGTGACATCGCTAAGCAACAAAGCTATTAAATTGGAAAAGGAAGAGACCTCGAAACTATTGGCTTCGGGTGCGGTTCGGTTCTTAAAAGTATTGTAGACTTTGATTCATGTATGTTATATTTTGTAGTATTTTTAAGTATTAGTGCATGCTTATTCATGTTTTATTCTATTTTATTGTATTGCGTATTTGTATTTAACCTCACTGCAATGTAAGTGGCCCTTTTGCTTTAAATAAATAAATCAATCAATCAATCAATCAATCAATAAAAAGTTAAAGTTTCAGACTTCTCTCTCGGTTTGTTCTGATAGGATTAAAATTTTTCGTTTTTCCTCTACTGTCATTAGCTGGTAATATCGCAAGAAAATATCGCAGTAAAGCTTTGAACGACTTCGTATGGGCGACGACCAACAGCTCACCGTTACTCGGACGCCGTTTTCTTTCTTTGTAACTATGATCTTAAAGTAGTAATGCTGATCTTTGTTCAGTGTTCCGCCGACTTCGTGTTCCTCTTCAATCTGAGCTTGAGCTGCGACAAACACATCGCATGTTCATCGTAAATCAGTCAATGAGCTATAACTAAAACAGAGAGAAAATACGCAGTTGTACCGTGTGCTCGGCGTCTGTATTTGTTAGCATAAAATAAAAGGGTTTACAAGTGAACTCTTTTAAATTAATTGATAAGATCATAGTTACTGTCGCTAATTTTAAATAAATAAATAAAACTTTAATTATTGTCACTAGAACGACCGACCGACAGATTAATTCCCGAAGCCAAATTACACACAAGCATGGTACAACTACAATGTGTTACGTAATTATTCTGTCTCTCTGTCGATAACCCTCGTTATCAGTGATCTCAGCTGAACCGATCCAGCTGCTTTTGGAATGAAGATTATCTTTGGCATAGCCTACAATGTGTTAATAAGAAAGTAACCCTCTCTAAAAATAGCCCGTAACCTTACCCCACACACACTGGACTTGTCGATGCAGATGGCTGCATCGCGTAGATGTGTCAAGCGGCCCGCACAACTGCAATAAAACTAAAATAAAAGAAAAATGAAACTGTTTTATTGTGGAGCGTCCCCACATCTGCAATAAAACTGCAATTAAATAAACTCCTCTTTTGTTTTATTGCAGCTGTTCGCACAACTGCAATAAAACTAAAACAAAAGAGTTGTACAAGTCTTGCAGGACAAGAGCAACTTGACAACATACTATGGCTATTAACGAAAAGTGGAAACTACAGTATAATTCAGGGCTGTAGAAATAGATTTCAAAACTTTGGTTTTTAAGGCTTTTTTAAACAAAAAACTAAAAAACCTTAAAGTAAAAATTTTAGGTTTTTTCAGGCTTTTTAGAAAAAAACCTTTAAAAATCCAAAATTTAGACTCACAGTCACAGCAGAAAATGATTGTTGCCTTTCAATCTAATTAGTTGTGTTCAGAGCCATGCTATATTCTGCACATAGCTACAAATGATGTGGCAGGGAAAAGGGTGTATTGTGTAGGCTATGAGATATTCTTTGTGAATTTCTTGGTAATACTTTGTGTCCAGTCTTCGTACATTAAAACTTTAAAAAAACTTTAAAACCTAAAAAAACTTTTTCAAAAAATTACTTTTTCTTTCCTTTTTCTACCTTTTCCAGCCCTGACATAATTCCCACTACACTGAGACGTGGCAAAATAAACAGCCGTCTCTTGTGTCACCTTTGCAGGCGCCGGTCATGATCTGATTGGCGAACGACGTGATGTCTCTGAAACTTGCCAGGTAGTAGACGTGGTTAGACTTGGGCGTAGAAGCGATCGCTGTCAATTCTGAATCTCCGGTGTTTGTACCCACGCCAACCGCAAACACTGTCACCTACAGATCCACTTACTACGTGAAACTGAATGTAGTTTTGAGCTAATTACTGCTAACAAACTTCATGCGCATAACGAACATTATAATTAACATTTTAGAAGGTTCACTGACCATATTTACTTACTTACTTACTTACTTACTAACTGACTTACTGATATCATCATCATATTGTCACATGATGCTGCTTTTAAAAGATTAGCGAAAAGATCCTATTTGTCTGATTTTATGTATTTTCAGCAGAAGTTATGTGTTTTTGTTTTTGTTTTTGGTTTGTTTTGTTTTTTTTCCCTTTTTTTACGCGTTTTAGGTATCTGTAAGCGATTTGCCTTCATAGGTTACGGTTTATAGACCAGCGCTGTGTACTTTATGACTAGCTGTAACATGTTACTTGTATGCAACTGTGAACAGTTTAAATAACATAACATAACATAAAGCGAAGAACGGTCGCAGGTGGTAAGCACCTCCATGACCGTATCTATATACTATAAATTATAAATATACTCAGATCGGTTTCCAGTTCCGGTTAACTCAGCTTTAAAATCAAATACAACTTGTTGGTGCTCCCAGAACTTATCTAAGTGCGCT
>Ga0049105_1001514_pt1 | contig 10452 bp, 6 predicted proteins | sample WorMetvaBAHAMAS1_FD_61260 | JGI IMG/M metagenome (GOLD analysis project Ga0049105, IMG submission 61260) | Worm MetaG Olavius vacuus BAHAMAS.1 | ecosystem: Host-associated > Annelida > Digestive system > Unclassified | place: Germany: Marburg | collected 2013-04-09 | reverse complement strand
ACTCAGTACAGTAAAGTCGACCATGGGCCTGGTATGGTGTTGGCCATGCACTACAGTAAAATGGCTGTGTATTAAACTTTTCAAAGATGTTAACAACCCTACTGTTACCTTACAGGCAAATTTTTTAAACAAATCTGTAACTCTCTGTGCCATATAGTGATGCATTTAATGCAAAAATTAGAAATATACTGATAGACTGGCCGACTTGGTAAATGACTGTGTCCAGGTGGCCATCATAGCTTGTGGCCAAACCATAATAAGGTGATATCAAAGTGTTTGAGGTAGTATTTTGGCCTTGCTTTATTGTGTTGTTGTGCTGATGGTTGAATTTATTATCATAACATTATGTTAGCTGTTGCAGCCTCACACTGATAGATTGTGTCGGTATACACTATCACTGTACACTGTTGTTGTAGATCTGATACAGCTGGTGACTCACAGCCAGTTGCAGTGTCTGCATCCACGCTGCCATGTTCCGCCGTGTCTAAGGCAATTTCTGAAGCTGACGTCAAGAGTGAACCGATAACGCCACCACCGCAGCCGACTACTTCACACGAAATGTTTGGTGTGCGGAATCCATCATTGCTGCATGGCCATTACGGTTCGGCACAAGTGGCTGATGGAGGCAGCAACCGATTTCAGACTGTTGTTAGTGATGGTCGGTTTCCATCTCTTCACTCCAGCCATACAGTCGGCCACAGATTCCAGTCATCGTCAGAGTGTTCAACACCAACTGCGGATGCCAGCTATCGGCCACTTGTCGGTGCATCACACCAGTCAGCCCCAACACGTCATTTCCACCCGAATGAACCAGTCAGTCAGACAACTGCCGACTTATTTCCACCAGATATTACTAGATTTCACTCCGGTGTGAATCGTTTCGGTGTTGGCATGGAGCCGTTCCGCGGTCGACTACTCGATTCTGCAGCTGGAAATGTTGTAAATGGCGACCGCTTTCAGTTTCTTCACTCACCTCGATATCTCGCAAATGGGCCAGACCGATTTCACCCCGTGCCTGCCCATGTTGGGGATGACTGCATTGCAAATCGTTTTCAGCTGGCATCGGCAGTAGGTGATTCAGGACCGGGCGGATCAGCAGTGGTGGCATCGACAAACGGTGCCCTTACCAGTCTATATCAGTGTCACAGAGACTTCGATGGTGGTTTATATGCGTCAGCAAAACGACCTCGTCTGACCGCTGAGGACTGGTTGTGTTGAATACACGACCACATTGTGTGTATCGTACATAGTTGTGTATAGTCATTCCCGTATTCACCATCTTGTCTCGTTAGCTTATTGGAGAGTTGACAGTAAGTCAGACTGCTAATGGTGATTTTAGGCCTTTCTTTTAGGTTTAGATTGTATTACCACTATTTTGGTTTGATGAAAGTGGAAACTTTTGCCCGTCGTAGTCATCCCGGTGTGCTCGTAACTGCTGTAAATAGCCGAGTTTGTTAGTTTTGTTGCTGTGCAGTGGCAGATGTAGATAAGCCTGTTGCTTGTGCTAATTAGTGGGCACCGTGATGCGAGTATCAGGTTTCTGTGTTACTTGTTACCCTACCAAAGAGCTGTGTCGCTTACAGTGAGACACAGCATGTGAAAACTTGCTCGTTGTCGTATTTCGTTTCGTCTGTTTACAGCCAGTGCAGCTTTTGATCGTGTGCAATTTCTTGTACGCAGTTTGCTTACAAGTATAGTTTTCTGCCACAGTATTGTATGTGGTATTGTATTTTGCATGTACTCTGGTTTTATGAAACGTCTTTGACAGCTGATACTAAAGTATACTTACAGTGACTGATATCTATATCTGGTCGATAATGGTGCATAATGCCAACTGTTGTTTCATATTCCTTTGTTTCCTGTTCATTTTATGAAGGTCAGTTGTGATAATGTTTCTTGTGCGATGCTAACGATGAAGTTCTGGTGTTACACTGCTTCTCGTGCCATTCACTTATTCAGTTCATTTTTTTGTGTTTTATTACTTCATTTGTCTGGGGTAAAACATGTAACTACTAATCTTTTGACTTGTTGCACATGAATGTGCTGTATATAAAGAAGCAATGCTGCATTGCTCAGCTGGCGTTAACTGGGAGATGTCTGCGGGTTTCTGGAGTAGAAGGTTCAGCAGGGGGAAATGTCTGTGGGAATGTTTGCGGGAAATTGTCTGGGGGATTTTTCAGAGGGAATTGTCGGGGAGAAAATTGTCCAGGAGTCCTGGTTAACGTACACACGGACAGTTTTTGACTGGCTGTACTGAGCTAACAAGGGACTGTTATAGTGCATTTTAGTGATTAACACACTGGCCATGTGTCGGCAGCCAACCTGCACGTGACAGTCAAAAACCCAGTAGCAGGCTGCCAGTACTTTTCTGCAAAGCCTAAGGTTACCTTATCAGTATCGTTGGCATGTTGGGAACTGTTGTTAATTGTTGTTAATTGTTGGCATCTATGTTTTTTGATGATTTAGTACCTGCAGAGCTTACCTTGACTGTTATAACTAATCCTCTTGCTGTAATTTATAGTATTATTTTTTTGTTTTTTTTGTTTGTTCATTACATGTTAGCTGCAGTGCATGTATTTGTTGCTTGTTATTTGTGCCTCTGCCAACAACAGGCAGCGGAGGCATTATGTTCTGTGGTCGTCCGTCCGACGTACGTCTGTTGTCCGTCAGTTGACACTGCGTTCACGTGACGTGATACCTCTTTATTTAGTGGAGGGATTTCATGAAACTTGTCGCAAACATTCATCATGTGAGTGGGCACTGTTGAAAAGGTTTCCAGGGTCAGAGGTCAAGGTCAAGGTCGTCACCGGACCAGTTAACCTATAATGGCGATGATGCATACATTATATGCATGTGCATATACATCCTAACCTGTGATGCATACATTTAGACGGTGTGGCGTCGAGGCTCACTTGTATTTTATCAGAGTGGCGAGATGAAGGTGAACGACATGGGCTCAGACCCTGTAGCAGCAGGAAGTGTTAGCAACAACCCATTTGCTGTGGCCTTTACCATATGAGAGCACTGGCCAGTTCTCACCCTCGCCACCTTACCTTCGACCAAGTGAAAACCCAGTTTGCTCATCACAGCTGAGTAGTCTGGGAGCACGTGAGGTGAAATTTTCTGCATATTAAATTTAACCGTGACCTGGGATTAAACCCAGGGTTTCCTGTGGGGTGGTGCAGTGCGCTAATCAGTACATTGCCGGTGCAGCCATTAAAGTATCTGTTAACAAATAACGATTTAATTGTTCCTATGTGCAACAACTTGACTTTTTAATATTTTCACTGGTCTTATCACAGTGCTGATATCGAGTGACTCATTTACTCAATATTTTCAGCTCTGACACTTTACCAGATATCTCCAAACCTCCATTATCATGTCCTGCATATTTAGCCATTTTAGAATTGACGATTGATTAGCCTAGCAGTTGCTAGGCTGAGTGTACACTGTCGAAGACTGCTACCTTTTAGTTACTAATGAACTCAGTGGTTATAATTTTTGTGCATATTTGGCACATGCACAAGTGGAAAAGTTTGCATGTCATCTCTGATCTGACATTTTTTGTGTAGAATGGGATTGTAAACTGCTTGCTCATTCACTCATGCATGTGGCAGTACTGATAGCCATGAATTTTAATCACACCATGCAGTAAATCTGTTGTATGTTTGTAATTCCAGTTGTTGTTGCCATAGGAGCTCTGCATATTTAATTACTTAAATTTTGCATTATGTCTAAAAATAATATCATTTGCAGCTCTTGCAAAATATATGGACTTTTTAGATATAGTTGCTGCCGTTGATATTTGATGGCTGAAACTATTTTGGATTGCAGTCGGAAATGTGACCTTGGAATTTATTCGGTTTCATGATTTGTTCTGTAGGAATTTAGTTAAGTTGCTGCTGCGCTGTTATTAGAGCAACAATTGATAACCGCGACTGTCTGTAAATCGGTGATGTTGATTGTTGGCAGCATGTAATAAACTGCAAGAAATCTAAGAAATCATTTGTTTTACTTTTTTATTTGTGTGTGCCAAAAATGGACTACAGTATTGTCAGATTTGCCAAGAGTATACATATACCTGTGTTATAATTTTATGAATGCTGCATGCGTTGCTTTATTCATATGATTGTAGGTTATTCTATTACAAATCAGTAATAATAAAAATTATTGTTTTGATGTTATTAAATATTGGTATTTAAATATATTAATGTAGTTGTGTGAAGCTACAGTAGCATAATATTGCTGTTGTCTGAAATGACCAACAAGTATAATGCATAGTGGAATGTTAAGCCCGATTCACTGCCTCCGTCAAGGAGGTTATGTTTCTGCCTAGGTTGTTTGCTGGTTTGTCTCTCAGCAGAATTACTCTAAAAAGTTACAGATGGATTTTCAGTAATTTTTACAAAGTGTTAGTCCTTGGGACATGATGAAACAGTCGGATTTTGGGGTGTTTTGGGTTCAGAAATTGTCTTCACATTTAACATTACAAAAATACGTCATAACACTAGCTGCATGCTGGCTAATTAATTGTCATGAGCCATAGTAATTGTCACAGTGGTGCCATTCACCTATTTCAAGTGCTGCATTGCAATTAATGTGATGCTAACTATAAGCAGTATACAGGTTGGTTTGTGCTCTCCAGGTGCTTTCTGGTTTATTCATTGATTCTGGTTGTGCTGTTAACATAATACCAGCGTGTTTTGCCAGTAGTTGATGAGCTGTGCCGTCGTGCATTCTGGTGTCACTGACTGTTAATACCGTTGCACTGCTGCTGTCATTATGAACGCTGTGCAGTGATGCATAGTGATTAACAGTATTGTATCGTGTTTGTTGCATATTTTGTTTGTTGTTTGAACTTGTGATATTTTGTTGTCGTAGGAGTCATGCAGTGCGTCTGTAGCTTGTAGTTGTGCGTCGGTGTCATTTGTGCGATGCGATTGTCAGTGATTTGGATATGGCACATTGTGGCCATGTCTGCTTGCTGAACTGTGATATCTGTGATTAGCTAATATTAATCTGACAGAGAGTACCAAAGTCTGCTGGTTTAATGGCTGTAACCTGCAATTATTCTCTCTGTTGGCTTTTGTGAAGTTAATGGACTATGGTCGTCTTAAGGCTGTTGTCTCCGAAAGGACACGTTAGTGTCAAATGGGATGTTAAGCTTTACTAACACGTTTTAACATTTCAACAACACATTTAATGCAACATTTATGATAAAATCTTGCAATTTCTGACTTCCAACGGTTGTTTTCAGCTGCTATTTTTGTGGCATGTGTGCACTCTCGCAATATTCACGGCTACAGTTTTGTACACTGTGAAGGACTTTTGATATACGTAACATTGTGACTGCTGAGAACGACTTGTTTGCCGATGTGACCTCACGGGCTTTGCTGGTTACGTGCAATATCAGCAGCGGACGATCCAGGATGTTAGCAACTGCCAGGCATGTCTGAGCCTCACGTTTTGCAGACTTTGTACAGTTTCAGACAATCATATCAAGCACGTATTTGACAATCATCTGCTGGGGCGTTCGCCCCATTACCATATGCTGGATCTGTCCCTGAATATCGGAAGATAGAACATGGATTTTCTACATACTCTTATGCCACACGCACACAACACACACACACACTAGACAAGTGCCACTTGTGCCATCATGTACAGCTGGGCCATTGTCGTTGTGTAGTGATAGTGAGAATCCGTTATCAGTTATTGACACTTGATGTGCTTCTGTTATGTTGGTCGTCGGTGTACGTGCAGTTGAATGTACGGTAATTTGTTGAACTGTTGTCTTAATGTACATGCATCGTTGTATCTGTGAATATACCAGACTGGTGATGTCCTGGCGTACGTGTTGTCTGTAGATGTGGTACTCGAAGACGTCAGCAAGCTTTTCATATGTATCACCATTAACTCGTGTATGTGTAAAGTTGCAGACACCAATGAGGCAAACAACGCGATTAGTTATGATATTGTAGCACGTTGCGTATACTTACACTCACACACAGACACTGCCATTCATCTCTGTTGCATGGTAAATATCTTCTTAAATGTTACTTTGGGAGGATTTCTTTACTTATTCTATGTGGTATTTGGGCTATAGCAGTTTATTTAACGTCACTTCTGGATCTGGCTGTGGATCATCATCATCAAGGGCAGGCCCCATGTTGGAGCATAGCCGCTTCCACGGTTCGTAGCCATTGTTTACGACCCTGAGCTCGTCTCCATGCCGTGTGCAGGCTGATGCTGAGTGCACTCGGATCTTTCGCAATGATTTACGTCCATGACTGTCTGGGTCAGCCGGGAGGACGCCTCCAGTGACTCGGTAACCCTGAAATAACTGCATGCAGTGCTCTCGAATGGTCCATCCACTCCTCTGACCTGGCAACATGACCGAAGAGCCGTAGACGTCTGTCACACAGAACTGGAGAGCTGTGTCTGGTTGGTTCGCCTTAGCACTTCAGTGTTAGTGACGCGCTGGAGGTGCGAGATGCGTAGAAGCCTTAGCAAACACCACTGCTGACATGCACCGAGCATCTCCTCAAGCACGGAGGTGAGTGACCATGTCTCGGATCCATAAAGCAGGACTGGAAGAACGTACACATTCAGGAGGCGTATGTTCATCTTAACAAGGTTGCTTCAGCTTCCCCAGCATCGTACAAACACATACACTGATACACTGCTGTGTTGCCTACGATGAACCTTGCTGCTGTGTGAAGATTCACCAGCCATGAATAAATTGTTAAATTATTTTCATTTCTAAGTCCAGCTTGACGATGGGAGTCGCTCTTTCTTACAGCATAAACATTAACAACAACTAACCTAGGCTTACACAGCAAACGGGCCAACAAACTATACGTCTGTTTTTTTACTTTAGAGAGCAGTGTTTACGCAGTTAATTGTAACTGAAATGCGAAGTCATCATCATCATCAAGTAATTTCTTTGAAAAACACAGCATCACAAGAAAACATTTACAACTGGTAATAAAAACAGTAGCCAGGCTCAGAAGAGAAAGCTCTTATGGCTCCCGGAGGTAGGCCCTACATGCAGTAATTGAATAACAGCCGGTGCGGAGCAAATGGACATAAACATAATACAAACGATAAAAGTACGGTAACTGGATAAATAATTACAAGTTAATAGTAACTAACAGTAACTGCAAAATAACAACTGTAACTTCCCGGTAAATACCAACAAAAAATGTCATTCAGTTAATAGTCCATAGTAGAAAAAAGAGGAAAGATATAGACTACAATCAGCCTGTCGTGTTATACATGCTTTTAACTAATTTTAACTACTGAAATCATTACTTGCACTACTTACTAGCCGATAGTTTGGTAGGTGTAATTTATCTGTGGGCAACTCAGCCTCCATTAGTCCAATTGTCGAACGAGTCCGCCTGCTGTCGCACGATGCCAAGTCACAGTGAATCAAAACACTGCCACTATACATTCGTTCATAACTTTGATAAATGTAGACCGATTTTCAAAATTTTTTAACTCTCGTATTCTCCATGAAATTTGCAACAAAATCCATGTCATAGATGTCACCACACTTTAAAGGTGTTACTCCACTACCTTGCAAAACGCAAAAGACAAAAACGCGAAATTCTGCTGTATACGTAACACAGTAACTCAACAATGATATGCAAAATAACGTGCGTTATATGGAGTTAAAATTGATGACACTGCTCAAAAATGATGCCAGTTCATCGACGTCTTGAACTTGGTAGACCTGCTGATGCATTTTCCCCATCTTTTGTAGTCAAGCGGGTTCAGATCTGTGTTACTGGGAGCCAAAGATGTGGTGAAATTAAAGCAGGACTGGTACCTGTCGTTCCAGAAGGTTGATTGTCTCTCACGCTCGGTGAGCAGCAGCAGGAGCATTGCATTGTTGCATACGGCACAGATCTCACGCATTGCAGGCAGTAGCTTTTGAGTTAGAAGCATAATCACGGTAGTGTTGGAAGTGGCCTACGGCGACAGTCTCGTTACTTCCGTCTTTACGCGATGGCCTAGTTACCTGTCGTCGCGTTGACCTAGTTACCTGTCCCCGCGTAGCGCTGGCTGGCTTACCGCGCGGACTCTGAACTCGCTGACAATAGCCGGCCAGTGCTACGTGGCTTTGTCTCTCACGTTACACGAGAGAATAGCCAGACCTGTCGGCCGCGTGCAGTTATTGGTAGACAACGGCTAAGTCTACAAAGCTCACGGCAATGAGCTCGAACTGCACAATTATCTCCAGTTAGAGGCCGAGTGACAGACCGGGCACCCACGACGACTGTCCGGGTACTACGACGACCGTCCCCCATTGAGAGACGACGCCGAGTCCCAGAACGACGCCGACGGGTGAGAACGCCGAAGCGGCCGGTTCGAAACGACGTGGCAGTTCCGAACAACGAGGTCGCCGCACGACCTGTCCGTCGACACCGCCGCTGAGCCGTTGGAGTAGCCGCCGGGCCAACTCGCCGTCAGCCAAGTCACCGACGCCGACAAGGAAGCACTCCGCTCTGCTTGCTGTGCTGCGCCTGCTGCTCCGCTCATGGTGACTGCTTTTTTTCTTTATGTTCGTCCCCTTCTGTGTTAACTCCTTTTGGTTACTCTCCCCTAGTTCCCGCTGTTTCACCATACCCCTAGGCTGTATAGCACCCTAGACTGTGTTACTGTATTTATCTTTGCCGAGCCGTATATTATTGTCTGTGTTGCACTGTTATATCATGTTCTGTTACTTTTCTCATTCTCAGTAAATTATTGCACTTTACATATCGCGTGGTTGATTCTTAATTCAGGGGACTAGTAGGCTTCACTGTATTTCTCTTGTGTAGGTGTGCGTTCTGTCATGCCTTATTACAATAAAATGATTGAATGATTGATTGGAATGAGGTCGTAATGCTCCATTGATCTTCAATCTAGCATCTATGAATATCACGTCAATTAGCGCGTTTTCAGAGCTTGAAGTCATCCAGAATGCGTTTTTTTCGAGGCTCCTCCCCGGACGCCGCCGTGGAAAAAAGGAAAGGCAAATGCCGAAATTTAACGTGCAGTTTAAATCAGCTTAGCCTATTACATAAATCAAACAAAAAAGCCAAAAATGAGAGAAACAAAAACCGATGAGCTAATTAAGGTCCAAAAATGGTCATAAAAATCCGTGAGATCCGTCCGAAAAGGTGAGGGAGACTAGGGTGGGGAGGATTTGTGGAAAAGGTTAAGTTTTGAGTCTGCCGTGGAAGACAGATCATGCGTAGTGAAAGTGGTGGTGGTGGTGCTGGTGGTGATGATGATGATGATGATGATGATGAACTGGTGAGAGTAAGGGATGACAGTGACGATGATGGGTGTTTTGAGATCAAGATATGGACGGATGCAGCGAAGTTGACGAATATGTGACTAGCAGGATTTAGAAAGAGCAGATATCGGATCAGAAAAATTTGAGATATGTTCATCAAAAAGGAAGCCAAGATTACTAGCAAAGTTACTGTGTCAAGTGAGCAGGAGTTATTTTTAGCCAGTTGTTGTTTGAGTCTAATGAGGAAAAATTGAGTTTTTGAAGTGTTAAGAGTCAAAAGGTTGGCAGACATCCAGGAGGATATAGGTCGCAGAGAATTCTGGAGGTGAGTAATACTGGAGTCACGGTTAGCTGGGTAGAACAGAAAAAAATTGAGTATCGTCAGCATAAAGGTGATGGTTTCAAGAGAGAGATGAAATGAGAGTGCCGACTGGAGTAGTGTACATGATGAATACGAGGGGACTGAGAACAGAACCCTGAGGAACACCACAAGGAGTAATACGAGAGTAAGAGACATACATCGCTCCCCCAGGCCCTCTCTAGCTGGATTTAGAGGAAGAGAATATGGAAGGAGAGGGGGACAGGAGAGAAAAGGAAAGTGACAGAAAAAGAAGGGAAGGGGACAGAAGGAGAATGGAACTGGATGGGCGGTGATCGAGAGAAGGGGTTCTGCAGTTCTAAAAATTCCTTTAAAAAGCCCTGCTTGCAACTAACAATATAAACATACAGCGCCTCTGTATCTTCGGACTTCGTGGCGCTATACAAATGCTGTTATTATTATTATTATTATTATTATTATTATTATTATTATTATTAAACTAGCCTACTTATATAGTCAGACATGAAGTCTCCATCTCGAGACCGTCTTGGACCGTCTCGGTCTTGTCTCGGTTTCGAGAAAATCCGAGAAGGTCTCGGTCTCCGTCTCGTCTCGAGCTCCGCCCTCGGGCATTAACATTTCGTTTTACAACCCCATTTTTAACGACAAAAATTCGCCGAAGTTAGTAGGCTACAGGTAATAGCGCCATCGACTCGTTAAATTTACATTATCAAGCATTTGCGTTGCTTAGAACTGACTATCAATTTCATGATGTCGCCATTCATGCATTAACGTGAATACTGAATATGACAGAAACATCAGTACAGTTTACTTAAGGTTATAA
>Ga0049105_1001513_pt1 | contig 10454 bp, 10 predicted proteins | sample WorMetvaBAHAMAS1_FD_61260 | JGI IMG/M metagenome (GOLD analysis project Ga0049105, IMG submission 61260) | Worm MetaG Olavius vacuus BAHAMAS.1 | ecosystem: Host-associated > Annelida > Digestive system > Unclassified | place: Germany: Marburg | collected 2013-04-09 | reverse complement strand
GACACACCCACTATCATAGATAAAGAAATAAAATATTCAAGCCAATTGGCGATTTTAAAAAGTAAGTAAATTTTAAAACATAAATGTCAATATCTTTAAAATAACTCAAAATCTGTTGCCACGGGGGTGATTTTCGTTTATTACTATATGAAACAAATCATCTGACTGCCACTTGTTATAAAGGTTGAGTTCCCCTTTAACTTCATCGAAGTGTACAATGCCATTACCATTACTACTGTTGCCTCGAGTTAGGTGACACGTAAACCTGGGGAGATTGTTGCAGCACAATTTTTCTTATAGATTAGATGAATTCTGACACTCAACCATCAAGTATCAAGGCACTGCACTGACCCACTGTGACAGTTAATCGCAACAACAGCTGATAAAAGTGAACATCATTTAATCAGCAATCTACTACACACAAGCAAAGCAGAATAAAAGTGCACAGGCATTCTACCAGCTACACGGTAACAGCATTTTATCACTGTGTTACTGAATAAACAATGTCTTGTTATTTATGCAATGCGAGCAGTACATCCATAAGAGAAGAACAGTGATGGTACTACGACTGCCATGGCAGTTTCTCTGCAAACTGTTCATACGGTATAGAAACATAGGAAGCAGCAGCCAACTGAATAAATGCCTCAGTAACATTATGTAGCCACGAGGGCCTCGAAAGTACAACACCAACTGTATCAGACAGCATCCAATGATTTCTCAGAACATGTAGCACAATCAGCAAACATTGCAGAAATGCCAGATCTCGTGACAGAACAACGTCCTCTTCCTGTAACTGTTTGTATATTTTTCTCACAACACTAATCCTGTAACTATAGAAGCTGAAAAACTGCAGCTATAGCTTGGAGTTAACAAAGATGAAGACATGAAGATGGAACACGAAAATCTTGCAGCAGCACAACGTTATCAACAAATTACGTTCAACATTCATCACAGGTTTAAACACACTTTCCATTGGTAAAAACTACTGCAAAAGCGTCTTATGCTAACTAGAACAGAACTGAGTAAAACTAAATGCCACAAAATCACTACAGTCAAACAGATGGATTACTTAACTACAGAGCATGCGATAAGTGTCATAGTATGTTGAAATGCATCAATCACGTTAGAGCACGAATGGTTAGTTGATGAACAAGTCGCTGGTGAATGTGACATAGTCGTATGCATCGACAATTGTTCGCCCAGACGAGTCGCTGTACGGCTTCATCCGTGATATACAGTATTCGGCTTGTTCCTTCGTCAGGTTCTGCCACACGCCACACAATGACGCATTGATACAGTACTACTATTTGGATTATTGTTTTGGGAGAAGGAGGGCAGGGTAAGGCTAGGCCAACAGAGGCCTTTTAAGTCTGCCAGTTTTCACAGGTCAGGTGCTGTCCTGGAACTGAACTGTGTTAAAGCATTTGAAGGAGTACCGGTACTTTTTCCAGCCGAGGATAACATGGACAATTTAGTTACGTATGAATATAATGCAATGCACTGGTTCTACAGTGATAACAGACGGATCTAGTAATAGCAAACATGTATGTTCAGTAGGACCACCTCTAATGTTAATGGCCAAATTAACAAACAAGCGGAGAGACTTACAGCAAACAGTTCGTTGGCCGTGATGTACGGTTTATCTCCCGTGGTCAGAGCTCGGAACGCTGCCTCCACTTCACGTGCCGACTGGACATTCTCCGTTTCACGACTTATCATAAACGCCATGTACTCTTGTAGCGAAACGAAACCGTCTCTGCACACAGATTAACATATAGTTAAATATATACGTTGTACAGAATGAAGCCTACTGACAGAACACGCATTATTTGTGCCTGTTACTTCATTTCATCAATGTAAATGCAACTGCTCACTTCAAAGATTGATACACTAATTCACATCATGTAAACTAACTAAATGAAATGTTATCCAACTAAATGTAATAATTAATGCTGCTGCTTGCTGACTGAAAAAATTTGCCATTGTACAGGTCATATTTCTAATACCCACAAAAACTGCTTCATTTTTGTGGTGTCAATTCATCGTATAGTAATTTTGCATTTGGTTTAATGCATTTAGTTTAAATAACTGTAACAAATAAATAGATAACAAATGAACTCTGGCAACAAAGAACAGCAGAATGGCACAGCAACGAACCGGTTTGGATCAACCATGTCGAGGATGGTTTCAAACTCGGGATCTCGCTGTCCCTCTTCCACCATCGGAAGATCGTAACCGAGAGCTCGGAGACATGACTTGAAAGCCTGATGATCGAGACGGCCAGTTCGGTCTTTATCGAAATGTCTACATTACGTAACACAACATGAATCGTGTCATTCGGCAGTCAATGCCGGTTCAAAATGTCAAGTCACAATGCGTAAACAAAAGTATCACTTTCACATTCCACTTGCTGAGCAATTCATTCTGTAAGAAATGCATTACACTGATATTACATCCGCTCAAAATTACGGCAGAAGTAACAGAGCAGCTGAAACTCACTTAAACATCATGCTGAACTCTCGTAGCGAGTCTTCAGACACGCCACTCTGGTTGCTGCATAACACATCAAGAGTAACAATTATCTACTCATTATATAAACACACACAAATTATGTCATTTATGCAATGCATAAATTATGCATTATTTATATATTATACTGTTACACTACACAAGCTTGCAACTCACATACACACAACTGTCATTTTCCATATCATGGACAGCCAGTGATTTCCAGGAGGTATCAAAGCCCATAAAATTGCTGGTGCAGTGTTTTTACATGCCTAATAATAGAATCAAAGTATCGAAGACCTGAAGGCACTATAACGCAATTTGTTGCTACTGGATATATTTATCATTATTCAAACGTCAAAACTAGCCTACAAATATTACACGGACACTCACCAGGCTTGTATCTGCTGTTCGAGATTGTGCTGCATGCGCATGCACAGCTGGTCGAGCTGATCCCATTGCTGTGCCAGGCCGACGGTACTGTGTTCCGTGTAACTGTACACAGCAAACAGCCAAGCAAACATCACGAAAACTTTATGTCAATGTCATATTACGATGAACCTCAAATCACCACTAGTTCATTTCAGAATGTTGCTGTAAGTGTCCACTGTATTTCAAACTACTAAATACACCATATCTGATGTTATTTTGCCCACTAGCACTGCAATATGGTTATGCCCATGCCAAACAACCTATAGCTATGTGAATCAACAACTAGTTACCGATTGTCAAGAATTAAGCGTTCTTCTAAGCCAGCACTCAGGTCTTCAATCTGCTTCAATTGGCTGCGCTGAGCACGGACTTCACCAGACTTTCTCTGTAACATGTAAGAAAACTCTATAAAGCTACAAACAAGCCAATATTCACAATTACAACATACATATCTTTGAAATATTGACAAAAAAATAAAATAATTTATAGAAAATTTATGTTTCTATACGAACCTTCGTTGCTTCCAGCTGGTTCTCCAGTGTTCCACTGCCTTCCATCATAGCAGCTCTGCATAACAATAGTTCCCAACATTGCCATTATTTCAATACACCAATAAACCACAAAATATTATCAGTACTATACAAGTCCTCACTGATGTAACTAATCAAAGATTCTCTGGATGTTACTGCTAACAGTACACTACACCAAATAAAATCTGCAAAAAGTACACATTACAAACTAGTAACGTTACAGAAAACAGAAATGTTAACAGAAGTGGCACCTAGAAATTAGCAGTACTCCAATGTAAATATACCAGCATATTCTGTAATTCCTCTGCTACGACGTACGGCTTAAAACTATATGTTTATCAAATACAAAAGCCAGTCGGCACATATTTTCAAAGCAATCTCAATTCATATAATATATACAGAGCATGAGTGACAGAGACAAAAAGCAAGCATCAGTCTTTCAATGGTCACCACCAAAATGCAACGTGAAAAGCCGCAAGACCTTGCAAAAACTGAACAGAAACAGTCAGCAATAAAGAACTGAAAGTGAACTACATGACAGAAAGCAACCTGCATGCACAAGCAAAGCTAAATACATAAATAAAAATAAACTAATGCCAACATGCAGCATGTGCTAAAATAACAAACCGAGTACCCAAAAGAGTATGTTATAAAACACACACAGTAAAAACAAGAACATGTAAACATGCACATGACACAGAAGCTCAAGTACTAGAAAGCAGAAGCATTCGACTATCCACAACCACCACCACGACAACAAGCAATATAATACAAATTATATTAACCCGTCGAGCAGCCACAGCCTAAAACATGACAAACAGGATACACAGTCATAAATACACTGTATGCTTTTGTAACTTATCACTTCATTATATATAAAAAGTAGCTCAGCTATCGCAGAGAGACCACGCTGCAGGGCAAGTTAGTTATGGCCAAAAGTGGAAGAGTGGAACCGGGAGACAATACTTAAGGACATTATAGGTCTATCTTCAACCACTGGGACGTAACTGGCCAGCAAATAAATCAAATTTGGTGAAAACGCAAAATAAGAGCTTAGCTATTACGCCATTCAAGGTCATCGAGGTCAATCAACTGAAAGCTTGTATGTGACTTCCTATTAGTGATTAATAGTATCCTACCTCGTACTATTTCTGAGTTATCGCAGTTTATTGTTCAAATTTTGGACACTTTGCATTTTTGAGCCCCCTTTGCAGGGCTTAGGGACAACATACGATGTTCATCTTTGGATCATTGGAAAGCGCATGGTGGACTTCCTATTAATGTGGCTAGGTGTTAAGGCTGAGGCACTACGAGCAAATATTGGTTCAAAATCGGCGATTTCATTCCAACAGGGGCCAGTTAACCCAAAATTTCAGGTAGAAGGGGTCACCCTTTTCCAACCATTCTTCTTGTCACAAAACTGGGGTAAATGATCTTTCATGTGGTATAAGAACGCGGACACAACTTTCTATCACTTTGTCACACGTTTGACAAACAGACAGACAGAATTCTCATCGCTAGACCACGTCTGCACTCCATGCACTGCGGTAATAAATGCCAGTTCTTCTCGTACCAATTCATGCACACAATGATATTATGGACGTTCAGCAGTAGCAGTGCAACTGATAGTGATTATATGATTACATGATTCTATCATACACTATCCTACATATCAAAAAACTGCTGTACAAGGCCAAAATCTCCGTGATCAATTAACTAGTCTACACAGCCTTCAATTTTTGTTCAAACCACAATTTCACATATAACAAAGCACAATTTTGTAGAACAGCTCAGTATAAACCAGGACAGTGTCCATTGCATGACAACTACCTTGTCTCTGTGAGCCACTGGTGGAATGCATTAGCTGCAACGGCGTACTGTTTACGCAAAACGTCGTTCTCCTCCTGACGTTTTTGCTCGACTATCAGCTCCTCGTCACGATCCTACAATGATGTCATGCCAACAACAGCACTCTTTATCAGTTTTCATTAACTATTGGCTCATTCAAAACAAAGGTACTATAATCTGGATTCAATTCACACACAGCTTGGGCTATCAACTTCCTTTGGCAATAAAGTAAATGAAATGAAACACATTCATAATGGCACATCACCCAAGTTACACAACTTGTTCACTAATACTCACACGAATAATTTTCTGCAGGTTGCGCCAAGTATCCTCAAGTGCTTCCATGGTAAACCACGTGTACGGGTTCGGGCCGACATTAAAGCTCTTGATTTGCTTGTCAAGCTGTGCTAGTTGGTTAAAGTCTTGCTCGGCAGCACTCAGCGATGCTTTGAACTGGTCATGTGCCTCGCGCAATGCCTGCAACACGATAGCACAGCATACCAATGTGACTACAAATTACGTAAGAAACACACACACGTACACTCATACACATAAAAAGTTAAGTTTATCTGTTGTTATTAGCCAAGTAATGGTGTCACCGACTGAAAAATGGTACTGTATAAGGATGAACATTTAATAATACAAATAACTTCACCGACATTATCATAAAAAGCAATTTCCATTGTAAGAATCATACAACGAAATAATGACACATATAAAACATCTCTCACAACACTTGGACTTTACATGTAAATCAACAACATTCCAGATTGTTACACTACACAAGTAGCTCAGCTATCGCGAAGAGATAGCGTTGCAGGGTGGGTCAGGTTTGGCTAAATGTGTAAGATGATATTCTGCAGACAATACACGTTTATCTTCAATCAATGAGACATAATAGGCCTGCAAAGCTATCAAATTTGGTGATACAAAGCAAAATATGGGCTATTCTGCCGTTCAAGGTCATTCAAGGTCACCCATGTAGGTACCAATCAAAAGACTGTATGCGACTGCCTAGTAGTGATTAATAGTAACTGACATCGTATCTCGAACTGTTTTGAAGTTATCGCAGATTGCTGTCCAAATTTTGGACACTTTGAGCCCCTAAGGGGGAGGTGGCTTAAGGTAAATGGATACTATTCATCTTAGGCTCGTTGGAAAGTGCATAGTGGACTTCCTATTTATGTTAATTGAATTTTTTGCTAGGTGCTACCGCTGAGGCGCTACGAGTGAATATCAAGTGAAAATCGGCGACTTCTAACCAACGAGGGCCGGTTGACCCAAAATTTTGGGTAAAGGTGTCACCGACTAATGCCACCAACCATTCTTCTTCTCAGAAAACTAGGCTAAGTGGTCTTTCATATGGTATAAAAATCTGGAAAGATCTTTCTTTCGTTTTGTCATAATGCACGCGTTTGAGAGACAGACAGACCGACAGACAGCTTTCTCCTGACTAGACTGCCCTGCATTCACTGCAATGTGGTAAAAAGTGTCACAGTGAGTTATTTCACTTGCTGTAATGACCTTGATCTCCTCAACCGAGTTACAGCGGACGGGGTCAGTCAGATCTTCCTCGGCATTCTCAAACCAGGAGTTGAATGCGGACGCCTTCTTGGCAAATGTCAGATACAGGTCTTCAACCTGACGGTACTGCTCCTGCAGGCGCAGGAGACGCTTCTTGCGAGCATCAGCATCGGACAACAGACGCTGCCACCTGAATACACACCAATCAATGCTCAATTCTGTTGTATGGGATAACCACGAATGTCGAAAATGGCAACTCCTGACCACTTATAAACCTTCCAGTAATTTACCAAATAATACTCACTGTTCAGTTAATTAAGACATATGTTCCTTGCTAGAAAAATGGCAATATGCATGTCTATAATAGTACTTTATGAAAACGATGTCTATTGCTACAAAACCAATAAACATTTTTGCAAATATTTACTTTCAAACATAAGTTTCATTTCACAGCAGTAACTAAGAATTCTGACCGACCTGCTGATAACGTCATTGTAGCGTTTCTCAATTGCTGGAGTCTGAGCATGTTTAGATGCAACCAGCTGTTCTTTCAGTGAAGTCACTGTCTGAATTCCTTCCTTTTCAAACGCTTGCAGACCGGCATCAAATGTCTCCTGGAAACACAAAAATTCAGCAGCATAATGCACACTGCCCCTACCAACAAAATTTTCAATACAGATGAGACATTCCGAGTTTCCGAGGCAAAATCGTTCATCTCGTGCCGCCTGGACTACTGTAACTCACTGCTTTATGGCATCAGTGACGGACTATTTCAATGTCTCCAGTCGGTGCAGAACGCTGCAGCTCGCCTGGTTACAGGCGCCCGTCATAGTGACCACATCACGCCAGTGATACGGCAGCTGGACTGGTTGCCAGTTCGTCAGCGAGTCGCGTTCAAGATCTCCGGGCTCGTGCATCAATCGCTCGCTGGTGCTGCTCCCGCGTATCTTGCTGATAACCATCATCTTCTGTCTGACGCTGGTCGTCATCTGCTGAGGTCTCATTTCAACGACATGCGGAAGCTGCTCGTGCCACGAACACACAACAAACTTGGCGACAGGAGTTTCTCGGCAGCCGGACTGCAGCGGCCGGAACTTTCCTTCGATTCCTTTAGACGATCTTTGAAAACACATCTCTTTGGCGACTGAAGTGCCTAGTGACTCTTTCGACTTATAGGCGCTATAAAAATAAATGTATCTATCTATCTAAAATATGTAGCATGTCACATCCGATATTTGAAATTCCACTTTTAGCAATGTAAAGCTCCTATATGTTACCCAGCAAAACAGTGTAGGAACACCAAAGAATCATTTCTATTCAATACACGAATGCAGAAATAAACAATCGTACCTGTTTGGTAAGAAGAGTTTGAACAGATGACAGATCTCTGCCATAGTCATCTGAACGAACATGTGCTTCCTTGTCAGCTATATGCACAATCAACAACAAATGCATTACATCAGCCAATTTACGAATAACAATTATTATAAAATGACGCTAGTATAACGATATCAACAGCTAGGTCTCTGATGACATTAAACTACAAATATCCAATGTGATCTTAATCAAACACTTTGCAGAGTTAGCAAGTCAGTGGTATTATAATTCTGCATGAAATAACTTGTTATCAAGCAATCACAGACAAATACGAGTTTCACAACGACATTTAAGAACCAGTTACAAGCATAAAAGCATCCGAAGCCACCAAACTAACCGATCCAGCTCTCAACCACATCTGTCTTCCAGATGAACTGCAAGAATGCAGAATTGTCGACTAGCTTGGCCTTGCGTTGATCTGCTGCATGCTGCAATGAGTTCAGCTTCTCACGCAGCAGCTGACAGCGCTTACGAATGTCGTCCGCGTTGTGGTTCCCCTAACAGGCAAATATTACAAATCATGTTATTCAGTATTAATTAAACTATCATTATGCAGCTTCTAACTGCAGCAACTCAAGCACAGTTCTCCTACACATCAGAATGGCATGTCAACAAAGATGAGTAACTGAGTGACCAGTTTTTTAATGGCACATCAGCTCAGAAAGTGCCATTAACTGCTACGAAATACAACTACTCACAGAATTAATAATGACAGTAATAATGGATACCGGATAATACAGCAGATGACTATGAGATCAGAGTGTCAAAATGCAGCATCAAACAACAGAATGGCCTTGTTAATGACTGGGACATTATACCACATTTGACTTTGACACACAGTAAAGGCCTTAACTTACGTCAGTAGTAGTTTCTCTAAATTACTGTAACCTTCTTGCTTACTAAATGTGGTTGAAGCAGACAACGTCGCACATGAGATACTGAATTGGAAGCAGTTTAGGGTAAGGTGTAGCCTATGTGTGATCTGCCAGCCAGCGTCATCAGTTTCATTACTATGCTAAAGATAACAGAAACCAATACCTGACCTATACCTCTTAGTGTCACAAGAATTATTAAATTAAAAATACAAGTTAACTGCGACACACTCTCCACTGAAACAGACACGTCATTAAAAAAGAGAAAAACAACACATCTGAAAAAATAATACTGCATAATAGCCAGAGCTAACAGAGAGACTGTACTAACTGCTTCAATAAGTTTGTCTCCTTCGCCAGTGATTTCAGTGCATCTGTCTTCGTGAACTTTGAAATCTGTCTCAAACGCACCATGCTTCTTCAAGAGACCCTGCACGGCGGCCAGTGTATCACCACAATCGTCGCCCGACAACAGGTGCTGTTTCTCCATAATCCATGCCTCCTCTTCCTCAATACTGGCTGCGAACTGTTGATAGGTCAGTGACTCCTCAAGGCGCTGCCCGCGCTCAGCCGCTTTCTGTCGCAGTTCATCCCAGTTCTTTGCCAGCTGCTGCAGACGGTTCTGAATCTCATCAGTCAGCAGGTTTGACTCGGCCATCAACTTCTCCCCAGTGTCTTGCACAGCCTACAAGTGTCACACACCACGGCTCATCAATATCAGCAGTATCGTAGCACCGCTTTAACATTTCTACTGAAGTACACATATACACCCAGAAGCACTGTATGCAACGTTCTGTCATACAATCTTTACCTGTATGGATGGTTCATGGCTAGAGAGCTCAGCTTCCAGACGTTTGTGTTTCTTGCGAAGGTTCTGCACTCCAGTTAAGTCACGACCGTAGTCATCAGAGCCAACGAGCAGTTTCTTCTCCCTGTACAGACATGGAACTTCTACACTATCACACTGCATAAACACTGTGAGATTCAAACACACAAAACTCACAGCTAGAAACAAGCACAATCTCTGCAAATGTCGCAAAGCTTTCGGCAAGAAGAAGTCACAAATACAAATATTTACTTTCATGTTGAACAATAATAAGAGTCAAAAAGTAATGAACCAGCCAAAATACAACATACTTAATCCAGGCTTCCTCATCATCGATATCTCGGAAAAACTGATGGAGCGTCTGAGCTTCATTGAGCCGAGCACGTCTGTGTGCAGCCAGTGTCTTCACTCTGTTAGTCACACAAAACACTAATTTATCAGATCACCTAATACATAGCAATGACAATGAACAGTCACAGCAAATCTTAACACAGAAATCTGCCTAGCATATTCTCTGGCGGACAGAACCAAATCGCT
>Ga0049105_1001512_pt1 | contig 10455 bp, 6 predicted proteins | sample WorMetvaBAHAMAS1_FD_61260 | JGI IMG/M metagenome (GOLD analysis project Ga0049105, IMG submission 61260) | Worm MetaG Olavius vacuus BAHAMAS.1 | ecosystem: Host-associated > Annelida > Digestive system > Unclassified | place: Germany: Marburg | collected 2013-04-09 | reverse complement strand
ACGGTAAGGTGCGCACATAAATCGGGTTATGTGATAAATTTTATTATAGTTGCATGTAGAATTTCTTCATGATTAAAATGATATAAAAATTATAAAAATTGTCTAAGATTAGCCAATGTTATAGTCAAAAATAAAATGTCACGTTTTTTATGGTTCAGTGTGTACAAGCTATTGACTGACTAGTAAGCATGGGCGCTTGCAGGATTATTATCCAGGGGTGGGCAATAAGGGGGTCTGAAGGACGGAAGTCCCTTAGCATGGTTCAGGGACAGCTCCACGGTGTTGGGTTGGGGCGAAGCCCCGAGAAGCTTACGACATTTTCTCAAAATGATGCTTAAGTACTTCGTCTACTGAGGCTTTAGGCAACATTTGCAGCAAAAATCACTTTTTAACATTTCAAGAGCGAGGGAGGGGGAGGGCAAGTGCCTCCCCTTGCCGATGCCTGCGTGCGTCCACGCTAGTAAGAGTCTTATATACCGGCAATACTCTGCTAGAAGAAGAAGACTGTCGTTAATTGAGTTGAGCGGTTCTGAAAATAAGATATTCGCTTTCTACAGCTCGTAAGGGAGGTCAGTTCGGATCGCTCCGCTAAACAGATTTAGGTCTTGCCTATAAACACAGTAGTGTCACTCGGTACTTGGGCCCCAAACAAATTTGGTTTGGGGCTAACAGCCCCTGTTCCCTTCACCGAATTCGTTTGCATTGGAGGCCAATTTACGTCACAGGTTAAGTTAGCTTATATTAGCTGGCTGCAACGAGATGTAAGCTAATCCCAAAAAGTCTAGTTCAGTGCGATATTCTCACAGATTACTGAGAACGTATGCGTTAAAGAGAGGTACTCCACATTCGATAGGGGAGAATTCAGGCCTTTATCTAGAATGTAGTGGCTGGAGGTGTAACGGAGAGCAGGGGGTCTCCTCTCCTAACGGAGAGCAGGGGGTCTCCTCTCTTCCCTTTCCCTCCTCTCCCCTCCCCTCCCTTGTTCTTCCTTCCCCTCCCATCCTCTCCATTATAAGTAGGCCCCTAAAATCCAGCTAGGGGTCTGGAGGAGAGCCGTAAGCTCCTCCAGCGGGGCCTGGGGCAGAGCCCCAACCGACAAACAATTTGGTGCATTTTAGCCTTAAAATCTGACATCTGGTGGCAACAATTTTAATAATTTCCCTGTAGGCTACAAACGATGGCTACTTTAGGTACGATGTACCCTGCTAGAGGGGGTCTGGTTTGGGGTCAGATGAGGGGGTGTTATCTTAAGTCAGGGGTCGATACCACTAGGGGGTCACTATAACATACTGGGAGCATTCGAATTCTGCAACATTGGGCGCAGCCATCTCAGCCATATAGGTTTAGTTGATTGAGCAAGGTTTAACGTCCCACCAAACACATTATAGGTCATATCGGGGACGATTTTTACAGGACGTATGACCAAACCAACAGTGACAAAGCACTGAAGGAAACTCGTTGGTCTTTCAGATAAGGCTTAAATCCCACCAGGACCACTCCACTATGTTACAAATACAACTCTAGTCAACCGCCTCTATGCATGGCGTAAGGGTCCCAATGCGACAAACCCAATCTGCTGGACCTGTAATAAGAACTGCTCACATGAATGTGCTGCTGACTGTGAACATTGTGTCACACAACCCAGTACGGAGCAGTTCTGATAATATTCCCTCTCAACCTCCAGACAATCACCATGACTCGGATGTTGTCTAGCGGAGGATAGGGGAGGCTGACATTTATGGGGCACGGACGCCACACCCTATATAAGCCAAATAGCTCTTGTTATTATGTTGGTTTCAGAGGCAAAGTTGCTGACAGCGATCCAGGCGCCTGACGCCGTGTACGGGATGGCGGTAATGGACAAGAAACTGTACGTGCTGCGTAGAAGACAGGCGGAACAGATCTACGTCTACGACACCAAGGACTACAAGCTTCAACACACCATCACTGTCGCCGGTCTTGCTCCTAACTGCTACAACGACCTCACCGAATGCAAGACCGAAAAATGCCTCTTTCTCTCCGATTATGCTGCCAAATGTATTCGTAAGATCGATGCCAAGGGTGAAGTGAGTAAGTTCACTGATGTCCCGTACGAACCGAAAGGTTTGTCGATAACTCCCGACGGGAATTTGCTGGTCACTTGCAACCCGTATAAACTGGTAGAGATTAATGCTAAGACCGGGGAGAAGGTGTGCGAGGTTGAACTGAAGCTGGAGATAAACTGGCCGAAGCACGCGGTGAAGAGAAAAGACGGGCAGTACGTGGTGTGCCATGCTGAGAAGAATGGGTTGAGCAGAGTGTGTAGAGTGGCTGCTGACGGGTATTACCGACATTGCTTCGGTGGGATGGAAGGCTCCGGGCAGGACCAGCTGAACTGTCCGTGTCACGTGGCACTGCGTGAGGATAACTTCGTGATTGTGGCGGACAACGACAACAATCGCTTGGTGCTGCTGGATCCGGCACTGGAGTACGTCGATACGCTCGTCGAGAAGTTTGTGGAGCCACATCGTGTCTGGTTTGACACCGAATCACGTCGTCTCTACGTCGGCGAGTGCACCGACAACGGCTCAATCAAGATCTTCCAGACTAAGTGAATGAAAGAGCTCCAGGGGGAGGGGTGAATGGCAATCATTCGATTGCGGGTCATATTCTTATGAACGAGCACAAATTGATATTTCCGGGTACACTGAAAATGCATTCCTCTCTCGCGTATAAAAATACTTTTCCTTTATTTAAAACCAACCGATGAGAGACCATCAGACGCTGGCCTAAGATTGCTTTGCTACAGTTATACAATGTAGTGTCATACGTCTGGTATAGTCATATCTGACCATTTATTTTATACTCATTTCACAAGCGTTTCATAATCAACTGACCAGGAAACTAGTGTCGCCCTTTGTAATACAATAGATTCAAGTCGCGTTATTATAAATGCATATAATGTTTTTGGCTTTATCGTTAATACAGTCCGACTCATATGTTATTGGTACTGACTTTGCCTATCTCTGATCAACTCAGTGGTGACTCTCTGTGTAGCTTTCATGCTTGCGGTCTGGCTTGTTGTAATATTGTTTTTCTAATTCAAATATACTGCAATTGTTTGATAACTAGCCTTGCTTTATGTCTCTTGTTCGCTAATGCCGTTATATGTATCCTTCTGTCTTCGTCCGTCTGTCTGTCTGTCTGTCACAACTTATATTTTATTGACCTTGGTGTGTGCAGTGAATAATTTGAATTGATCATATCACAAACTTACTATATAGGTCGATGGCCGATTTTATGGAATTTTGTCGAATAATCGTTGTGGTTATATTAATATTTTAGAACTGAGTGAACCTGTTGGCAGTCGCATTTTAACGTTGTATGTTTACTACAGTTTAAACGTTACAAGAATAACGCTATATAGCTGGGGGCAATTATTGTTGTTAATCGATTGTAGAACTTGCTGTTGTAGTAGTTGATTAAGTGTCATATTAGTTTAAATTCATGACATTAAGCTTACGCATTACATGCATAACCTGTCTATTGCTTTGTCTAATTATAATAGGGTGATTTTGCTCGTAATTTAAAAAAACAGATCTTGCAAAAGTAGTCTGGTTTGTTCAATTATCTGTTATGTTACATTCGTTAAAGCGTGCAGACGGCAAACGTGGAAGAGAATTAGTAAAGTGAAAATGCGCGGTTTGACTGTTGTGGCAACAGGCCTACTGCTTGTTTGTAATAAAGGTGGTCTCCGTTGACTAACTTATCAGACATTTGTGCATAATTTCCAGAATAATTTTCATATAGTCAATATATTTTCAACAAAGCATACGCAGCATGTACGAATATTGCTACTGCGAAGAGCATTAGTATGGTCTGCGTTTTGTATTGTTTTCACACATCCGTCATTAGGCATGTCAAATCTCATGCAGAACAGCAGCGAGTGAAATTATATTTAGCTCTGTGTGTTAATTTAACTTAATCATCTGTGCAAATATCATTTTTCAGCTCGCAATTAGTTTCCAACAATAAGCGACGAAGAATGATACGCTAGGTAGATTCTCAGAACGAGGATAACACGTACAGGCTTATGAGTGCTTGCAAAAATGACAAGAAAAGTATTACAAAGACATAGTAACATAATCTGTGGTACAGTGTGTTTCGTGTAATATTTTCCATAAAAGAGGTTTGTGTTTGGGTAGCGGTGCTGTGATTTAATGTCAATGAATAATGTCGAAGCATATGACGATAAACTTAGCGATGCCGGTGGCGAAATGTTATGCCTATACACACACAAACATACACAGTAGAGCGTGTTGTCAACAGTGGCGAGCTGCGACGGTGAATGATGACAGATGACTGAACATACAAGAATGTCACAAATGTGATGATCACTAGTTTTAATCACGTGATGATCACTCAGCGACCAGACTACAAGGCCGCAAGATATACCAGTTGTATCATTACGTGAGCTTCTTTTTAGGAGTACTATAAAGAAACAAAGGACGTAGGCTTACTTTATTTTAGACGCAAGACATAGGCGTAGACAGGAGTTTTGCTGCGGGGATGCACTCTACTGTTGCCTCAAATACTGACGACCATTTTAGTCATCATCGTACTCACTATGCAGAATACCATATAAAACCCCTAAAATGTCTATTCTCGCCCTCGGGGAGGGGATGCACTCTCGCCCTCGGGGATGCACGTACAACTTACCCTCATCTAAATTTAGCCCCCCCCAAATTTTATTTTTTTTCGCTCTGGGGGTGCACCTGTACCCACTACACTCCTGACTACACCTATGACGCAAAGGGGACGCTGAAATCGCGAGAGTGGAAAACGCGGGAGTGGAAATCGCGGCACCAAAGTGCAGGGTGGAAATCGCGGGAGAAGGAGAAGTATGGAAAGCAAGATCTATAGAGATAACACACGATAAAATAGACATTGCGTTCTGCAGCGTACGTTCTGCGTGGCTCCAACACGACGAGATATGGACACATTTTCTTTGATTTTTTATTTCAAAATAGTGCATTCTGTTGCATTTTCGCATACTAATTTTAAAGTTTTATTTGCAATCAAATGCAGGGAATGGTATGTCATGACAGTATTCTTGGCGATTTACGGTGATACAAACATGAAAATGTCACGTTTTCATCAATCTCGTAAACTTATCCCCGTCCAGTCAGTTAGTAGCAACTCGCGTCGGTTTCACAGCTACAGTAGGCATGTGTTGTGGGCCTAAAATCATTCTATATGAGCTGCAAACGCAAGCTGCAATGTAGGCCTAACATAGCCCGTGGTGTGCAGCGGACTGAACACGTGCCATGGCAGTAGTCTGACGTCTGCAATTAGATGTAAATACACTTCATAATAATGCAAACGCATAACAGTTAAAGAGAAAACAGCATAGACTCATTAAAGACTGCTTGAAAGTAATTAAGCACAGCAGAAGTAGCTGAGAGGCAGTTAGCCTACAGACCATTACAAAAAGTTTTCTGGGATGGGTCTGAATAATGTCTGACATTAGTTTATAGCGATTTAACGATGAATTTGGAGCTTTGATTTTTCTGGGGTCGAATCCGACCCCCAGGCCAAACTTTACAGTCACCAGTAAGGGGTCGTTCTCAACCAGTGGGGGAGTTAAATCCCCAACAACCCGAGAAATTGAACACTGTATGCAAACCATTTAGTTTATTTAACATTTTAACATTTCGTCGTGATTTGGACGAATAAACTATGTACGTGAAAATACGTGCCTGTTTGCACTAGTTATTCGCCACCTTGAGGCTGAAAATATTGTCATTAAAACGATTACGTTTAGCACAACGACGCGTTACTGCAAGTTTTCCCACAAGAACTAAGTAAGTTATGAGTTAGCTGCTTCATGCGACCAAGAACGTGAGCGTTTGTGATGACAACCTATTGACGACAGAACTGAGTAAAATATTAAACTTCTACATTGTGCCGATAATCGCAAGAATAAGCTTGAACCGACATGTTTATCACAGTTAGATCGTTTTTGCTTAAACCATGTTTATGTGTTTATTTTAAAACTTTTACAACTGTTTCAGACTTTGTCGAACGTCCGTCAAAAAATAACTTTTTCGCACATGACCATGGCCGGCCTGCAATAGTATAAAATAATTTTACATGTGACCACTAGTGAAACAGAAATAAAATAATTTTAGCCGCTAAAATTGCTTTGCAACTCTTGTAAAACTTTTCAGTGAAATCAAACACGTGTTGGAAAATATTCATGAGGCAAAGTTGTTTCAGTCGATTGCGGCACTCACGAAAGTTGTTGCAGCCATCACAGCATTCGACGAAGGCTAAAACACTTGTAAAACTTATTATTCGACATCGTAAACACAGTCTAAAATGTTTCGCAATAAAGAGTTGCAACATTATTTCACTTGTATCCACGGTCTAATAGCTTTGCGAAAGTTGCAAATGATCATTGATATAACCACTATCTAAAATATTTTGCAAAAGTTTTGAAACTTATAGCGGCTATTTTTGTTTCAGACGTGGTTACATATAAAATGAACCATAAATGTTTTGCGAAACCTTTGTAATTTTTATATTTTAATGTCACCACATCTTTATTGAAATTACTGTAAAAAAACTGAACAGTTTAAAACGCCTTTTAAGGACGACATCCGCCAACTCGCAGATCTAAAACAGCAAATATCACGATATTACATAGCAGCACATCCCCAAAATGTCACTGTACTGCGAAGTAATATCATCTTTTGTGATATTTGCTGTTTTAGATCTGCGAGTTGGCGGATGTCGGCCTTAAAGGGCGTTGTAAACTGCTAAGTTTTTTTACAATAATACTTGCTTATTTCTACATAATTTAGCATCTGGCTACCAAATTTCATCCAAACAGAACCACTCACGGCAGAGTTATGACGTCATATCGATTTCTAAAATTTTAAAAATTGCGTTACCGGTATGGAGTTGGAAATCCACCCCCGGCTTCGGCTTTAGAAACAGCACTTGTTTAGCAATGTTCAAGTCTCTCTCCTAACCAAATTTAGATAAGATAGTTCGATCCTCGGCTGTGTTATTACTACTTCTGATTTGAGAAAATGGACTTACGCCATATTGGAATTATATGGAGGGGTGCCAAAATTTCAAAAATAAGTCACGTGACCTTTTGTGAACCACTTTGACCTAATTTTACATTACTTTCGTTAGCGCCCCCGGTGGCCAATCTGCCTGCCGAATTTGACGTTTCTAGCTCCAACCGTTCCCGAGATATAGAGAGGGTCCCAAAATTTCAAAAGTTAATCACGTGACCCCTTCCTGACCCCTTTGACCTAATTTTGCATTTCTTTCGTTAATAGCCCCAAGTGATAAATCTGCGTGCCAAATTTGGCTGGGTCACGTGACCTGTGAATAGGGGTCGTCGATGACCCCATATTTGAATTTCCTGACCCAAACTTGCCTATTGACTATATAACTTTCATTGGGCTACGATGACGATTAGGGGTAGTTTACAGGTGAACATCCCCTTTGTTAAGGCCTTTTTGACGCAAAATTTTCTAAGTCCTGTCGAAAATTGGCGAAAAATTTGCGTTTTGAGGCGGAAAATGGGACTGAAATGTAAAATTTTGTTTTCGGGACCCCCAAAAGGCACATCCTTGCGCGTAATCGAGTCATTTGACGTATTGATCCTAAAAATCGGTGCAGGGGTCTTGGCTGTAGGCTGTCGGAAGAACCAAATAAAACTAGCCGAGTCACGTTAAATATGCGCATTTTCGCATATTTGGGGGCGAAGGGGGGTAATCGTATCGTGATGAAATTTTGCATAGAAGTAGGGGTCCCCAACGTAATCACCCGTGCAAATTTAAGTGACTATCGGTTCAGGGGTTTCTGAGGGAGCGGGGGTCGAATTTCCCACTTTTCCATTGACTTGCGTTGTCGTCCTTACAACACTCTGGCACTACCGTGACAGCGCGTGATAAATAATACGTTGCATGCATTATGTTATGTTCCGAATCTTCGAAACTTTGACGATGTTCTTCTTAGATCGACTTTCGTCACTTGTACTTAAACGGTTCTTGACAGCAAGTTAAGCAATTCTACCAGCAAAAGTGATATTCATGTAAGTATTCATACACATTGACCAATGTAGTGGATGCCATGGACAGGGGCGGATTTAAGGAGTGGCCACTTGTGCAGTGGCCGACGCGACCTTTGCCATATGGTCCTCGGAGGCCCTTGATGAAAATCAATAAAAAATTTGCATTACAGCTGACAAAAGAGGATTTTTACTACTTCAAACTATGTACAGTAGATAAAGTCCATGCAGTTAGGCCTGTGGACAACAACGATGATAATGTTTTTTTAATGACCATGCTTAATCGCGTCTCACTGCATTATGACTTAAGAGCTCTGTGCCGTTGTCACTTTTGCCGTTTTGCGCAATTGTCACGTCTGTTGACGGGACAATTAGACGTGACAATTAATGTTGCTGCAACTGCGTGATAGGCCTAGTAGTGAATCTTGCAGACAAGCATCGGGTAGGCCTACAGGTGTAGTGGCACCATAAATAGAGTACAAAACAATTTTTGTTTACTGATTAGATAGCAAGAAATGTTTTCATGGCTTTTCACAGATTCTTTGAATGACGACTGTGGAAAAGCCATGAAAACATTTGTTGCTATCTGGTCAATAGACAAAAATTGTATTTGTACTGCTGTTATAAGGATTGGAATCGTATTAATTAAAACACACTTTGTTGCATTACGTACGTTTGATCCCCCTCCCCAGAGACGCCCACGGGTTTCTGAAGTAGGCCTGTGGAACCAACACAGAAGTGGAGGCCCTCTTGGTCAGTGGCCGACGAGGCCTTTTAGTTTAAATCTGCCAAGGAGGAAGGGGTATTGGGGCAGCTGCTTCCTATGCCCTGCCCTTGTCCTCCCATCCAATTTAGAAACTGTGGAGTGCCCCTGACGTCAAAGCGGCACACATATCAGATGAGATTGTTAACTGAAGTATACCGTATAATGTAACAGTTTAAGCAATAATAATCTATTGCATTTGGTTTAATGTGTCTAAATAAATTGACATAAGCTTATAGATAAAGGCATTTGCGCGACATTATTGTTAAGTGCTAGTCACTGACATTTTATTTATTTGTTTCAGTTTGTCTGCATTCATCATTGTTCCTGCTTTCACTCGCATGTGGTTACTCTTTATACTCTATTCTAGACTGTTTATTTCAATTGCTTAATGACTTAACACTGAATGTCCTTGGTTACTGTTAAGACTGTAAATCTGCAGCTATTGAATATTCAATAATATTGTTATCATGGTATACGTGTGGGAATATGGTTGGGCAATACAACTGAAAAAAAATGAATTACATAGATTAAAAAATATCTTAAAAATTATTCTTGGGCGCTACCATTTTGACTCACCCGGTACAAGATTATTATATTGATTCGTATTTTATCGTGTGAGTAATTTTAGTACAATAGGCCTATACATAATTTAAAAACGACAGTAACATTGACATTATTCCACCGTGCTGCCGAACCTGCCCTACACAGCCTGACGGCCAGACGCAGGCCCCTTTATGGCTTTAGGCCAGGAGGCAGGTTTAAACAAGCCCAAACAGCCTATCAATAGCAACATGATGCATTCAGCGCAGCGTTCGTTCTTGTGTGACGACGCAACGAACACAGGCAATGGCGGCCTCACAGGAGGCACCCACTTCAGAGACAGGTATGTCGCTAATTTTTAAAACCTACTAGCGGACGATGAAAGGGAGAGCATGGGGGCGCTGTTGGGTGATATGTTCCGTTTACCTTACGATGGATTCAGTCTATGCTTGCATATTTCAGGCGACTGGATGGTTCAGAAATAATGTTGAAAGTTGAGCACAGCCCCTAAGCAAGGTTGGGACTACAACTGCTTTGATCAAGTGGTTCTCTTCATTTAAAATGATCGTGTGTTATTCATCGCAATCAGTGGCGGTGTCAGGATTTTTCGGCTGCCGGGGCACAGCCAGGGAACCAGAATTTAGATTGGGGCACCTTTAAAAATTATGGGTTGTATAAATTTGCAAGTACTGGAATTTGCAAGTACTGGAATTTGGCTGTAAATCAGAGAGACGGGCATCAAATGTATTCCGGAAGTTTGGTCGTATGTGAAGCTTCATTAATCGTCGCTACTGCCATCACCTCTCTTCCGCGTCGTAAGTTTCTGAGGAATTATTATCACTGTCGTCGACGTCATCGATTTGTTCTGATAGTATGGCCCGCGTATGTCTGACTACAGACAAAAATTCGTAACAAGTGTACACGCCCGATGTAAATTTGTCGACGCAAGTTTTGATACACCTGTCGTCCAGCGCGGTTGTTTTCTTCCAAAGTCGTATCCATAGGCGTAGCCAGGGCGTGAAGTGAGTGCAGGTGCACGCCCCCAGGGCGAGAAATGATTTGTTGCCTTAATTTAGGG
>Ga0049105_1001511_pt1 | contig 10455 bp, 6 predicted proteins | sample WorMetvaBAHAMAS1_FD_61260 | JGI IMG/M metagenome (GOLD analysis project Ga0049105, IMG submission 61260) | Worm MetaG Olavius vacuus BAHAMAS.1 | ecosystem: Host-associated > Annelida > Digestive system > Unclassified | place: Germany: Marburg | collected 2013-04-09 | reverse complement strand
GTGCCACGGTATTGCAATGAATTACCTGAAACTACTCGTAATGCTGAGTCACTGAGCTCCTTCAAACGTTTGGTAGCGAAGTTTGATTTTAGTAATTTTTTAGTAAACTTTTAATTGTGTAGTATTATGTATGGGTTGCCATAAGTGCCATTTTATGGCCTGGTTGGCCCTCAGCTGTATTGTCTTTTATCATTGTGTTGCTTTTGATTTGATTTTATTGCTGTAAATTGTATGAATATGAATATTACACTTGCACATCGTGCGATTATGTTGCATCGTGAATGTCGCGAGCAACTTGTGTTTTGCTATCATGTTTCCAGGACAGTTAGGCCTGGTGGCCGGTCATTTCCGGAATCTGTACTTTTCGCTATATAAAAACGGTACATTCCGCCACTGAAAGAAAGCAGTCGGGACCGCCATATAACTCGGCCATACCTCCGCCATGGCGGCAGACAGGAATGGCCCATAAAGTAAGTAAGTAAGTAAGTAAATGTCGATTTATAGAGCGCGATTGCGTGAACACCTCTAATACGCTAACGTTTCGAATGTCCGGCGAACAGACCAAGTAAACAGCAGAAATGCTTGTAGGTTAGGGTTGGGTTAGGGTTTGGGTCTAAATAATGTCCTTCGCGCCACGCTGTGGTTACGGAATCGCCAACACTCGTCTTGTAATGCCAGTAATCGAAGGAAAAACCACATGCATCATTTCCCGCCATTACAGAGGATCAAACAAACACGAGCAGACGACATTATTACTGCTACTTTTGCTGCTGCTTTTTAGCGCGAACTGAACAGTTCGGTAGTACTACATCACGCAATATGAGATAACGTTGTTTGCTTACTTACTGCATTTTGTTGCCTAAAAGACTGATTGGACATTAGTTGTGTGGCCTATGTGACGTCCCCGGCAAGTGCGGGTCTTTCGAACATTTTCTCCATCGTTTTGCGTTTTCTTTCTTGTTTCAACAAATGAATAGACTGACTGATCGATCGATTTAATCATCGTGAGCGTTGGTGATTTCTTTCACATTCATTGTCATAAGTAAAACTACACGGTCACAGATACAAACTGTACAAACCACGCTCAAAAGTATTGCGAAGCGAATACTTTTCACAGAGCCTGTTATAAATGCGTTGAACTTATTGCCACCGAGACTATAGATTTTTCGTCGTTGGTCTCGTTTGTAAGCACCGTTCGCGACGTTGATCTTTTTGTTTTAGTTATTGGCGTACAGTGGCGTCACTAGGGAGGAGGCGGGGAGGGAGGGGTGGGGCGGACAGCCCCGGGTGACACCATACAGGGTGTGACACCCTAATGAAAGTCGGAAAATTTTTACCGCTGAATTTACAAAGAACACTAGATGAACGATCAGTTGGAAGGTGGAGAGGGTGGGAGTGGTGGTGACGAACAACCATGACTAAAAAGGCCATCACTTTTTTGAGGAAAAAAATTAGGGTGACACCATTAGTCACCGCACCGGGTGACTGACTCCAACCTTAGTGATGGTGTACATAGTTATTCACCTATTTTTCCGATTACAGATATCAGCTTTTATGAGCCTAGCAGGCTTATTCGATTGCATTTGTACTATATCGCATTTGCTGTGTGCGTAAACGATAATGATGCGTACTGTGCTTGATTTGCAAAGCTGTCAAATGTCCGATCGACACTTCGTTAAATAAAAATCCGTTTCCGGTCGGAGAAGAAGCTGATTTTCCGTCGACGCTATCGAGCAACTGTCAGCACGGAGAACGCTTCGACGACGGACTTCACCACGAAAAGATCAAGTGTTCCGCTGTTGGAAGAACTGGAGTCTGGCAGCATCCGCAGTACTCCTGCGATGGTAACTAGCCGTTTACCGATGTTCTTTTGGTATTTAGGCGTGTTACAGTTATAACATCATAATGCTAATAGTGGTGGGCAAGTTAGCGATTAGGCTAATCCCGCAATTAGTCGAAAGCCCGTATGTGACTTCCTATTAGTGACTAATACTAACTGACATCCTATCTCGTACCGTTTCGAAGTTATCGCAGATTACTGTTCAAATTTTAGACGTAAACGGGGCACTTTGCGTTTGTAAGCCCCCATTGGGGGCTTAGGGGCAACGTACACCGTTCATCTTACGTTCATTGGAAAGCGCGTAGTGAGTGGGCTTCCCATTCGTGGTAATTAAACTTTTTTCGCTAGGTGTTACGGCTGAGGCGCTACGAGCGAATATCGATTGAAAGTCGGCGTTTTTGCTCGAACGGGGTCAGTTTGGCCCAAAATTTCAGGTACAAGGGGTCGTCTCCCACCAACCATGCTTTGTGTCGGTAAACTAGGATAAACGTTCTTTCATATGTTATAATGTGGGCACACAAATTGCTTTCGTCTTGTCACCGTGCACGCGTTTGACAGACAGACGGACTGACAGACAGAAAGGCCTTCACAATATCGTGCGTTGCATTACATGCAGTCGCGCGGTGAAAAACGTTTAAAAATTCCGGGCAGGGGCTTGACAGATTTCACCCACTTTATTGTGCCAAACCTCGAAACGACGCAACGCCTAGGAGTGCGCCCCCGCAGTGAAAATACTGGCTGCACCTATGTTCTGAATAAAAATAAATTGAAACCGATATCTTAACAATTTGTGCCGCATTTTTTCTCTTATTCATTGTCCAGCCGACCACTGTCGACCTCCTCCGTGGGTGAAGAACGCAATGGCGAAACTCAATCAAACCAATCGCAGTGTCAACATCACATGTTTCACTGGGTATCGATTTCCGGATGGAGACACATCCAAGGTTTTCTACTGCTACCCGGACGGTCAATGGGACCTTATACCGCACTGCGACAGTACGTGATGCATATACCTAGTTCTTTTATATACTGCATAAAGAGTTCTTCCTAATTCTGTGTTCAGTATAGTGTGCTCTGGTAATCCATAAGAAGTACGTGGATGTTATAAAGAGTAGTAACAGCCTAATATATTTAGGATTAATGCGTTGAATCTGACTTATATCGGTAAATTAAAGAAAACTAACCATTGGCGTTTGGTGCATTATTATTCGGAGAATTCTTGTTGTGAACTGTGTCATGCCTGTACTTTATTTTATTTATTTATTTATTTATTTATTTAACACCTTTGGAGCACCGAGCACATACAAGATACAGAGTAAAAGCTACGATAAAATCATCTTGAACTCCACGGCAATCACAGGACATAAAACGCCGCTAACGTGACACCGCAACGTGTTACAAACTACAACGCTCTTTTTGTTTGCTACAATGTGCTGTTTATGGCAAACGTCTTCCAATCAAGGCTGTGATTTAGTTTTTAGATTTTTATTACCAGACAGCATATTTTTGTAGTTCTGTGATTGTGTGATTTGTATTTTGCGTTCTTGTCGTCCACCTGTTGTATTAAAATATGACGACGACGACGACGATGATGATGAGCTGTTATTTGTTCAGTAATCTACTGTTCGAAGTTGCCTCAGCCGGCCGACGGTACGCTGAGTACTGACGAGGTCATCTTCAACACTGTTGTGGCTGTAACTTGTAATACGGGCTTCAAACACACGGACGGTCAACTGGTCAAGATTGTTCGTTGCTTACATACCCAGAGCTGGAACGATACGTTTACAAACTGTCAAGGTATGTGCAAAAAATTACTGACTATGAATTAAGAAATTTGCCATTGCAAATACGTCCTACCCCAGTGTAATCTTGATGTTTTTAAACGATCGTTTGTTAATTGGTCCGTCTTTAGTTTGTAATTGTTGTGTGTGTGTGTTTTTTTCTTTTCTTTTCTTTTATTTTATTTTATTTTATTTTATTTTATTTTATTTGGTATGCAAGTGTCACTGTATCGTCAGTTGTATAGGCCTATTCATGCACGTCTGTTGCTTGAATTTTAATAAAGTATCAGCATCAGTATGTTAGTCGTAAATCGATTCACTGTACCACAAACCTCTCCCACTATAGACTGCTGGTTCCTTGCCAACCGGACTGACTGCGGACTCTGGCTGTTTTCTTTGCGAATGTCTAGTGCTTGTCAGTTTCCCCGCCTTAGTTTCTTTTTTTCCTGAGCTTTTAATTTCGTTCTCATCGAAACAAGAATCACAAATAAAAATCATGAATAAACAAATAAATAAATAAATATCAATATCAGAATAAAATTAAGCGGTTAGCTGGGGTAGCACGAACTGTGCGCTGTGGTTCCTCATAACGTTTGCTGCGTGGCGAGTTGATATATCTCACACATCGGTGGTGTCGGATCGCGCGGACTTTCATACTGAGCTATCAAGCTATAGGCAATTTTCTCTCAAGATCAAAGATGAAGGTCAAATTTCAGCAACATCTAATCACTTCTGAGGTTAAACTACTAATATACTGGTAAGAATATGTGTGTATTTCTACCAAATTGCATCGATTTTTGATCAGAAGTTTTTACAGTTTTTCCGCCGACAGACACACAGACACACGGACACATGGACACACGGACACATACACACGGACAGACGCCCGCTAAAACAACACTGCTTCGCCATCATTAGCACGTTGTAATTATAACGTAGTCTCACGCGATAAACTAAACTGTCGGCCAGTTTTCGATTGCGGGTTAGCTATATGCATAAAACCAATAAATCCTAGTTATTTTACCAATATCTGTGCTCATCCTGGTTCTGCTACTTGTTAGTTTTATTACCGTAATGTTTCATTTAATCTATCTTATTTCACTGACTCGTATGTGTTTCATTGCATTTTTATCACTGTAGCCCTTGTATTGACTGATGTATTGTGCTGCAAGAGTATTTAATAAACTTACTTACTTACTTACTTACTTACTTACATCGTGTCGTGTTTTTCTTGACTTGTGCTCTGTAACTAGCCATTGAGTGCTCGGGCTCCGATCTGCCGACCTTCATCAACGCTCACTCGGCGACTGCGCACACTGGTACGATGCCGTACGGCACTGTCGTCTCGTACTCCTGTCCCGCTGGAAGTCGCTTCGAAGACGGTCGCAGCGACATGCCGGTGATCTGCTCCGACTACGGATGGGCGTGGCCATCCATCGTCACTTCGTGTGCACGTGAGTATGTTGATAAAGGCGAAGTCTGCGGTGCGGACATGGGTGAGTATGGGAGGGAATGCCGTAGTGACCCAGCGGGGGGGGGAGGGGGGTCTACAACTTTATCCTTATCCTTGTCTTTTTGGGAAAAGACACCAACTAGTCTAGTCTCACTAGTGCCGATGCCCTGACCGCGTTAAGCTACTCAGTAAGAGGGTACGATTCAGCCGTTTGCTGTAGCAAAATGTCATGTGACGCCTTCCTGAGTGAAGCACTTTATGAAGCACCGTGCAGCGCCGTAGGAGTGTGCGTGTTTACAAGATGGCGGCCGGAGCAGACGGTGAATCGCAAATGTATGTTTTATTTTGTTATTTTGCGCAATATGAGTATTAACAGCCTCCATCTTTGTTTACACCTGCTTTGTAGACTCCTGCATTGCTGCTTCGCTGCAAACCGTTAAGTAAGTGTGTAGCAAGACAGTGAAGTGCTAACGTGCACTCGCAGCCCCTGTTACTTCGAGTCCAAAGCACCGTGGGTGTCTGGGGGGCATTACACTCAGAAAACAGTTGCAATTTAACCCTGAAATTTGTAGATTTTGGTATATTTTTTCGTATACAGGCTGAAAATACCGTAGCCGTTCGGCTTCTTTCTGTGTAGTAGGCCTATCATAGTAATATCATTGTTTGCAATACTGGGATCATTTCTTCAATGGCGTTACCAAATTTTACCGTAAATTTTTCCAAAATCTCAGAAGTAACCCTGTGTATGGACCGGTTCGAATCCCGCAACGCCATCATCGTATGTCCTGTGACAAATTCGATGTCTTTCTGCAGATAGTCATCGGCATTTTTATCGTCATTTTTCTTTTACAAAAAGGCTTTTCGTATTTTCTGAAAGTTGTTTTGCCCGAGTGATTTCTGGTGAAATGAGTTGCTGATTTGCAGAGCGTGACTGATTGTTTTGCATTTATGAAATCGCTTTGACTATATTCTCCTGTGCATAAAAAACGTTTGCAGTTATGCCGAAGTCTATAACTTTCGTAACAACTGAAGTTTATTACTGACAGTTTATGATTTCGCATACGAACCACACATTTGCGTCGTGTACAGCCAACAGGTGCTCGCCAGTACCTGTAGTACAACACGCCGTACCTGACAGTTACCTGGCGGTCCAAGGCTCCGTAGCACACTATACCTGTATTGATGGATTTGTTTCATCAACCTCGTCTCCAGTGTCTACTGCATGCGATGGAGTCAACTGGGCGCCAACTGGGCTACCTGGCTGTCAAAGTAAGTGCAAGACTTCAGGTGTGAGTTATCTCGTACACGTTTCGAAATCTTCCAGCTTACCTATAATCAGCTATTAATTTGGCCTAATCGTTGATTTCGAAAAAAATAACTACTAGAACTTAGTCGATATCAGCACCGAAATTACGAATATCTATGCAGGCAACGTACGAAAATTCTCACTCTCTCTATAGCTTCTACATTGTCAGCGTAGTTATTCCGCAGGTTCATTGCGAAAATAAAGTGCAGTAAAGTGCGTTGACAAGTGCGTTTTCTAAGCTATGTTTTGTGGTGTAATCGCGTCTTGAAAGTTAGAATGAAAGTGTAAGAGGCTGTTATGAACTGAATACTGATACTCTAAGCTGTTTAGGCTGTTATGAAAGTTTTTAAACATCACTGACGTATTTGATTACTTAAGATTAAATTTCTAAACACAAAGGAATGAAAACTCTAGAAAAAAACGTGAAGTGCGTTCGCATAATAAAGTGCGCTAAAGTGCGCGCACTTTTTGCCGAAAATAGTGCGTTTTGCACGTGCAAAACAACTATGATTGTCAGTACAATGTTTTGTATATTTTCAGAATATTAGAATGTGATTATTTAGCGAAATAAGCGTAACAGATGCGGCGTTTTTCTCAGTTCTACACTGCCCGGAGCTGAACGCGACGTATGCTAATTTGGACACAACGGACACGCAGTTCACTGTGACGGTCAACGTCAGCTGTCTGCCTGGCTACAGAATCAACGACGATCAGACTTGGGCTGCTGTCAATTGTACGAGCACTGGACAGTGGTCACTCAACGCCTCTTGTCGACGTCAGTAGATGAATTCAGTACTTCGTACAGCGCCTTTTCTAACTTACAAACTGTTGTTACATTGAACGAATGCTGTTCACGCATATTTACTAAACGTTGCTCCACTTTATTAACTGAACTAACTGTAATAACTATAGGTTTATTTAAATCAGGCAACAAGGCCCATAAGCACACACATACACACACAAGCACATACAAAAAGTTAGAACTGTAGGAACATACTTATGAAACTAAAATTCTCCTGACATACGAAACAAGAACTGTTCATCCAAGTACGCATAAAAATAGCCTAACAGTTATGCAACACGGTATTAAAACTTGGCTAACCAAGATTGAATAAAATCTGAGTGACAATGTCACGTCGTGTAAAACGCTCCGTGTAACGCAATTGCAGTCTGTCAATTTTCGAATTAGAAGAATATGTTATGTTATGTTATGGGTGGGCCACACCCCCCCCCCCTCCCTCTAGTCGTGTCAGGTAAGCAACCTGGCATTTTGGGAACTGTAAATTGTGCATTTTATACAACGCATTAACTAACTACTGCAGACTACAGCAGTACGTCGGACACAGTGCAAATAAGTAAGTAAGTAAGTAAGTAAATGTCGAGCACGATTACGTAAACACCTCTAATGTAGGCGTTTAGTGTGTCCTAGTACCAACAGTATCGTAGTATGTGTTGTGTATAAGATGAACGTGTAGACCGTAATATACGCAAACAATAACTCCTAAACAGTCTTAAAACACGACTTGGATGCACCAAAAAGTTGCCATTTGAGTTTTAAAAATGGAAAAAAACTCTGAAGAGGGTACTAATCCCTCTTCAGCCCCCCTTCCCATGGGGAGCAGTATACCCCTCCCCATACCCAACTTCATCGGCGCCTCGCCTGACGCACCCCACTTCCCCCTTAGTCAAATACTCTTTAAAAAAGCCCTGCTTCCGTAACAGGTCAAACAATAATCGAGCATAGTCCGTCTAATGCAGTGCTAAGGTGGACACAATGATTAAATGAATGAATGAAGAACGTTTATCTCAGGCGTAAGTCCATAGCACACACCGACAAAACACATTCAAAAACGATGATACAACACTGTACACACAATTTTAACGAGTCGGGGAGTCTGGGGGTCCATTTCCTCAAGTACATTACTAGATCCTGCCAAATTTCATCGAAAGCGGCTTAGCCGTTTGCTCCAGATCAGGTAGAAGAATTGCGGACAATCCCGTATATTCATGGTGACAGAAAAAATGAGAATAAGGGGAGTCCAGGAGCACTAGCCAACAAAGTATGTAAACTTCAACTGGACATCAACAGAACAGATCCTATCTTCCTTCAGCGCTTTAACACTGTTGGTTGGGTCATTTGACCCGTAAAACCCGTCCCCGATATGACTTATAATGTGTTCGGTAGCGAACCCTTACTAAACCTTAATAATAAACCCTTACTCACATAGCCAACGGAACAACGCCAAAACGCCTCAGAAATAGCCTGTTGCTGCCACGCAATGACGCAGTTGGTACGTCGTGTGTTTCAGCGGTTGATTGTGGTTCGCCAGAGGGCGCCAGTAACGCCGAGATGAAGTCTCTCGTGTCGACGACGTTCGGCAGCAGCGTCGCGTTCCAGTGTTTCGATGGTTACTGGTTCTACCGTGGCGCGTTTGCGCTGACGTCGACGTGCCAGGCCGACGGACGGTGGGCTGATCTGGACCGTCATGCTTGTACACGTAAGATGAGCCTTTGTGTACACTACGCAACACTGAGTAGACTACAAGTAAAGGTAGCCTATAGTCCCGTATGCTCGTAAGTCGAGAGCAAGGCAGTGGCGGCGCGAGGCTGAGGCCAGCCAGGGCACGTGCCCCGGCGGACGAAGTAGGCCAAAATTAATCGAGTTAATTCAAAGATTAAACTACGAGTTATAGTAAAACTGTACAGTACTGCGTGATGTATCAAAAATTGTAATTTTATATGTACGAATTAAATGATGTAATGAAGAAACGATTATCGTTAAAATAAATTATTAACATAACACTGTTTGGCGAAATTCAAACATTAACTATTACATTTACTCCATGTTTAAAGCGTCTCCACTGAATCTCAGATTTATTCGACAATCCCCATAGAGCCACCCTAAGCCCAGTCCCCCAAACCATCCCTAAAATTGTAATTTTATATGTACGAATTAAATGATATAATGAAGAAACAATTACGGTTAAAATGAACTAAACATAACACTGTTTGGCAATATTCGAACATTAACTATTACATTAACTCCGTGGGAGTTCCCATGGGAATCTCCATACCCAGAGCAGCCCTGCACACTTTTCCTCACCTGCCCGACTGGTTACAACAACAAGTAAGTGGTTTTAAAATATATTACTAGTGTGGCGCGTTGTCTGTGTGAGAGCTGAGTTTGTATGTTACACTCAGGGATGTGCTGTTAAGTAAGTAAGTAGTTTCTTTATTTAGGTCTGGCAAACGCAAACCATAACATCAGCATACATACAAATACAATGGAACATAGGATGTGAAGTTCTCAACAGATACATTGAAATGGTGAAATGAAATACAATAACACAATACAAACACCTAGTAAATATCCCTAAATAGCATCCTATGCGGAAAATTCTTCCTGATCAAATTGTTGTCTTCTGAGGGAAGAGTAAGGGAATGAGATCATTGTCGCAGATTATAGTAAATGTCCTTTTCAGGAGGTAGTAGCTGATGCAAAACATGGTTGGTTAATGAACCGTGTCACTGGTTTCAGCGGTGACGTGTCCGACGTTGATGTTTCGAGTGACCAATTCAACGTACACAGGCGTCGGCACCGTTCTGAACGTGTCGTGTCCGGCTGGCCAGAATCTGACCACTGGATACAGGACGATGACCACCATCTGCTCACGAAGCGGCAACTGGGCTCCTGAAGTCCCCGAATGCGACGGTGAAAATTGCTTACTTTCGGTTACAGACGGAACAGATATGTTTTCTAACAAAATTTACGAGCTAGTCGCATTTTTTTACGCGGAGAATAACGACAAGATGCTCAGCTATCGCAGAGAGACCGCGCTGCAGGGTGCGTTACAGATTTCGCCAAAAGTAGAACACTAGAACTGGGAGACAATGATTTACGGATATTATAGGACTATCTTCAACCACTGTGATATAATTGGCCTGAAAATCTGTCGAATTCCGTTAAAAAACGCTAAATAAGGGCTATTACGGCGTTCAAGGTCATTCAAGGTCATCGAGGTGGGTACCAATGGAAAGCCTGTATGCGATTTCCTATTAGTGATTAATAGTAACT
>Ga0049105_1001510_pt1 | contig 10455 bp, 3 predicted proteins | sample WorMetvaBAHAMAS1_FD_61260 | JGI IMG/M metagenome (GOLD analysis project Ga0049105, IMG submission 61260) | Worm MetaG Olavius vacuus BAHAMAS.1 | ecosystem: Host-associated > Annelida > Digestive system > Unclassified | place: Germany: Marburg | collected 2013-04-09 | reverse complement strand
TGTCAATCGGTTAAGGGGTTTCTCGGCGGCAGCACCCCGAAAAGTGCCATTTCCTATACTTTTTTGAACGACCCTTACAACAGTTCTGCACTACCGTGCAGACTGTGAAGTTAAGGTTTGGTGCTAGGCTGTAATTCGTTTGTCTTTTCTCTCTTTCCTACCTGACTTAATCGGTTCTTTATCCATTGTATCCAAACCAAACCTCTAAAATACTGTCTACGGTATGTTGTTTCGTTTATAATAGGAAAAGTTAAGGTTTGGTGCTGGGCTGTAATAATATTCGTTTGTCTTTTTGGCCGCATGACGTATAGTGAAGTGCAACACTTGCTACTGCAGACAGTTTGGCCGTCACACTCGCGTCTCGCGAGTCACGCCTAAACTGTTGAGATATCGAAATACGCTTTGTACCGCACGTGACACAGTAGAACGATACGTCTAGCTGCTTGAGGCCAAATTTCGCAATCCTGAGTTTAAGGGTTCACTAAGAACGAGTGCGTTAAAGAGAGGCATTCTCCTGTCGACACCGAAAACTTGACCAATAATCTGCGACATAGTGGAAACGGTACGAGATAGGATGTCAGTTACTAATAATCACTAATAGGAAGTCGCATGAGTGGTACCAAAATCCGTGATGTTGAATAACCTAACAATAACCTTGGACGGCGTAATGGCCGTTATTTTACCGAATTCGGTTGCTTTGTGTTTAACTTACGTTGAATGGTTGAAGATAGACCCATACTGTATATGACAAAAATGTAGCCGAAGAATCTAGCTTTTGGCAATATTTTGACTTATGGTGAGTGATATTCTCACGGATTAGTGAGAAAGAATACGTAAAAGAGACCCGTATTAATACCCCCACTCGAAAGCGAAAATTTCACTAATACTGCGCGATAACTTTGAAACGCTGCTACTAGCTAGCATGCATGTCGGTATCACTGGTCGCGCAACGTAGTTAAGCGCAGCATTTGTTATAGGAACGTCTGTCCATCTGTTCGTTTGTCACATTCGTGAGTTAGAATGGTTCAAAGTGGTACAAAATATCGAAATACACTTTCGACCATACGACAAAACGATGTCTGTAGACTGCAGTTTCTGAAGGCCAAATTTCGCAATCCTGAAGTTATGGGTTCATCCCAAATGAGTGCATTAAACATGTCGACATTGTCGACAGCGAAAATTTAACTAATAATCTGTGATATCTTGCAAACAGTGCGATATAGGATACAATTACTAACACTATCTAACAGGAAGTTGCATACGGGCTTTCGATTGGTACCAAAATCGGTTACCTTGAATGACCTTGAACGGCGTCAGTCGCGTTATCTCACCAAATCGGCAGCTTCAGGGGCCAACTACGCCAAAGTGGTTGATGTTAGACTCATGCCATTCGCTTCTGCTACAACAAATAGCCCAAAGAATCTACTTTTCATAACCGTGGACGCCAGCTTCTCTCCTAAATTTCTCGCTAAATCTCACCCACCCCATCTTTTGCGCTACGCAACGTAGCTAAGCGCCATGATGTGTTTCATTTCTGTTCGCCAGGTGACGTCACTTAGCGCATGGTGCACACCGCATGCCAACGGGTTATGCATGATTGCGTGGCCATCTCAGCAACAGCTGAGCTCTTGCTCAGACTTTGCGCGAACAGACACGCGGACGCCATCAATGCTTCGCTCAGATAAAAATGCTTTAACATTGGTTATTATGGTTAAAATGTAATGGGACGCATGGGAACGCCGTTACCACACCTCCGATTTATGGCTCAAAGCGTTGCCCATCTCAGACTGTTACAATGCTAGGAAAAGATACACGACCACAGGGGGAACCACACTGTACCGTACCCCACCTCTAATTCTGAGCTTAAACCACTGCGTCTGAGGACTCCGGCGTGCAGAGCCGGGATCTGCGTAAATTTTGCGCTAAACTACACCCGACTGTCCTAACCTTGTCGTTGCTAGGTCACTTGCAGCATCGCGATATCTATAAGTCTAGAGACAATGCGAGCAGCAGCCGCAGCAGTAACGCGTTGGCGCGCACCTGCGAGTCACGTGACAACAGCGCTGATATAGGCGTCGTCTGGCGCATTAGCAGTTGTCATTTCATCTCATCCGCTGTACGCTACATTGTGTGTGTGTGTCACACGCTCATCGAGGTATGTTGTGCTTGTCGAGTCTTGTTTCGTTTTCTCATCAGTCACATTCGACGCTGACAGATTATTAGCACTGCACGCTGAACAGCTAGCTACATCGCAAACACTCGTTCAGCGCCCACACACTAGATACATAATGCCATTATTTAACATGCGTTAATTGCTACTAGAAGCCAGTTTAGTCTATCACAGGACATCAAAGTAAACAAAAACTAAGGTGATGACGCGGAAAAGCGATGAGCACCGCACAGTACGTCACTACGTCCGTAAAATGGTGCTCTACAGTCTACAACTGTGAATACAGTCCGGCACGTGGACAAAACTCTATGGCGACAGGCTAAGAATTTGTGGAACAGGTAAGTTTTTAGCTTCGAATGAAACTGTGAAAGAGTGATGGTAGATCAAAGTGGTGATAATTAGTTAGCTCAACACATCATCGGTTATTTTAGAGAAAATGAAAGTGGTGATAATGCGTATCAACGAAATTAACTTAATTATGTTCTTATGTCGGCTGCCATATAAACGTGAACGAGCGAATCGGTTAATTCGTTCACTGGTCAGCTGGAACTGTTAACCGATTAAGTTGGTGTAAACTGTTAGGCTACTAACCGAAATGACGGATGTTGTGATGTAAAGAAACGGGGGCAGCTGCAGAGCCGTCTTAACGTGCTTGGGGGCCCTGGACGGCCCTATGGGGCAGCTCTAGAATCTCAGTGATAACCGTGTGCCTGGCAAACATCGAACCAACGAGCCAAGGCCTTAGCCGAAAATTTATTTCAGGGGTGTTTTCTCTCTTCCTTTCCCTTCTTTCATTTCTCTACCCCTCTTTTTACACAGCGAAGTCGCCCCCTAAAATCCAGCCAGGGAATCTAGAGAGCGCTGTTAGTTCCCCCAGTGTGGTCCGGAACAGAGCCCCAGTCGAAAACGCATTTTCAGTGTATTTGGAGCTTATGGAATGCGTATGATGGCTGCAAATGTCGTTTGGAACAAAATATGAAAATTGAAATTCTACGTAATATTTTTTTGAAATTTTTGTTAATTTCATTTCAGGGCATCTAACACTCAACACATCTTTAGCTACGGCCTTGCCACAGCAAAGTTAGAGCTCGTCGCCGAAGTTCAACGGTTGCATTATTTAAATTCGAAATGAAGTTTATGCCTGAACGTATGAAGAACTTAGAGACACCGAAAATTGAGAGCTGTCCGCAAGAAAAAGCAATATTTCAATTAGCAGCTGTTCAAAGTGATGTCCCTTGGCGCGAGCCTTGGCTGCCACATTATTGATCGATGGCTGACGACGACACTCTGCTTCAGCTCTGTTTATTTATTTGAACATTTTGTAGCATCCAGTACACTAAAGCAATTCAGAAATAGCGTACACGCAATATAAAAAGTGCTACAGGCGACTGTTCAACCACGTGCATGACCCCTTAGAAACTAAACACACAAACAAAGAAACAATAAATGCACATTACGATTAGAAATTATTTGGAATAAGACCACGATAATGAGTACAAAATGTGCCCATAAAACTAGGAAAACTTTAGCATATGAAAATAATGTTTACAATTTTTATCCTGTGCAGTAGCCAATCCATAAAAAGTGTATTGTAGCTACATCTCGTAAAAAGCAACCATTAGGGCCTATTGCAAAAAAGTAAAAAATAGTTGACCTAATGATTTTCGATCAGCATTTGAATTGTCAGAAAAACAGGGTAGTCTAGCTAGAGACATACTATTCTGGTGAGATGTAAAACATTTATATTAATTTGCGGCACATTTACATGACACTACGTACATGTACCATATTTCAGCAGAATCTGCCTATTTTTATAGAAGATATGTTAAAATAACTTTTTGGCTTGTTTTCTCCGGGACACAGTGTAGTTGTGATAACATGTTTAGATGAGGATTGAGGATAACGAACGATGACCATTTTCTCGCCCCTTAAGGGGTTCATCGTGATCCAAAGGTAAGCTTTCTTCGCAGAAATAATTAGAAAATTCGCACGATGATGTTTCAACCTGGCTTTGTCGAACTCGTTCCACAAAGCTGCAAACATAGGCTGGTAATAAGTTGCTTTCACCGTGCTTCACTCATACGTTCCGAAATACAATCGTCCGTTAAGACCAAATTCCACTGGAACCAGTTTCTCGTAACTTCCTCGTGACGTCGTTAACTTCCTCGTAACAAGTTAGCGACAAGTTAAGACCATGTCGAGATGGTCTGAAAGTCGCCAACTTCCTCCTGACAAGTCCGTAACTAGTTGGCGACTTCCTCGTAACATTTGCTACGAGGAAGTTACGAGGAACTGGTTCCAGTGGAATTTGGCCTTTAGGCCACGTTGCTTGTGTTATCAGCAACCGGTATATAGCCAAGTTAGTTATTATGCTAACCGACCGAATCTTTATTGTTGACAGTTTACACAATGCGTTGCGAAAAAAAGAAATTTATATTCTTATGAAAATAAGTGTCAGCACACAAACGAACCGTCATACGCTCCCACTTTCATGTCACTGTTTCCATATGTCTTAATAATAATAATAATAATAATAAGATACAGATACTGAAGGACAGCCAAGACGTGAGTTTTGTTGAAATATCAAGGCAGAGAATGGTGAAAACCGCAGAAGACACGACTGGCGTTAGCCCCAGTGCAGTGTCATACGCCATGTAAACATAATTCGATTGACGCCGCTAGCAATGTCTTCAGGGAGAGCCGGTTGTACACTGTGTGCCAAAAAACGTTCACCATTTTACCGCGCTGCATGCAATGCAGACGTAGTCTAGCGATGAGAATTGTGTCCGTCCGTCTGTCTGTCCGTCTATCTGTCTCTCTGTCCGTCCGTCAATCTGTCTGTCTGTCTGCCAAACGCGTGGATTGTGACAAAACGGAACAAAGATCTGTCCAGATTTTTGTACCATACGAAAGATCATTTCGCCTAGTTTTCTGAGAAGAAGAATGGTTTGTGGGGGTGACCCATTTTACCTGAAATTTTGGGTCAACTGGCCCCGTTGGAGCGAAATCACCTATTTCCAACCGATATTTGCTCGTAGCGCCTCAGCCGTAACACCTAGCGAAAAAAGTTCAATTAACACTAATAGACGCTTTCCAATGAGCCCAAGATGAACATCGTACGTTGTCCCTAAGCCCCCCCCCCTAAGGGGGCTCAAAAACGCAGTGTCCAAAATTTGAACAATACTCTGCAATAACTGCGAAACGGTACGAGATAGGATGTCAGTTACTATTAATCACTAACTGGCTTTCGATTGGTACCGACCTCGATGACCTTCAATGACGTTGAACGGCGTAATAGCGTGACAACCCTTATTTTGCGTTTTTTTCCACCGAATTCGATAGCTCTGCAGGCCGATTATGTCACAGTGGTTGAAGATAAACCTATAATATCCGTAAAATATTGTCTCCCAGTTCCAGTCTTCCACTTTTGGTCAAAACTAACGCACCCTGCAGCGCGGTCTCTCTGCGATAGCTGAGCTACTTGTTTCCGTTACCGCACGCGTGCCGTGCACAGGGCAGACGAGATGCAATCATTGCAATGCGCAATGCGCCACGTAGTGGGAGTGCTACGGCCGTTTAACTTAGTCCAGAGTGGATTTATTGCACTGATCGTTGCGATGATTGCTCGTCCGTTAGCGCACTGGCGTAGCCGGGAATTTCACTGCGGGGTGCACTCGTAGGCGTCGTCTTGTTCTGAGGTTTGCATTATTAGCCGACAGTGATTGGAGTGTGGGGAGAGCGTTAAGCCCCAGCCCTCCCCTGAAACTTTTTGCGTTTTTTCGTCTGGAAATGGTATATTTTAGTGCATTTTTGGATACATATTGCATGTAACAGCAGGATGTTAAACCGCAAACTGAGCAAAATGTGCTTGGTATTCTAGTGCTGAGGTTGGATCTGCGCATGGCTAGTCTACGCCTATGAAATCACGCGCACTGAGTATGTTACAAACCGCTTTTGATAACATTAGCAGCAACGGTTTTCGTTACAACTTCAGCCAGATTCAAGTTTCAGTTGTATTTCTGAACACTATCAATTAGTGGCAATATCATTTTATTCGAATTTTTAGAGTGGAGTAGAATCTCAGAGAATGGAACTCTTTCCTGTATAAGAATGTTATTTCCATTTATTAATTAGCTAAAGATTATTTAAAACAAGTAGGAAAAATAGTGATAGTAGTAGTAAATTAAAGATACAGTAAGTTCGTGTGTTGGCGACATTGCAGTCTCGAAGAGAGGTGACTGAAGCCCACACAATGCTTGAGTGCTCCCAGTCCCAGACGAGCAGGTCGTGCATCGCAAATTACTTCGTCTCTAAAACGAACACTTGAACAAAACATGCGCGCGTTGTCCCCGTGTGAGCTGCTGTACGTTGAGTGCACGGAAGTTCTGCTGTTGCGTGAGCGGAATCAGTTCTGTCACGTTACGTTACGTTACTTTAGCGACGAACGTCGCCGAAATAACTCACAACGCAGTCAAAACTGTATCGTCAGAAGATCCGAGACATTGCGCGTTCTGTTACTCTGCTGGGTGCGACAAGTCGTAACAGAATATATAAAGGGGCGTCAGAACAATTACTAAAAACACCGGTCATCAGTCATTAGGACACGCCGTCGTCTCGATTTAAAGAACTGATGTTTATAGTCATAATGTGCACGAATTATAAACTTTTAAACATGATCCAGTTTTTGTCCACCCTGTATAGTTTCAGTTTGCAATGTAGAAAGATATTTCAATGTTTGCGAATGCGACGGAGCACAATATGGCAGAAATCAGCTTAACAGGCCCCCGTTGGAGCGAAATCGCCGATTTTCAATCGATATTCGCTCGTAGCGCCGCAACCGAAACACCTAGCGAAAAAAGTTCAATCAACACTAATAGAAAGTCCACTACGCGCTTTCCAATGAGATGATCCTCGTACGTTGCCTGAGCTTCCAAAGGGGCTCAAAAACGCAAAACGGCCGTTTTCGGTGTAAATCACACTTCGCTCGAAGAAAGTCTGCCACATAGTTTCTTTGTGTGAAAACTGTTAGCGACAAAGTTGTAAGGCATTCATTGGCCTAACTATCCGTGCAAAAATGATTGGTGGGGGTGATCCCTTCTACCTGAAATTTTGTATCAAACTGACCGCGTTGGAGCGAAATCGCCGATTTTCTATCTATTTTCGCTCGTAGCGCCTCAGCCATAACACCTAGCGAAAAAAGTTCAATTCAAACTAATAGAAAGTCCACTACGCGCTTTCCAGTGAGCCCAAGATGAACATCGTACGTTGTCCCTAAGCCCCCCTAAGGGGGCTCAAAAACGCAGTGTCCAAAATTTGAACAATACTCTGCAATAACTCCGAAACGGTACGAGATAGGATGTCAATTAGCAGGAAGTCGCATACAGGCTTTCTATTGATACCGACTTCGATGACCTTGAATGACCTTGAACGGCGTAATAGCCCTTATTTTGCGTTTCTTCACCGAATTCGATAGCTTTGCAGGCCTACGTCACAGTGGTTGCAAATAGACCTATAGTGACCGTAAAATATTGTCTCCCAGTTCCAATCTTCCACTTCTGGCCAAAACTAACGCACCCTGCAGCGCGGTCTCTCTGCGATAGCTGAGCATCTTGTTAGGTTTTAATGTACGAAGACCGGCTACAAAATTATAACCCAGAAATTCACGAAGAATATTGCATACATGATACACTCTTCCTTCTGCCAAATCAACATTTTGTAGCCAGTGCAGACTATGTAGCATGGCTAAACAGAACGAATTAGATTGAAAGGCAACAATTTTTATGTTGTGACTTGAGTCTAAAATATGGATTTTTAAAGGTTTTATTCTTCAAAAAACCTTTAAAAACTAAAATTTGGACTTTTTAGGCTTTATAGGTTTTGTGTAAGAATATCGGGTTTTTAAAAACCCATGACATCAGACCAACTGCCACAAGACTGGTGATAGTAAAATAAGGGTACATGGTAGAACTCATCTCGACTGATAGACGTTCATAATTAGTGTTGATTGTGAATTTAGAGGGAAATATGCGTACAGTATACAACATACAACAGTCTGCCACGCAGGGCAGCAATGACACAGTGTTGCCCATCAGTGAAGCGCTACACGATATCGTGTTAAGCGCGAGTTTAATATGGCGCGTTTTCTGAGATTCTGCTAGTGGTTGAATTAGCAACTTGTTGCGATCGGTGTAAAATTGATGTATTGTGTCATGAACAGATGCGCGTCGTCATGTTAACGCTGTTGATGTTGGCTGCACTACTCAGCGTCACTGCTGACGTCACTAACAGTATACGTCATCATCGCAATGATGTCATCGATGACGGTAAGCATCCAGCGCACTGACCAGCGTTGTTAAAGTATAGTTGTTCGCTTGCACTAGGCCTTTCGTCAACCGAACACGGTCAGTCGAACTTCTCAGTGCCCAGAGATGACACTGCGGATCAACGGAGAATGGTTAGTCACACAATCCATAGCAGTCTAACTACGGTGTTTGTCACAACTAACGATGTCTTCTAGTTACGTCAGTTTTAACCAGTGATGTGGCTAAGCTTAACATCTCGAAACTAACCGGGACAGCGTATGCCTACTAATTTTGCTACAGAAACGCACAGGAAAGAGAAGTGTTAAACGGTAAAAGCACGATCGATGATCGATGATCGATGTTTTGTTTATTTTCAATCTTTGTTTCAAATCTTATTCTTGTCACAACTTTAAAGTCCAGACCCAAGAAAAAGCGAGACAGACTGAAACCCAAGCCAAAGTCGAGGCAGTATTTACGACAGCAAGTCAGAGCGGGTTCGAGACAGAGGCGCCGCTGACGAAGGAAGAAATCAGCCTCGAGACATACCTTGAGCCGAATCGACAGCTCCTCGTCGAGGACTACATCACTGGTTTTCACGCTCTTCATTCCAGTTTTGTGGCGTGACACCACTCGTGCCCGGCTTACATCCACACTTTGTGCCACGTGGTCAGTCACCCATGCGATCATACTGCAACAAGTTGTGAGTCAAGCGTAAAATGACCAGCTGGGTCTTGGTTAAGTCGCTGTCAGTGGGTCAAAAGAAATGAAAAATAAGTAAGAAGTACCAGGGATGGACACGAGACGTAAAAGCTCGAGACCGAGACGAGACCGAGACGCTCACCTCCCGAGACCGAGACGAGACGTTTGTAGCTCTCGAGACGTGATCGAGACGTTAAAGTACAAGTTTTTAGCGAAAGTTCACGTTCGCTATATGTCGTCGTCCGTCCGTCTGTCTGTCTGTAACGTTCGTGCACCCTACTCAGGCGATTAAAATTTTCGGCAATGTTTCTACGCCGTTTGATACGTTGGCCATCTGTTGACATCCAGGTAAAATTTTACGGAGATCGTCCCAGAAGAACCCCTCCGTCGGAGGAGTTAAACACAAGAGGGGTAGCCAAATATCACGATTTTGGACCTATCGAACGCTATATCTCGGAAACGGTGCAAGATAGAAGCTGTTAGTATTAATCACTACTAGGAAGTCGCATATGGGCTTTTGATTGGCACCAAAGTCGGTGACCTTGGATGACCTTGAACGGCGTAATAGCCCTAACGGCCGCTTAATTTCACCGAACTCGGTAGATTTCAGGCGGATTACGTAAAGTAGTTGAAGATACACCAAAACTTTCTGCAGCGGAAATGTAGGTCAAAGAATCTAGTTTTTGGCGATATATCACTTATGGCGATACTGGCAGGGGATCACCCCAGCGAGAGCGTAAAAGTGAGGCGCCCTGCTCTCGCTAGCGAAAATTTGACCAATAATCAGCCATAACGTGGAAACGGTGTAGGGTAGGAGGTAAGTTAGTATTAATCACTAATACGAAGTCGTATTATGAGCTTTCGATTGGTACCAAAATCGGTGACCTTGAATGATCTTGAACGGCGTAATGGCCGTTACATTGCGTTATTTCACTGAATTTGGTAAACCTGTGTTCCGACACATAACCGCGTAGATCTGTGGCGGAATTTATGCACCAGTCTATTGTATTTTGTAGTGCGTGTGCGATGTCGTACTAAAGAAAATTCACGTTCGCTATCTCATCTCCTGATGAGTTTCTTGTATTGATTACAATAACAGGCCTAGATGTTATCTTTCACGTTCATTGTTTTAGCGTGTTAATATGATGAGCAGTAGTATCTACAGCATAGGCTTACAACTTCTAAAGCTCGTTCACACTGCGTAAAGTAAAGTAAAGTAAAGTAAACCGGATATAGCAGTTCGTAATCGAAATTACCACACCGCTACGGGAAATCACATGCCAT
>Ga0049105_1001509_pt1 | contig 10456 bp, 10 predicted proteins | sample WorMetvaBAHAMAS1_FD_61260 | JGI IMG/M metagenome (GOLD analysis project Ga0049105, IMG submission 61260) | Worm MetaG Olavius vacuus BAHAMAS.1 | ecosystem: Host-associated > Annelida > Digestive system > Unclassified | place: Germany: Marburg | collected 2013-04-09 | reverse complement strand
GCTTGCTTTCTCAGTAATATTTCTGCCAAATATTATAAAAATCCGTCAATGCTTTCTCGAGTTATAGCTAAAAACGTCGGGGATGTTTTTTTTTGAGACACAGTGTACATCGGGACAGAAAACTGAGAATAAGAGCAGTGCCAGCCAACAGTCAAGTCATTGGATCTGCTGCATCAAAGCACAGTGTCATGACCATGACACCTGTGTGAGATAGTAACAACAGAGTATGTAATGGCATATGACATTCACAGCAGTAACTGCCCGTAGCACTTGCACAGCTGAAACCATGTCAACAAATACAATACTGTCCAGACCATCACATTTATACTGGGAAAAATTGGCCAGCCTCAGTTTGAATGCACTGTACACTTACACGTGCTGTTCTCATATCATCCATCAAAACCTGCTTGAGTATAGTTCATCAAGCTTAAATAAACAGTCTCCACAGTTCCTTCTCAGCTCGTACAATATCACATCTGTAGTGTATGTGTCAAGACGACAGTGCACTGCACATGACTCTTCAATGACAATGGTACGCTGACATTATACACATGACGTGACAAAAATGTCCTCAGTCTCTACGACTTTTCTTGCGATCATGGTCCTTCGACGAGCTGGCAACATCGTCAACTGGGCGCTTCTGGCCCTTTTTGGCGGCAGTTAAGAATTTGTTCAGACCAAAAATATCCTCTTCTTCGTCTTTCTCGAACTGAACCGGACCTTCGCGACGGCCTCCGCTGCGATCGGTGCCAGAAAACTCCTTGTCGGGAACAAATCTGCACCAGCAACACAATCTTAATTACGCATTCAGACATACCCAACCTGGCATTCCACAAGGATATGAAACCTTCGAATTACCAATAAACAAATAATAATTGGTAATTTCTCGATGTAATAATCCCTTCTCAAGATAACTTTAATTCAATGAAGTTTGCAAGTTGCTGTCACTAGCAATGCAGAGGTCAGACAACTTTAGTTAGCAGAATACTCAAATGTTTTCTGTCGAAGAATCAATAATGGCTTAATCAAACTTATGATTTTTCAAACAAACAAATGAGAATGGATTTAGCACGCCAATTGTGAACAGAAATATACTCTTTTGGACTACTGTTCATGCCAAAATCTGATGGTATTGAATCAGTCACTGTCACACACCTGTTTGCTTTTATCAGTTTATCAAGGTCGTCCCCATACACGTCTTTCTCCAAGTTCTTTGACGGTCGATAGAGGTTGCCTGCAAGGTCTTTATCTTGCCTCCATGGTTTGTCATAGACATTGTACACCTCATCTTCACCACCAGCAAAGCCAGAATCCATGCCCTATGATACACATTGCACAATCCATCACACAAGCATGCAGCTACTGCTGCATGCTTGTGTGCTCCATCAGAGGCTTATGCATCTTCAATTACGTTGAAGTCAGTGCAGGTTTGCACTTGTACATACAGTGTAGTTAGTCTGATCTGCACACACACTAATGCATCAGAACTACCAGGCTACTGTCAGTTGATAAATGAAGATACAGAAGTTACAAATACAGCTCTGTAGAAAGCACTCAGCTATCCAATACAAGATGTCATGATTCTGTGCAATCCGATCTGTGACTGATCTCAGTTAAATACTGGTATGTTTTTGATGTTCTTCGCTCAGTCACGAGAGAGATGGGCATCCTGTTGACACAAAACTGCAAGTATAGCACCGACATGGCAGACACAGACACTCTGCCAGTGGTGGTGCTTCTGGTCTGTACGTTTTACTCCTAGTACATTTTGTGCTGTAGTTTTGCTTTTGTAATTTATACGTGCTCTGCAGTATACACCACACATGCATACGACTTGCGCACCAACTAAGACGGGATTGCAAAACTATACGTTAAGCGACCCATACAATGCTCGGTGCACATGTATAAACACCGAAACCGATCACCGACTTTTCATGGAATAAAAACGATCGATGCCGACCGACCTCGAAAAAAGTCACATCGTAACAACACTAGTAAAATGGTACAATGGATTAATACAAAATTTGCTAACAATGATCCAAATACATCAGGGGCTTATGCATCTTCAATTACGTTGAAGTCAGTGCAGGTTTGCACTTGTACATACAGTGTAGTTAGTCTGATCTGCACACACACTAAGCAAACAGGCAAGACGTAGCAAAGTGACGACTTGTGGTGCACTGAGCTGTCAGACCAACAGGTGCTGAGCCCAAGAAGCTGATGATATACTTATGGTGCACATTAAATGACACACAATGACAGTACAATACAGAGACAATAATATATAAACACAGACACCAACCCTTGATTGGTTGAATAACCTCTGGTCAAACTGTACATCATCTCTTGCTGCACCAGTGTTGGGTAGACCAAGTGCAATCTTCTCGCTGACGTCCCTGTCACGTTCTTTCTGCAGTCGATTCCTACACCACATGTCCATCGGTGTTTCACCATCACACACTGAACAATCAATGCCTCAGTTACAGCATAATGGAAGGCAGAAACAGAATTATCATAGTTTCATGAATTAAGTGACATGCTCTTCTACTTGTAATTAGCCATGGCTAAATAACAAAAAAAGAATACCTGAAATAAGTGCACTGCGTCAATGATGAACTAACGAAACTAAGAAACAACTTTCTCACAAAACACATTTTTGGGTGTTGAAATGCCCCCAAAATAAAATGTAAAAACCAATCTCGTAGAATTTAACCAGCGACTACATGGCCACATACAGCACATTCAGAAACAAACATTGCTTCAATTTTTAGCTTTCTTTCAACAGAAATAGGATGAAATTTGCAGCCACCAGACACGTTCCATGCACTGTAAATACACCAAAAATGCATTTGCAACCTGAGCTTGGCTGCAACAGCACTCCCCCAAATCCCTCAGCTGGATATGAGGGGCCATTTTGAGGCAGGGGAAAGAAAGCAGAAAATTAAGGAAAGAGAAAAGGAAAGGACAAAAGGGACACAGAAAAAAAAAACAAAATAAATTTTTGGTTACAGCTTTGTAAATATAAACCTTTTGTCTGGTGCTGCACGGGCAATGTTACGTTCTCGTTGTCGTTCTTTTGCTCGGTCTTTTCTGAACTCATCTCTCTCCTGCACTTCCTCATCTTTATCTAAAAACATTCAGCCACGTAACATACAACACATCACCAACACAACAGAAGCAGGAGCCCTAACAGCACTAGCTACACATTACAAAGTCAGCAAATGTATGTCATCTGAACTTCATAACATAGAAAATTAGCATTAAAGATTTCTAAGACACTCTACATTTGTAAATGTTCATCAGTAAGAAGCTTACCTTCAGCTCGGCGAATGCCAGCTCTTTCCTCGCGGGCCTTCTGTGCCAACTGTCGAAGGTTTTCCTCGCGCTTCTCCTTCTCTTTCTGTGCAAGTTTCTTCTCGATCTGAGCTCTCGTTTCTACCGCTTCACGAGCCTTTGTTACAAACATAACATCGTATTATAAAAACTACAACCACAAAAAGGATTACCATATTTTCTCCATCAGTCTAGTAGAGCAGAAACAGCTGATAAAGGTGGCAATTAACAATTAATTGCCACTTAAATTCTGCCCGTGATGTTACTTATTTTTAATGTCACATTACTGCCTCTTCTCTACCTATCCTCTGTTTACAATGCATATCGCAGTTTTTTGCAACTTTCTCGCACTTCATTCTCAGAGATAACTGAGCCCAACTAGGTCCTACAAACTATTTTGCTTATGCCACGTTAATCTGCATGTTCTAATAATAATAACAGTGCGAAATCTGACAATATCAATATCTGGGTTCTACATGACAGCGAACACACAGATGAGACGGATGGAAAATGGAGTCCAAATTCTAGACTTTTTGACTGCAATAAAATTTAGGGGACATAACTGTCAAATGCCCGAGTGAATTATTCAAGTTCCACCTAGATCCAAACAGATGACATATGTATGTGACATTTTCAGCATCAAAAAGTTAGCAAAAAGCAATCTAACGCAGGCATATATCGAGTCCCGGAAATGGTCTGGTTCGATCAGGACCAAATTACTGATGTTCCTGAACTGGTCCCAGTCCATTTGTGGCTGGACCTAACATTAAAAACTGGAGATCGTTTATGAATTGTCAGACACTCACTTTTCTGTCAGCAATATAGAGAGCTTCTGCGAGTTTTGCAAAATTCTCATTGATGTGAACAGACTGTAAACCACGGCCATCAGCAGCGAGACGCTTGTCCAGAGGTATAGTGTAACCCTGTCAAAATCATACAAATGTGTCATACCAGAGATGTCACAGCCACTGCAGTCGTCTGGAATGCACACCTGATAAAATTAGTGTAGGAGTCAAAACCAGAAAATATACAAACACTAAACAAGTGCTAGTGACACGGCTATGTACAACTGTGAATACACTGCTGTAAGTTTCATTTATAAATAACTTAGAGTGTATATTTAAATAAAAATCTTAATAAACAGAAAGTAAACTGCAGTAAGAAGCAGAAAAAACTACATGCAAAGCTCTTAAATTTAAACTGCTTTCCACTAACTAACAAATCAGCTTCAACCTATTTTATCTTGACAAATACCCCACTTGATGATCTTTACACTCATAATGTCCATTATCTATACTATGCTGGCCATTCCTTCATCACTCAAAGGCTTTGACTTCAGCTATTCATCAATGAATAGTGCTACTGTAACTGTTCAGCAACATGTGATATACCCGCAGCCTCCCAAGATTACTTCAGCGCTCTGTGATTTCTGATATGTGGTGCCTTATAAAAACACTTACTTACTTACTTACTTACATAATCATTAACTGTTCAGACCTTACTTTACCTACACATCTAGCACAAACAAACAGCTACCATGACTGCACAACAACCAGCTTCTTAGTTCCACTGTTGCTCTCAAATATCACAAGTTTCAACCTTGGCATTTTTCCAGTTGGATATACACGGCGGTATCTTCCATTCCTGCTGCTCCTTGACGGTTACTTTACGGTTTGGAGAATGCATGACTGGTGCAGGCGGTGACGGTGGGCCTTTCGGGATTTTCTTGTTTGTGCTGCAACAAGCAACACACACAGCTCTAAATCACACACGTTATCATCGCATTCTATAAAGAGCAACACTGTTAAGCCCATAGTCACAAAGACAACAGGACTACAATCAGAGCTTGTCAGAGTATGTAATGAGTTCTTTATCATAACAAGCCCACAACATGAAACTGACATTAAAACAATCGGAAAATTATGGGATTCAAGAACCGACAGCACCCTGATACGAAGTTCTTAATACACTAGTGGCACGAACACATAGCCCACTGTAGCCACATCTGATTTGTGAACACAACTATGGAGGATCACATTTCTGCTCTAACTACTCAAAATTCCCAAATCAGCTATCTCTGAGTAGCAAAGAGCAAAACATGAACCACAACCCACATCGACATGTGCCTGCTAACAAAATGTGAAGGTAGACTGCTGTCACTCTGTGACATGAACCACATTCCACATCGACATGTGCCTGCTAACAAAATGTGAAGGTAGACTGCTGTCACTCTGTGACATTGAAGATGTGGCAATCAACTGGCTGTAAGCCACAGCAACTACAGCACTCACGAAATGAAAACTGCTGTCAATCTATATCAAAACTACTGCTTTTCAACCCTAACAAGACATCATATGACATATCTTATTCCACTTATAAAAGTCACACACGGATTTGTACGTGACTGGCCTTATTCATTTGCATTTGGATGAAACTAGATTTGATTAACTTCTCAGTCTTACACACTCACAACATAACACACTGACTACATATGAAAAGTTTTGCTGGTTAGGCTAACAACATGCATGCTGAAGGCACTGAGAGAAACACAATAACATGTGCACAACAGCTTTCAGTCCACTCACCGGAAGCGTGGTGGCTCCATCGGATCTTTTTGAACTTCAAACATATGGATTGTGCGCTGTTTAGCTCCAGAGTTAAACGCAACACTCTGCTGCTGAGGAGTGTACCTATATCACAGATAAAATCATAACACGATCTATTACAGCGTCATACCTTCGTACAGTTGACTGGCTGTAAACAGTGAGCAGCAATGAAAGACAATTACGCTGCTTTAGAAAGTTACTCATCAGCAAAAAATAGTTTATTACATGCTCTAAGACCGATATACTACAGTTCAGTATGAAATATTAGTATAGCTAACTGTAAGTGTGACATTAAGTCAGCATAGTATTTAATGGTATCTGTTAGGACAGCCACATGGTCTGCATTCGTCAAGACAGTATTCCAGACTGTATTGTCTGCTCTTGCTGCATAATAAATCAATTATAAAACTACAAAAGCAACACTGGAAACAAGTACTGGTCTTTGTGAAATGACAATCCAATAAAATCCTATACAAATAATTCAGGTGGTCTGAATGACAAGATTTAAGAGAAAAATCACAATATAGTTATCTCGATCTGTAAATCTTTCAATGCAGAAAAGAAAAGTTTTATCAAGAACCAAGAATTGAAAGTTAAAAAAGGCTATTAAGTTGAAAGAACAGCAGTGATTCTTACATGACAAAGTGTGATGGGGCCTGTTTCTCTGCAGCTCGTACTGGCATTGCAGCTGAGATTTTTGTTGCCACAAGCTTCTCCAATGCAGTTTTTGTACTCTCGGTAATCTGAAACGTAATTATGTATCACCATGACAGTCAAATAATGTTAACTACCACAAAACATACATATAAACCATTAAGTAAGTTATGAAACTAGACTGTTGTGTAATATCAGTGATAAATGATAAATGTCATGATAAATGTCTTGTGCATGTCCGTAGCATGCAATAACATGCACAACATATAACACTGGATATTATTACTACTAGTAGTTTCACTTGCCTATTATTCCAGAGTAACTCCAGGTCATGCTGGGTTTAACAAATGTCTGCCAAACAGAACAGTGGAGAAAAATTTTTTACAGGCTAGATGCATGACCAATAGTATCAAAGACAGGAGCAGGCAGCAGAAGATGTTAATATTATTTGCCATACTGATCAGCATTACGGCCTCTAGCATTAATACTAACCACAAAATTGACTCAAATCATGACTCATAACTCCAGTTAGCTGCTGGATTCAGTGTTCTCAACTACCATACTGAAATGTAGCACTTTGCTCAGTAACCTCAGCACAATGTGCTATATCAACACACTGAAATGACTAACATTCAATGACAGTGAATATTCAAGAATGACTTACCTCTTTTATCTTGTCTTCATCAGGTCTCTGCAGCTCGGGATCGTCAAGCTCAATACGCTTTGGAACCAAATCTTGGAATTTTGAGTGAACCACCTGCAATACACATCACAATCACGCAAACAGCATCAGTTAAATGTGATGCAGCAAACTTGTCATTTACGACTCCCTTCGGACTTTCAACTAAAACTGATATTTAGTTAATACTGCAAAAAAAGGAACCGGACTGCCGAGTTGGCCAAAGTGAGCAAACCGTGACCAAAGTTGGAGATAACTAACAAAGTGCAAGTCTAAATGACATACTGTGACACTATTGCATGTGGGTTGTAAAAATCACAAAGAAATCATCATTTCACTACAGCTGACATTTTTGCACGTTCGATAAACATAAGTTTGCTAAAACAGTATGCAATATACAGTAACCTCTACACATGAATAAAAAACAAGCAGGAACAGGAACATACAGCTCAGTATATGTTTACCTTGTCTTGTGCATGTCCGTAGCGTGCAATAACATCATACTTTATCTTCCCGTCAGCATCCACCTGCTTTGCCAAAGCATTGGAACTGGAAGCTCCACCTTTGGATTTCTGCTGACCAAGTCCCATTGGGAACTGTGCAACATGAATTTCCGGATACGCTCCTCCATCTCCAAAATCCTGACAGCAGAATACAACATGATGTACAGTATGTGTGCAACAGCATACAATACACACTGTAATACAAGCACAAATATATCTCCAGAAAATAGCACAACATACACCAAACTAAGAACGTAAAAGAGTCTTGAAACGCTCGAGTCTCGAAAAAAATTCTTGTGCTCGAGAATTTAATTTCTTGACAAGAGAGAAATTCACATAAGCAAAATGCGAAATTATGTTGTCCAAACTAATGGCGATTCACTTACACTAAACGTTGTGTAACATGATGTATGCGGTGGCCGTCGTCAGTGTCTTATCCGCGGCAGGTGACGAAGCCTGCTAAATTACTTGGCCATCATGGGAGTTACTCCGGGATGCCAAAAGGGCTCGAGTTCTCCACGAGATCCCGGGAATATTTATTATCAAACTGAGAAATTAATTTATCGAGAATTAACATCCTTACACCACACTTTTGTAAACAATTTACTTACATTACTGCACAGAACAATACCTGTGGTGTGCGAGGTACCCAGCCTTTGCGATGACCATACGGAGGTGCAGAACACACTGTCGCAACCACCTGCAATAACACAGACAAGCACATACTCTTGTCATATTATCACTGTGTTAACAGACCACTCATACAACTATTACAGCACATTATCTAATACTGAAATACACGCACATACGAAATTCACGCACACAAACACATATAGTGACTAATTGAATTACTGTTGTTGCTGTTAGAAACAGAGTTAAATGCATGCGATTACCTGTGATGGAGCTCGACGACTATCTTCTCTGTCTGCAACAGGTTGGCTTGGTGACGGTAACAGTCTGTCACAAACAACACAACATGCATAGTTCTAACCACAATCACATTACATTCTATTACATATAATTTTCCGGCATGATTACACTATCGGTACACTCGACGTGCTGAAGGCCTGTGATGCATGCGCAGACATGGGCCAGTTATAGTGCAGTGTACCGATTGTGTAGTCTTTCCAATTTTCCAATCTGCAATCTGACACAATAACATTTGATGATAACTGAGAAGTTCACCAAGTGAGACAAACAAATACACATAAGCATCTAACCGAGTAACACTATAATAACTTCTAACACGTAATATCACATGCACAGTGTCTAAGAAATTCAACGATAACATGGTTGGGGTAAGACTTTGGTCCATGCTTCAGGTTTATGTTAAAACAGTATTTGGGTTAGTTTACGTTTAGTCTAGTTTTTGTAGGATTTTCGGGGGCATATCTATTTTCCAAAGCCGTTCCCGATTTTGGGGGACAGCATCGTTTTTACAGTAATGGTAGGACACTGCAGTACGCGTAGCTACCAAGCTATATATTCAAAGTACTGTAACATATTGTTTAACGTAGTCACATCAAAGTTATCGATAAATCAAACTTGACAAAAATCACTGTTACATAATACTGTATCAATAACAATCATACCTCGACAAACTATCCATTTTTATTAGAAAAAAACTACAACGACATAACACCGGAAATAATAATACGCGACTTAGTGATGGGCAAAAATGAAAATGAACGATACGTCGTGTATTTGGGATTCGGGTACATGTAGTTAATTTCGGCCATATCCGGGAATAGCCCCCGGTGGCTATTCTATACACTATACTGACACTAACCCTAACCCTTACCTGGGGGCTAATCCTGGATAATGCATCATAAAGTGGTGCCGTGATTGATTGATTGTTAGCGCTCCGCGACCTCCCGCTCAATCGTTTTTTCTGCAACGCCCGCTCACCGCTGCACCCGATTTTCGGCTCACTCAGCTCCGCGCTCCGCTCCAACAATAAAGATAAAACCTAGAACTAACTGTTGGCAAATTAATCACGCCATTTATCGTTAAAATGTGTAACGATAAAAATTTATTCAACAAATTTCGACCAATGCCATTATAAAGACTACAGTGATCGTCAAGAGAAACGATCACCTCTCTCTCCACCGATTGTCAGCAGATTGAATATACTATTCGTCGAAAATTATTAAAGAATATTTCTCACAGGAGCGCAGTGAAGCAGGCACTTAAACAAGTTACCTGTTGTTAGTTAAAACTAGGTTTTTCTGACCTCCTCAGAGTGAAGAGTGTTAATTTCGTATTTGACAGTCGTGCGTCCCTTAAAAGTGCACACTACCATATGTGTGCGGCCCCAAAACAAGTAAGATAGTAAGGTCAAAATTGCTCTTCTTTCAACCTTAAATTTGCGGCCCCAAACCATTCTTCGAACGCGTTTAGAGCGGCCCCGGGGCGGCGGCCGCACAGAACTATTACTAACTTCTGTGTGTGTTTTGTGTAGTGATAAATGAGAAACAGGAACGAGGAAATGCAGACCCCAGGTCTTGGGTAGTTTTGAGGCGAGAGAACGTTCTGCATCAGAGCTGCCGTGCGAATTTTAGGTAAGTAAGTAAGTAAGACTATTTCTATACGGCGCTGGTTTACAAAGAGTCACAAAGCGCCGTAGTCCCACGACCTAAATAGAAAAGTCTTCAGACACCGTTTAAATTGTCTGAGAGAGC
>Ga0049105_1001508_pt1 | contig 10459 bp, 11 predicted proteins | sample WorMetvaBAHAMAS1_FD_61260 | JGI IMG/M metagenome (GOLD analysis project Ga0049105, IMG submission 61260) | Worm MetaG Olavius vacuus BAHAMAS.1 | ecosystem: Host-associated > Annelida > Digestive system > Unclassified | place: Germany: Marburg | collected 2013-04-09 | reverse complement strand
AGGGAATCAGAAATTGCACGGTTTTGCGACGAAAACCCCCAATTCCTGCAAACCGAGTTCGTCACCGTAGCCGAAAAGACTCACGTCCCCAAACACTTGCGCGTTGTTAACGGGGGACTATCTCGGCTTCGTCAATATCGTCTCAATCCGCCTATGGATAAAGCACTTTGTCAACAGTCCCTAAGCAGTCGTTTCCTTGTCAGGGAGGTGCCTTCCTCCCCGCCGATGAGGCGGATCAGCCGCCCAGTTCAAAGAGGTTCTCCTCTGCGACCTTCGCCACCGACGTCTCCCGCGGGGCGACATTGCCGTCCTGCATTACTTCCGCAACGCCGGCATCTTTGCCGGTGGACATTGCGATCTGATAAGACTGCGTCCAACGTAAATTTCCTATTTGGGACACTTTTTCGCCTCAGACGGCCTCGTTGATCACGATTCAGCTGCCCATTTTGAGCCACCAAGCTGGTCCTCGAGAACTTTCGGGCGAACTTCCTCGACCGCGCCGGGGGCCAGATCGCCGAGCTGGAACGGCCCGTAACTGATTCGGATCAGGCGATTCACGCTCAGACCAACCGATTCCAGGGCGCGGCGAATCTCCCGGTAACGTCCCTCGCGGAGCCCGATCGTCAGCCACGCATTGGCACCCTGTTGACGGTCGACGGTCACGACCATCGGCTTGAACCGCTCGCCGTCGATGACAACGCCTCGGGACAGCGGTGCCAGCATCGCTTCGGACGGCTGGCCGCGCACCCGCACCCGGTACTTGCGCAGCCAGCCGGTCGAGGGCAGCTCCAAGCGCCGCTTCAGCGCCCCGTCATTGGTCAGGAGTAGCAGCCCCTCGGAGTTGAGGTCGAGTCGCCCGACCGACACCACCCGGGGCAGCTCCGGCGGCAGCCGGTCAAACACGGTCGGACGGCCCTGCTCGTCGCGCACGCTGGTCACCAGCCCGGCCGGTTTGTGGTAGCGCCAGAGCCTCGGCGGCTCGGCCGCGGCCAACGGTTTGCCGTCGACTAGGATCCGGTCTTTGTCGGTGACGTTGAGGGCCGGGCTGGTCAGCACCTTGCCGTTGACCGTGACGCGCCCGGCCTCGATGATCCGCTCCGCCTCGCGGCGCGAGGCGACCCCGGCGCGGGCGATCCGCTTGGCGATCCGCTCGCCCTCTGCTTTGCTCTCGTTCATGCCTCCGTCTATCCCGAGCCGCGGCCGGACGGAAGGGGCTTGCCGCGCGCCAGTGCGCGGCGATACTTGGCCGATGCCGGAGTTCACCACCTATATGGACCATGCCCTGGCCGAAGCTCGGGCCGCGGCGGCGCGGAGCGAGAGCCCGATTGGCGCCGTCGTCGTCGGCCCGGACGGCGAGGTGCTGGCCGCCGACGGCAACCGGGTGCACGAGTTTTCCGATCCCTCGGCCCACGCCGAGATACTGGCGCTGCGCGCGGCGGCGCGGGCGCTCGGCTCCGAGCGGCTGACCGGCTGCGATCTCTACGTCACCCTGGAGCCCTGCCCGATGTGCGCCGGCGCGATCTCGCTGGCGCGGATCCGGCGGCTCTACTACGGCGCCCCGGACCCGAAGACCGGCGGCGTCGATCACGGGCCCCGGGTCTTCACCCACCCCACCTGCCACCACGTGCCGGAGGTCTATGGCGGCATCGCCGAGGCGGATTGCGCTGCTCTGCTGCGGCAGTTTTTCCAAGCCCGGCGGGATTGAGCGGGATTGAGCCGGGGACGCTGCCGGCCTAGGTTCCTTGCCATGGAACGGATCGAGACCGAGATTCTGGTCGCCGGCGGCGGCATCGCCGGGCTCACCGCGACGGCGCGCTTTGCCGCGGCCGGGTTCGATGTTGTCTGCGTCGACCCCGCCCCTGCGGACGCACCGGGCGGCGACCAGCGCACCACCGCCTTCTTGGAGCCTGCCATCGCTACCCTGGAGCGGGCCGGCGCCTGGGCGGCGATGGCGCCCGGGGCAGCGGCGCTGTGGACCATGCGGCTGCTCGATGCTGGCGGCCGCGAGCGCGAGGTACGCGAGCGGGCCGACTTCGAGGCCCGCGAGGTGATGGACCGGCCGTTCGGCTACAACGTCCACAACATCGCCATCCGCGAGGCGCTGCTGGGGCGGCTGGGCGAGCTGCCAGCGGCCCGGCTGATCAACAGCCAGAGCGTCACCGGGCTGGTCAGCCGCAGCGCCGAGGCGCTGGCCCGGCTCTCCGGCGGCGGACAGGTGCGCGCCCGGCTGGTGGTGGCCGCGGACGGGCGCGACTCGGGCCTGCGCGCCGCCGCCGGGATCGGGGTCCGGCGCTGGCACTACGGCCAGAAGGCGCTGGTCTTCGCGGTGACCCACCCCAACCCGCACGAGGGCGTGTCGACCGAGATCCACCGCACCGGCGGGCCGCTCACCCTGGTGCCGATGCCGGATCGCGACGGCAGGCCCTGCTCCGCGGTGGTTTGGATGGTGCCGGGACCGCGGGGGGCGGAACTCTTCGCCCTCGACGACGCGGCGCTGGGGGCGGCGCTGACCGAGGAGACCATGGGCCTCTTCGGCCCGCTGGAAGTGGCCGGCAAGCGGGCGCTCTGGCCGATCATCGGCCAGCTCGCGGCCCGGCTCGACGGCCCGCGCCTGGCGCTGGTGGCCGAGGCGGCGCATGTGATCCCGCCGATCGTGGCCCAGGGGCTGAACATGAGCCTGGCCGACATCGAGGCTTTGGCGCGGCTCCTCGATCAGGCCCGCGACAAAGGCCAAGATATCGGCGCACCGAAGCTGCTCGCCGCCTACCACCGCACGCGCTGGCCGGAGATGGCGAGCCGGGTGGCGGAGATCGATCTCCTCAACCGGGCGGCCCAGGCCGAGGCCCAACCCTTGCGCGACCTGCGCCGGGCGGGCCTGAAAACGATCCACGATTTCCGCCCGCTACGCCATCTGGCGATGCGCTGGGGATTGGGGGTGAGATGAGCGGGCTTCTCAAGCTTGCGAAGGGATCAAGATATTGATTTTCCACGCTTTGGTTTCAAACCTTTGTCTTCAAGACGAAGGTTTGAAACCAAAGCGTGGAAAATCAACACCGAAGACAGACACCAATTTCGAAAAACGGGGGTGAGCGGGCGCGTATCGAGCGCGGCAGGGCAGCAGATTCTAGCGTGATCCCGGCGCAATCGGCGGGCTGGAAACCCTCCCAACGGTCACCGCCGGAACGCCGCCGCCAGCTCCACATGCGGCGACCAGCGGAGCTGGTCGACCGGCTGCACCCAGTCCAGCCGGTAGCCGCCGTCGATAAGAATCCGGGCGTCGCGGGCGAAGGTGACCGGGTTGCAGCTGACCGCAGCGACCCGCGGCACCTCGGAACGTGCGAGCTGTTCCGCCTGCAGCTTGGCGCCGGCGCGGGGCGGGTCGATCACCACCGCCTCCGTGCCCTTGAACTCCACCGGCAGCAGCGCCCGGTGCGCCAGGTTGCGGCGCTCGGCCCGCACCCTCTTGAGCCCCGGGGTCGCCCGCCACGCGGCCTCCAGCGCCGCCACCGCGCCGGCGTCGCCCTCGACCGCATGGACCTCGGCATGCTCAGCCAGCGGCAAGGTGAAGGTGCCGGAGCCGCAATAGAGATCGGCGATCCGACCAGCATCGCCGACCGCCTCGCGCACCGCTGCGACGAGGGCCGTCTCGCCCTCCTTGGTCGGCTGCAGGAACCCGCCCGGCGGCGGCACCACCCGGGCGCGACCGAGGGTGACCTCGGGCGGGCGCATCACCGCCACTTCCTCGCCGTTCCAGCCGAGCCGGGCAATCCCGGCCCGCGCCGCGACCCCGGCCAGCAGCGCCTGCTGCGGGCCGCTCTTCGCCTTGGCCCCGGCCACCGCCACGTCGATGCCGCCCTGGGTCAGGGTCAAGGTCAGCCGCACCTCGCCCTTGCGGCTCGCCGCCAGTCCGACGATCTCTTCCAGCCGCAGCAGGGCGGCGATCAGCGACGGCTCGGCCACAGTGCAGGTCTCGATGGGCACGATGTCGGCAGCGCCCGGGGCGTGGAACCCGATCAGCACCCCCTTGCGGCTGCGCCGCGCCGCCACGGTGATCCGCCGGCGGCTCTCGGGCGGCGAGGTCACCGTCGGCCGGATCGCCACGCCGGATATCCCCCGGGCCACCAGCGCCGCCACCACCAGGTCGCGTTTCCAGAGCGCGGTGAACCTGTCGCTCGCGTGCTGCCGGGCGCAGCCGCCGCAACGGCCGAAATGCGGGCAGACCGGCGCCACCCGCTCCGGCGCCGGCCGCAGCACCGCCTGCAGCTGGCCACGGTCGCCGTGGCGCACCACCCGCACCCGCTCGCCCGGCAGGGTGTAGGGGACGAAAAGCGCCCCCGCTTCCGCGACGCCGTCGCCCTGGGCGCCTAAGCTCTCGATCTCGACCTCGTCCGCCATGCGACTCCCGCCGGTCTCTGCCGCCGGGCGCGCGCCGGGGCGGCGTAAGGGGGTGGGGGCGGGGCCACCGCGCGAACAGCACCGCCGCCGTCAGGCGGCTGTGCGTTCGCGCAACAAGGGGCCCGCGCTCAGTACTCGGGCTTCCGGGCTGCGATCAGGAATTCCCGGTTGCCGTCGCTCCCTTCTATAGGGCTCGGCGCCTCGCCCGTCACCTGCCAGCCCTGCCCCTCCAGCCAGGCGCGGATGCGGGCGCGCACCGCCGCGTGGACGGCGGGGTCGCGAACGATCCCGCCCTTGCCGACCGCGGCGCGCCCGGCTTCGAACTGGGGCTTGATCAGCGCCACCAGCACCGCCCCCGGCCTAGCCAGCGCCAGCGCCGCCGGCAGGGCCTTCGTGAGCGAGATGAACGAGACATCGGCGGTGATCCAGTCGACCGGCGGCACCTGCCGCGCCGGAATCGCGCGGATGTTCACGCCCTCCAGATTGACCACCCGCGGATCGGCGGCAATGCGGGGATGCAACTGCCCGTGCCCGACATCGAGCGCATAGACCCGCTCGGCCCCGCGCGCCAGCAGGACCTCGGTGAAACCGCCTGTCGAGGCGCCGACATCGAGCGCGACCCCCCGCGGCGTCAGGCCGAACACTTCCAGCGCATGCACCAATTTCAGCGCCGCCCGCGAGACCCAGGGGTTCGGCTCAGCAGTGACCGTGACCTCGGCGCCCGGGCCGACCGTCTGCGCCGGTTTCTGCGCCACGGCGCCGCCCACCGTCACCGCCCCGGCCTCGATAAGCGCCCGCGCCCGCGCCCGGCTCGCCGCCAGGCCCAGCTCTGACGAGGCGCTGGTCGAGCCGCACGTCCCGGTCTCAAGCGATGCCGAGGCCGCGGCGGATCGTCTCCAGTGCGTCGGTCTCGCGGGTATCGAGCGGGGCGCCGTCGACGGTCGCCACCGTCTCGACCATGGCGAGGAGGTCCGGTCCGGCGTCCGGCCCCGCCTTGTCGTGGACCACACTGACCAGGCGCCGGACCGCCTCCTCGGGCGTGTTGCACTGGCCGGCGACCCAGCGGCCGAAGGCGACGATGTCGACCGCCTCGGCCGGGTCGGCGCCGGCCTCGGCGGTCATCCGGTCGATCTCCGCCTGGCTGAGCGGCGCGTCCATCCCGGCGATCGCGGCGACGATCCCGGCCGAGGCCAGCCGGGCGTCGTCGACGCAGTCCGCCGGATGGGTCTTGTTCTTGCGCAGATAGCCGAAGCGCCGAATCGCCAGCCGCACGTGATCGGCCGCACCAACCAGCTCCCCGGCGGCCTCCCGCGCGCTCTTCACCCGACAATACCAGATCAACGCGACGCTCAGCGCGCCGAGAATGCCCAAGAGGATGTGCATTGTGAGCTCCCGCCGACAACCACCTCCAATTCGCATAGAATACGCGAAACTGGAGGGGCCGTAAATCGACGGGATGCCGGACCGCCTACGCCCGCTGGGTTGCGTGCGATTTGCCGAGGGCGGCAATCGCCGTCTCGACGATGCCCGCGGCGTTCAGCCCTGCGGCCTCGTACATCGCCGAGGGCTTGTCCTGGTCGAGGAACACGTCGGGCAGCACAATCGGGCGGACCTTGCAGCCCCGGTCGAGCGCTCCCTCCAGCGCCAGGAGCTGCAACACATGGCTACCGAAGCCGCCGACAGAGCCCTCTTCGATGGTGATCAGCGCCTCGTGCTCGCGGGCGAGCGTGAGAATCAGGTCCCGGTCGAGCGGCTTGGCGAAGCGGGCATCGGCAACCGTGGTCGAGAGCCCGCGCGCCTCCAGATCCTCCGCCGCCGTCAGACATTCGGCCAGCCGGGCGCCAAGGCTGAGCAAGGCGATCTTGCTGCCCTCGCGGACAACCCGGCCCCTGCCGATCTCCAGCGCCAAGCCGGCCTCGGGCAGCTCCACCCCCACCCCCTCGCCGCGGGGGTAGCGGAAGGCGGACGGCACATCGTCGATCGCCGCCGCAGTGGCGACCATGTGCATGAGCTCCGCCTCGTCCGCCGCCGCCATCACCACGATATCCGGCAGGCAGGCGAGAAAGGCGATATCGAAGCTGCCCGCATGGGTCGGGCCGTCGGCGCCGACCAGCCCTGCCCGGTCGATGGCGAAGCGCACCGGCAGCTTCTGCAGCACCACGTCGTGGACCACCTGGTCGTAGGCGCGCTGCAGGAAGGTGGAGTAGATTGCCGCGAAGGGCTTCATCCCCGCCGCCGCCAGCCCGGCGGCGAAGGTCACTGCGTGCTGCTCGGCGAGGCCGACATCGAAGCCGCGCTCCGGGAACCGCTGGCCGAACAGGTCGAGCCCGGTGCCGTCCGGCATCGCCGCGGTGATGGCGACGATCTTGTCGTCCTTCTCCGCCTGCGCGACCAGCGATTGCGCGAAGACCTTGGTGTAGGAGGGGGCGTTTGTTGCCGGCTTCGCCTGCTCGCCGGTGACGACGTCGAACTTGGCGACGCCGTGATACTTGTCGGCCGAAGCCTCGGCCGGGGCGTAGCCCTTGCCCTTCCTGGTGATGCAGTGGATCAGCACCGGCCCGCGTGCCCGCGCCTTCACCGTGCGCAGCACCGGCAGGAGCTGGCTCATGTCGTGGCCGTCGATCAGGCCGACATAGTCGAAGCCGAGCTCCTCGAACAGGGTGCCGCCGACCGCCAGCCCCTTGACCAGCTCCCTGGCACGGCGGGCGCCCTCGCGGAAGGGTTCGGGCAGCAGGCTGACCGCCCCTTTCGCCGCGGCTTTGAGGTCCTGCAGCGGCGCCTGGGCGTAGAGCCGCGAGAGATAGGCCGACATGGCGCCCACCGGGGGCGCGATCGACATCTCGTTGTCGTTCAGGATCACGATCAGCCGCTTGCCGAGATGCCCGGCATTGTTCATCGCCTCGTAGGCCATGCCGGCCGACATCGCCCCGTCGCCGATCACGGCGATCACGTCGCCGACATCCTCGGCGCCGAGGTCGCGGCCGACCGCGAAGCCGAGGCCGGCCGAGATCGAAGTCGAGCTGTGGCCGGCGCCGAAGGTGTCGTAGTCGCTCTCGGCCCGCTTGGTGAAGCCGGAGAGGCCGCCGCCCTGGCGGAGCGTCCGGATCCGGTCGCGCCGCCCGGTCAGGATTTTGTGCGGGTAGCACTGGTGGCCGACATCCCATATCAGCTTGTCATGGGGGGTGTCGAACACCGCGTGGATCGCCACTGTCAGCTCAACCACCCCCAGCCCGGCACCGAGATGGCCGCTGGTCACCGAGACTGCCGAGACCGTCTCGGCCCTGAGCTCGTCGGCGACCTGCCGGAGCTCGGAATCTCTCAGCCCGCGCAGGTCGGCGGGAACCTGCACGTGGTCGAGCAACGGGGTCGCCGGTCGGTTGGGCACCGTCATCTCCTTGCACCGTCAGAACGCGCTGATTGGCAGATTGCGCGCCTGTTGGCAATGCGGTGGGATGGACCTCACTCGGCGTCGAACGACACCGTGCCGGCGGCGCTGCCATCGCCGGCGGCGACGATCTTTTCGACCTTGAGCTCCGCCTCGCCGAGCTTCGCCTCGCAGTGCTTCTTCAGCGCGTCCCCGCGCTCGTAGAGCGCGATCGACTGCTCCAGCGGCACCTGGCCGCCTTCGAGTTGGTTCACCACCTGCTCCAGCGCCGCCAGCGCCTCCTCGAAGCTCATCTTGTCGATCGGCTTCTCGGTCATCATCCGGCCCCCGCATGGACGATCAGCGCGTCGAGATGGGCGCCGACCGAGTCCGCCAGGGCATCGAGGTCGTAGCCGCCTTCCATGGTCGAGACCACGCGGCCGTCGCAGCACTCGGCGGCGATCTTGCAGATCTCGGCGGTGACCCAGCCGAAATCCTCGGTCTGCCAGTAGAGGTTGGCCAGCGGGTCGCTGGCATGGGCGTCGAAGCCAGCCGAGATCATCACCAGCTCGGGCCGGAACGCGCGCACCGCCGGGAAGATGATGCGCTCATAGGCCAGGCGCATCTCCGGCCCGCAAGTCATTGACCTCAGCGGCGCGTTGAAGATGTTGCCGACCCCGCTCTCGTTCGACGCCCCGGTGCCAGGATAGAGCGGCATCTGGTGAGTGGAACCGAACAGCACCCACGGCTCGGACCAGAAGATGTCCTGGGTGCCGTTGCCGTGATGGACGTCGAAATCGACGATCGCCACCCGCGCGGCCCCGAGCGCTTCCAGCGCGTGCAGGGCGCCGATGGCGACGTTGTTGAACAGGCAGAACCCCATCGCCCGGCGGCGTTCGGCATGGTGGCCGCAGGGGCGCACGGCGCAGAACGCGGCCTTGTGCGCGCCGGACATCACCGCCTCGACCGCGGCGATGTTGGCCCCGGCGGAGTGATGCGCGGCGGTGAGGCTCGCCGGGCCCATATAGGTGTCGGGATCGAGGTTGATGAAGCCCCGTGCCGGCGCGCGGGACTTGATCATCTGGATATAGGCCGCGTCATGGGCGCGACCGATCTGGGCCTCGGTGGCGGCAGGGGCATGCTGCTTCGGCAACGCCGCGTAGGGGGCGGAAGCCAGGACCCGGTCGACGGTCTCGATCCGCGCCTCGCGCTCGGGATGCCCCGGCGGCGCGACGTGGTCATGGCTGGACGGGTGGGTGAGGATGAGAACGGACATGGGGCCAGATTAGCGGCACGGGCCGGAGAGGTAAATCCGGCGGTTGCGAAAACAGCGCCTACCGCCCCGCCCGCACCAGCCACGCCACGACCGGGGCGCCGAGGATCACCACCACCAGGCGAACCAGGTGGTGGGTGACCACATAGGCGAGGTCGGCGCCGGCGACGATGGCCAGGATCGCCATCTCGGACTGGCCGCCGGGGGCGAAGGCGAGGAACGCCTCTATCGGCGGCGCCGCCCCGATGGCGATGACGATCTCGGCGAAGACCACGGCGATCCCGGCCAAGAGCACGCAATAGCCGATGCCGGAGGCGACGTCGTGGCGCAGCTCGCGCAGGGTCACCCCGACATAGGCCGCCCCGGCCCCGAGACCGAGGATGAACTACGTCGCGAGCAGCAGCTCACGCGGCGGGCGGTGCTCGATGAAGCCGGCGAGCGAGACCACCGCGGTCGCCGCCAGCGGGCCGATGATCGGGGCGCCGAACAGCCCTACCCGGCGGGCGACATACCAGCCGAGGGTGCCGGTGACCGCCATGATCGCCAGTTCGGCCGGGGGCATCTCGACCGCCGAGGCGCAGGGCGAGCCCAAGAGCGGCGTGCCCCACATCGCCTGCAGCAGGAACGGCGCCGCGGTGACGATCACCAGCACCCGGGTGGCGTGGATCAGCGACAGCGCGCGCACATTGCCGCCCGCCTCCTCGCCGAACACCAGCATGTCCTGCAGCCCGCCTGGCATGGCGCCGAAATAGCTGGTGGCGTGGTCGAAGCCGCAGACCTTGCGGAACCACGGGTTGCCGATCGCCCCGATCACTAGGATGAAGGGCGGCACCAGCGCGACCGAGTAGACCATCTGCGGCATCCGGTGCATCAGCTCGGGAGTGATCGCGGAACCGACGGCGACGCCGAGGACGATCCGCATCGCCGTGGCGAGCGGGCCCAGCCCCCGCAGTGGCGCCCCGGCCAGCGCCGCCACCAGGCAGCCGAACATCGGTCCGAGCAGGAACGGCAGCGGCAGGTCGAAGGCATGGAACACCGCCACCCCCACCACCGAGACGGCGACAGCGGTCAGGCGGGCCGGAGACAGAATGGCTTTGACTGGTCGCATGCTGATGGATAGGTACCGGGCGGAGGGAGACGGATCAATCGCATCGCATGCCGGACACGAGCTATGACGTCCTGATCCCCGGCGACGGCAACGCCGCGCTCTGCGCCGCGATCACCGCGGCGGGGCGTGGCGCCCAGGTGCTGATCGCCGAGGCAGCGCCAAAGGCGTTCCGGGGCGGCAACTCGCGCCACACCCGCAACCTGCGCACCGCCCACGCGGCACCGACCGACGTGCTGACCGGAAGCTACTCGGTCGAGGAGTACTTCGACGACCTGATGCGGGTCGTTGCCGGCAAGACCGACGAGCATCTGGCGCGGAT